>OLPU01000981.1_pt1 | contig 22978 bp, 27 predicted proteins | sample 1673111 | NCBI WGS metagenome assembly OLPU01 (sample SAMEA3136755, study PRJEB25190) | human gut metagenome | reverse complement strand
AACTTCTTTCTTTGAAAGGAAAAGATATAAAATATTGTATCGGTTGTCTATCCTGCCAGAGGACTGGGATGTGTGTACAGAACACTCATTATTTAGTATCAGATGAAAGTTTTGATATTCATCAGACAAAAGCAAATCTGCTTACACTTGAGGAATACGGAAATATCTATGAAGTAGCAGCAGACACAGTAAGACAGTGGATAAGACGAGGTAAAATTCGTAGTGCTGTAAAACTTGGTTCTGAATGGAGGATACCAGACATAGCAGAGGTGAGTGGTAGAAAATATACACCAGGACATTATATTTGGGATGGATATTTGCCGGACGCTCCTGATGTAATACCAGACATAAATATGTTTGATGAAGTATCTATTCAGCCAGGGAAAGCGGCTGGTGAATGGTGTGCTATGTTACATGATAAAAAGAATCAGAGATCTGGTAGGGCTATGACTACTAAAATGAAAGAGAAACTAGAGTTGTATCTTATTTCACAGCCGGAAGTACAGTGCATAAACAATTATTTGGGAGAGATTCATCAGCGAGGAGGTATTGACCATGAGTGACAAAGAACAGCAGGTTATTGACCAAATTGATTCTATTTCCAAGAGAGGAAATAGTGCTGAGGTTAAAAAGGATAAAGACGGTAATTACATCGTTTATGAAGTAAAAAAGAAGAAGACAAAGGTCGGATAAAGTGATATCCGGGAACGGCTAAGAGGAGCCAAGACATGACTGTAAAAGGTTATGCCTTGGCTCCTTTTTTATTTCTCAAGTTTATCAAGACGGTCAGAAATAGCCTGTTCGAAGATTTCTCGTTCCAAGTTGTTGTGCTTATACAGGTCATACAGTTTGAAGAAGTAGGTAAGAAAATCATTAATCTCTTTGGATTTTTGATTGTAATTGCCGTTAATAAGGAAATCCTGTCCTAATTCATCAAGGGAAAATTCATCAAGTCCTTCAATGCCTGTCTCACGAATAAGGTCGGCTGGAATCATGTTTTTATTCTGCATGAGCATTTCAATATTCTTCACGAGAATTTCGTAATTATCGTCTGTCATAATATATTCCTTTCGAGAATGAAGTATGGCTAAAACTTATAAGTATGTGCCTTTTGAATATGTTATAGCACACAAAGTACAATTAAAGCAACACAAAGGAGCTATTTATTTGCTTTCTTCCTTGCTCGCTCGTTTCGTTTCGCCATTAATTTTGCACAGTCATCATCGCAATAAATTTTGGTAGTACGGCTACTGGTTCGAGTAAAGAATTTGTTGCAGGTAGGATTTGCACATTTTCGGACACTAGAGTTTGGAGTGAAACGGAAAAACAACTCCAGATACATGGCATCCAATAAGGAGGGAGTTCTCCATGATGATTCTGGGTTCCCGTTCTTATTGAAAATGATTTCTGGGTACACGGACTTTAAGTTTTCCTTGAACAAATCTGAGAACACTCCTTTGGCGGTTTTTATGATGCTGTCCTTATCAGTATCGTTCATGATTTCGGTAGAAATTGGAGAACTCAATTTGACACAACCTAAAGGAGTTATTTCTTCTACGATGTTGGTTTCGACAACACCTAAAAAAATGCCATGTAAGTGTTGCCATAAGGAGAAATAGATTTCTACATATTTGTCATTATGTGGGATCCGATAGGCGTTGTACATTTCTGCCTCATAAACAGCTGCATTAATGTCAGCAAGGAATCCGGAAATTAAGTCATTGATGGACAAGTCACCTAGTCCATATTGCTTGTGATATCCGTTTTCTTCTGCAAAGAGGAAGAAATGATGATTGAATTTGAAGGTTTCAGTTCTTGGTTCAGAACCTTCGAAGTCAAGACCATACAGGTCAAAGCAGAAATAGAGCAGGATTTCGATGATTCCAGCATAGTCGGCATCCTGAATTGCTTGGTTAAGTTTTATGCATTTGTCCATACGAATGATATCTCGCTTTATCGTGAATAACCAAGTTCTTTCACGATGAGTTGCAAGGGGGATAACTTTTGAAAAGTTATCCTTATCATCTTCGAAGAAGAGGTAATCGTTACGGAAATTACCGAACTGACGCATGGAACTTGGCATACCGTTTTTGTTACAGAAATCAATGATTTGTTGTGGGTCATTTATATCTATTGCAGCAAATTCCATAGCAACAGATTCATCGGTAAAGCCAAACCCAGGTCCATTATCATAAACCTTTACAAGTTCTCCGTCATAGGTGCAGATAACGGCTTCTGTGTAATTTGGACCCCATATAGGTAAGTCGGTTTGACTTGTTGGAACTATTTTATGTTCTCCAGATATGCCGGAGAATGTAAATCCTGGGTTTGTAAGCATTTAAGTATCTCCTAACTATGTCATAGGGAAAGGCATATTTGAATATGACACTTTTTATATTACCATATAATCAGAAGATTATTTATGTACAAATACAGGAATGTTGATGTTCTTTTGATTGATGATTTTCAGGTTAACTTTATATAAGGTTGTAACTTATCCAGTATGTAAGAGATACATAATTTTTTTGTTTTCGACAATTTCTTCCATACTTAAATATGAGGGATACAAAACGGAGAATAACTTATTAAAGATGAAAATCGTTATAGTACTTTGAAAACCGAGATGGCGGCATAGATGTCTGTGCATCCATCTGAGTCTTCAAGGCTCATAGGAAATCACAATGTGGTTTTCTTTTCTCCAGATGATATCTGGAAAATAAAAATTGTATAAGGCCGGAGTGACGTCCGAAGGCAGGATACTACATATTTTTCTTTCATGACCTTTTTGTAGGTTGTGGAGGATTGAATATAGGTACCCTTGAATTCGTGCGCTCATTTTCGGTCAAGGGTAGGTATCTCCCAAGTGGGGTGGTAGTATCTTGCTTTTGCGTCCAGACGGCAGTTTGGAGGTAAACATGAAAACATTTACAAGAAACTACAACGGAGAACCTATCAAAGCCAACGAGGTAATGGTGCCATTTGAGTATACGGAACTGGATGCCGAAACGGTAACTAATCCAGAGTGTATTAGCACTATTAAGGTTGGTGGAAAAGCATTTAGAGTTATTTACAAGGCCGTGGATCAGGCATGGGAGAAGGACGCAAGAGCAGCATTTAATCTTTATCAGAATGAAGAACTTGGACATTATGCTGTACCAAATTCTGTATCAAGAGATGCTATGGAGGACGAGTACGAATTAGAAATTGTGTCAGCCCCATCCGCTGAAGACATTATGATGGCAGTAGAAAACACCAAAGACACCATCAACACATTTGTTGAACTGGTAAGCAGGGTAATCGAGAAATCACCTAAAATAGGCTATGCCGTGTTACTTCTTCACACAGGAGTTAAGGGGGCAGAGTTTTATGATAAGATGAGACTTTCAAGTTTTCCAGGCAACCGTGTAAGACAGGAGGCAGAAGAGATTCTGAAAGGTGGACTAGCTAACTTTGATGTTGAAAGCTACAAAGGGTATAAAAGCAAGTTTAACGATATTTACAGGGAAGAGGCATACGCACTTCTTAATGTAATTATTGAAATGTTGGGTTAATGATAAAGGCACTATGGAAAATGAGCGCACATTCCATAGTGCTTTTTGTAATTTTTATCAAAAGTGGTAATATAATTATATAGAAAATGTGATGTGCTTTATGTCAAATCAAATATTTTAGCATATAACTATATAAAAGTCAATCTTGTATTTTTCGCTGGAATGGATATAATATAAGTAAGAAAGTGAATACTTTCTATTGGGGTTACGAAGCCCAACAAAATCGTATTAATAGAGGTTACGAAGCCTATCAAAATCGTATTAATAGAGGTTACGAAGCCTATCAAAATCGTATTAATAAAAGGAACAGGCTCTGCTTGTTCCTTTTATTGTTTAGGAGATATTACATGAAATGGATAAATGTTAATGAAAAATACCTGAATTATTTGAGAGCCTTTGAGGGACGTATTCCGCGTACTGATTATGGCTCAGATAAGTATAAGCCATTTTTTGGCATTTTATTTGAAACAGAAGATTTTTATTATATTACACAGGTGTCTCATGCACAACCCAGACATCAAAAAATGAAAAAGCAACCAGATTTCTTTAAAATATATGATCCGCAGGCATTGTCGAGATTGATAGCGGTTGTAAATCTGAATTATATGTTTCCCATTCCAAAGAATGAGGTGACTCCTTTTGTTAAGAAGGATATTGGTACATATAGAACTTTTAAGTCAGAAGAAGAGAAAAGCAAGTACATTGACTTATTAGATTCTGAAATGAAAATGATTAATACCATGAATTTGTCTGACGCAGCGAAAGATTTATACGAGAAGAAGTATGCTTTTCCTGATTCTAGAGTTTCTCAAAGATGCTTGGATTACAAAGCATTGGAAGAATATGCAAAAAAATGGAAAAACGAAAAATAAAAATACAAAGGCACTATGGAAAATGAACGCATTCCATAGTGCCTGTTTTTAATTATCCTTCTGATAAAATTCACATTCATATCCATCGGCTCGAAGTAACAGTCCTTCAATTCAAGGTGGGGTTCGTCCCATCTGTTCACATATGGCATCAAGTGATGCATCCGGGGGACACTCAATTATCAATTCATCATGGACATAACCTACGATAAAGCAGTAGCGAGAGATGAGCGGCACATCAATAAGAAGAGACAAAAAACACAGAATCCTTCGTAAAGGAGAATCAGTAAGAGCAAATGGCAAATATCAGTTCAAATACCATGTTGATGGAAAACCACACTTTGTTTACAGTTGGAGATTAGAGCCAACGGATCCACAACCTGCCGGAAAGGCACCATGCCGTTCACTTCGAGAACCGGAAAAGGAAATCGGAAGAGATTTAGATTCGCAGCTTGACCCTATGGGAAAGAATATGACTGTGAATGAGTTGGTTGAAAGATACCTAAAGACAAGAACGGGAGTAAGACCCAATACACTTATGAATTATGGTTTTGTTAAGAATATTCTTGCAAAGGAAGAATTTGGTTCAAGGAAAATGAGCCAAGTAAAGACATCGGAAAGCAAGAACAGAAATGTTCTCGATGTAAGAGCATCGTTAAAAGTTGGGCTGCAGATGGAGCAGGGTAAACTTCCATCTCATTAGATGTCTTAACTGGGCATCGAGCCTGGCAGCTTGGATAAAGCTGTAGTCCACGTGGGGGACTTAATGATTTTCACGTCGTTATGGGTATCTTAACTGGGTACCGAGGCTGACAACCAGCAGAAAACTCTTTTACAAAAGTAATTCTCAGAAGAGTGTGGTTAAATGCCACACTCTTCTTTGCGTATAAGGTATAAATGGCAACAAAGGTAGATAAGAAAAACGCAATACGACAAGGTATTATAGAGGCGGCAATTGTATATAGCCAGAGTTTGGCGGGTAAAACATTTCTGTATGTATATGGAGATGAATATTTTGAAGCTTCTTTTCCGGTGGATCATTTTCTGCATTTAACAGGAGTGGAGACAAGACGTTCTGCAAAGGATTTTTATAGGAATGCAAAAAAGGCTATTCTTACAAATAATCAGTTTTATTTTGATGCAAGACATATATATGCAAATGCCAAAAAGAACTTCTCTATTTCGGATTCCGCATCATAGATGGTCATTCCGTCAAAAATGGTAGCTTTCTCAAATTGCTCAAAGCACTCTCGGAAATCTTTTCCATGACAGCGAAAAACATAGTTCTCATCGCCGAAGCACTCGAAAATAACTGTCGGAGGGTAAGACTGCGAATCCTTGCAGTAAGTTCTTCCAAATGGAACGGCTTTGCCAAATAATCGTTTGCACCTGCATCCAAACCGTCAACCTTATCAGACACTTCACTACGGGCAGACAAAATCAGCACCTTTGTGTCACGGTCGGTTTTTCTGAGTGTTCTCAAAACAGTCATGCCGTCAGCACCCGGTAAATTCAAATCAAGCACAACGAGGTCAAAGTTATCGTCAGCAAGCATTTGCATTGCGGTTATTCCGTCATAGCAACAGTCAACACTATAAGCAAGACGCTTCAAGCATTTCTGTTCTTAACGAAAATTTTATATCCGATGTGCTACAATGACGCCAGAAAATGAAAGGAGTGATTGAGTTGACCAGAGCAAAAAAGGCTTTATCACAGGCAGTACTGCTTATTTCGGGAGCTATTATGCTCGGCTTCGGCGCAATGCGTGGCGAAACTGAAACCGTTTTGAGCAAGGCAATCAGGCTTTGTTTGGAGTGTGTAGGAATTGGATAAAAAGAAAACAAAGAATAAAAACCATAATAAGAAAAAATATGCGGCATCAAACCAATTAGTCAAATTCCGAGGATGGATTCAGGCAGGAGCAACTCTGCTGACAAATATTCATCTGCCAAACTTTTTTAAAGGCGAAATTTATCAAGGCAAAGGCAAGGCCGTTTGTGTGCCGGGTCTGAACTGCTATTCCTGTCCTGCCGCATCGGGTGCTTGCCCAATCGGCTCATTTCAGGCGGTAGTCGGCTCGTCAAAATATAAGTTTTCCTATTATATAACAGGATTTCTCATTTTGTTGGGAGTTCTGCTCGGACGCTTTATCTGCGGTTTTTTGTGTCCGTTTGGTTGGTTACAGGATTTGTTGCACAAAGTCCCGACCAAAAAGTTTTCAACAAAAAAACTCAAGCCACTGACATATATCAAATATGCAGTACTGCTGTTGGCAGTTGTTTTATTACCGGTGCTCATAGTAAATGATTTGGGGATGGGCGACCCATATTTCTGCAAATATATATGTCCGCAAGGTGTGCTTGAGGGTGCGTTGCCACTTTCGGCAGTCAACGAAGGTATCCGTTTGGCATTAGGAAAACTGTTTTCGTGGAAACTTGTTGTGCTGATTTCGGTAGTCGTTTTGAGCGTGCTGTTTTACAGACCGTTCTGCAAATGGATTTGCCCACTCGGTGCATTCTACGCACTGTTCAACAAGGTTTCGCTGTTTGGGATGAAGGTAGACGAGCACAAATGCGTTTCGTGCGGAAAATGTGCAAAGGTGTGCAAAATGGATGTTGATGTTACAAAAACGCCTAACAGCACCGAATGTATCCGATGCGGAAAGTGCATAAGTGCCTGTCCTACCGACGCAGTCAGCTTTCAATACGGCTTTGGCATGCTTGGAAAAACAGTAGACGAAAACGCAAAAATCGAAAACAAAACAAACAAAAAAGAAACAAAAGAGGAATTATAACGGAGGAATAATTATGAAGTTTTCAAAACTCTCAAAAATCTTAACAGTAGTATTATTAGTTCCTGTGTTGGCAATCAGCCTTATTGCTTGCTCAACATCAAAGGACAACAAAGACGAAAAACAATCAACAGATTCAAGCATTTCAACCTTGATGGCAACAGAGCCAAGTGATGCTGATGAAGCTTCAAAGCTCTACAATCAGTTTATGAAAAAAGAAAACGAAATTTTGTCAACAGACAAAGCCCTTTGGGAAAAAGTATTTATGGCTTCAAACAAGGAAACCACAATGATTGAGGACGGCACAAATTACGGCGACTTTCTTCTCAAGACAATCGAAAGTGCAAAGGACCAATTCACAGATGAGGAATACAAAAAACTCGTTGCCGGTGCAGAACAAATCAAGGAAATTGAGGGCAAGCTCACAATCTTGGAGCAAAAATATCCTGAATGTGCAAATGCACCTTCAAACGGTGACAGCGTTCCGGCTGACAGCAACGGCGTTGTTTCAAACAGCAGTGACGCAACAAGTTTTCCGTCATTTGACGGCAAGGACCTTGACGGCAACGATGTAAAGAGCAGTGAACTTTTCGCAAACAGCAATGTAACAGTTGTTAACTACTGGTTCAGCACTTGCAAGCCTTGTGTCGGCGAACTTTCCGAATTGGAAGCACTCAACAAAAAGCTTGCAGAAAAAGGCGGTCAGGTTGTCGGCATCAACACTTTTACACTTGACGGTGACAAGACAGCAATTTCAGAAGCAAAAGACATCCTTTCAAAGAAAGGTGTAACCTACAAGAACATCTGGTTTGATTCAAACAGCGATGCAGGCAAGTTTACATCAGGTATCTTCTCTTACCCAACAACATATGTTGTCGACAAGAACGGCAACATTGTAGGCGAGCCAATCGTTGGTGCAATCACTGAAAAAAATCAAGCAAAGACACTTGAAAAACTCATAGACCAGGCTTTACAGGTCAAATAAGAATAAGGCATACACAGCTAAACCGAAAGCTCTTTGACGTTATGACGAAGGGTTCCGGCGATGCCCGTATGCAGCCTTTGTATTTCCTGATCACGACTGCCGGAACCGATACCAATTCTATCTGCTATGAAACACACCAGAAGGCAGTGGATATTTTGGAAGGAAGGAAAAAAGACAGTACTTTTTATCCAGTGATTTATGGAGCTGAGATGGATGAGGACTGGACTGATCCAAAGGTCTGGAAGAAGGCAAACCCATCTTTGGGGGAGACGATCGGCATGGATAAGGTCAAAGCAGCCTGCGAATCAGCAAGGCAGAATCCCGGAGAAGAGAACTCCTTCCGGCAGCTCCGTTTAAACCAGTGGGTGAAACAGGCAGTTCGTTGGATGCCGATGGAGAAGTGGGATGCCTGTGCATTCCCTGTTGATCCGGAAGAACTGGAAGGACGGGTATGTTATGGTGGACTTGACCTTTCCAGTACCACAGACCTTACCTGCTTTTGTCTGGTGTTTCCACCGGAAGATGAAAGCGAGCCATATTATATTTTGCCATATTACTGGCTTCCGGAAGAAACCCTGCCGCTTCGAGTAAACCGGGATCATGTTCCCTATGATGTTTGGGAACGGCAGGGATACATTCAGACTACGGAAGGAAACGTGGTGCATTATGGATTTATCGAAAAATTCATAGAAGCCTTGGGAGAGAAATATAACATTCGGGAGATTGCTTTCGACCGATGGGGAGCCATTCAGATGGTACAGAATCTTGAGGGTATGGGATTTACCGTTGTACCAATGGGACAGGGATTTGCAAGCATGAGTCCACCAACTAAAGAACTGATGAAGCTGTCTATGATCGTGTACGGCTATACATGGCTGGCAATTTTTCATTGCTAAATACATCCACGCTTTTTTATGTTATACTGCCCGTATCAAGTACATAGGAGGTATGATATGAGAAAAGAAGCGTTTAAATTGTGGCTGGAGACATATGGAAAACATGGTGTAGAACCAATGTCAAAGAGACCGATTGATGATGCCTTGTCACGATGTAATCGGATAGAAAAAGGACTTGCTGTTGATCTGGATATCGAATATGAACAGGATCGAGGTGAGAGCATTCTTGCTCTGTTAGAATACACAAAAGATGATAAAAATGTGGGAAAGGAAGCACCAAAAGGGCTGTTCTTTAAACAGGGGGCAGATTTATATAATGGAATGGCTTCGTTAAGGAGTGCAGTAAAAAAGTATTTTGAATTTTATATAGCAACAAAATAGTAACACAGGCATCTACCAGAAATGGCAGGTGCTTTTTTCGTGCAGATTTTGAGGAGGGGTTTACAGCAATGAGTTTTTTACAGGGATTATTTCGTACCAGAGATATCTGGCAGCCGTCTTATCAGTCTGGGGAGCCGGATCGTGTGCTTGGCTATGAAGTACATACTTCTGCGTATGCTCCGAAGGATGCGATTTCCTTTGGCGATTACAAATACTACAATATTGGTGATCGTGGAGCCAGATCTTTTAAACAGTTGAATGAGCTGTTTGCCGGAAATGGTATGATTGGTTATGTGGCAAAGGAACGTGTGGATGGATATCGCCTGGGTGGAAGATCAGCAGGAGTTTGAACAAAGTCCGAATGCCAAGATTGCAGTCCAGTATGCCGTTGCTTATCAGTATGAACACAGGGAAGAAGCAGACCACCATGGCGTAGTGATTCCAGATGAATTTTGTGAAGGGAGTTTTTGCAGTAGGCCTTATGAAGAAATAGCAAAACGAAAGAAAAAGATTTGTGAAAAACTTCAGGTAGATGAAGATTTAGATCTTGAGCATATCATCAATTGCATGGAAGATTTTACAAGGTATATGTCTATGAAAATGTATGAGTATGGCGCTTTGATGGGTACAAAAGAGTAAAGGTTATACTACATAGTGGCACCTGGCAAAAAAGTCAGGTGCCTTTTTAGGAATAACTTTAGCAGAGAGTTAAAAATTATCATGTTATAGTATCGACAAATGAAGGGTTTTTGCGTATAATATCACGAAATAGAAAGTCTATTGTGATTAAAAATTCAAGAAAGGTTGTCGTAAAACATGGAAAGAAATAATAATGGATTCACACTTGTAGAATTGGTAGTTGTGATTTCTATTCTTGGTGTATTGATTGCAATTTTAGCTCCAGGGTATACATCGAAAATACACAAGGCGAAAGTAGCAACGGATTGGGCGAATGTGAAATCTTATTATAATGAGATACAAACAGATTATATGTTTACTGATAAGTACAATCCCAAAGTTCCCATTGATTGGCATACAAATCCAAATTATAATTGGAAGATGCTTACTTCATTAAGTGGGGAAAAAGTACCGATGAAAACAGGAATGTGTGCTGTGAATTTTGAAGAAAGCAACGGCTATTCCATAACATATCAGTGTAATGCAGGACATTCACAATGCGAGTTTGAGGTGGGAGTACAGAAATCTGATTCATAATAAAAAAGAGATTGATTGTGAAAAGCCATATGGTAAATAGTATTTTAAGATATATACGGTTGTAAATGATCATTTGTTAGTTTGAAAATTTTATAATGTTACATAGAACATCTGTCAGAAATGGCAGGTGTTTTTCATTTGTTTGGAGCTTAAGAGGCTCCTTTTTTTGTATCCGTTTTTAAGGAGGTGAGAGTTTATGGCAGGTCGTATTCAGGGTATTACTGTAGAGATTGGCGGAGATACAACTAAATTACAAAATGCCCTGAAGGGTGTGAACGGACAGATTAAGTCTACACAGTAGCAACTGAAGGATGTGGACAAACTTTTAAAGCTAGATCCGGGAAATACAGAGCTTTTGGCACAAAAACACAAGCTCCTTGGAGAAGCAGTGGAGGGAACGAAAGAGAAACTTACTACTTTAAAGGCAGCCGCAGAACAGGCAAATACAGCCCTCGCAAATAGAGAGATTTCGCAGTCACAGTATGATGCGCTTCAAAGAGAGATTATTGAGACTGAGCAGGACTTAAAGAGACTGGAGGAACAGGCCAATCAGTCTGCAACTGCTGCAAATTTTGAGTCCTCCATGGTGGTGAAATGAGTGTAAAGCGGGAAGATAATATCTGTACGATTACTTTTGAAGATGAAAACTGGAAAGAGGAAGCACCGGAAGTATTCACTGTTACGGATGGTGCAGTTCCTTTTTATACAGCAGATACGTGGAAATATAATAAAAAAAATACATTCCGAAGTGGAGAGATCGGAAACAGTGCGACCTCAGAGACAACGATCAAGGTCATGTATGAGGAAGAAGGGTTACTGAATTTAAACTGTGCAGTATTCAGTGAGCAGGGCTATGACAAGCTGCACGTTCTGATTGATGGAGTAGAAAAGGTTACGCTTTCCGGTACGGTAAATTTTAAAGAATATGAGTTTGCTATGACAGCCGGAGAACACAGGTGTAACTTTGAATGTATATACTCATGTGGGATTGGACGATGCAGAAAAAGAATTGAAGAAGATGCAGGGACTTGAAAATGCCAGAAAAGATGGAATTAGGAGAGTATATAGTTTTTCGAATCTTAATGATTTTTTTAAAATGGATATTCCAAATATAAAAAGTATATTGGAAGCGATTGATATTAATGAATTAAGTAAAGAAAAAAGACTCGGAAGATAGCAGTGGAGAAATTAAAAATTAAATTACAAGAATACTTAGAACTCATTGAAACACCTATATACAAAATATAAAATACACAGTATTATGATTATTGTGAAAGAACACTTTTTTACACAACTGGTATCTTAATTTAGCTTTTATAAGTATAATGATAAAGAGGATGCTGATAGTAGTCTGCACCCCCTAAACTGACTACGATTTGACTACTACAGACGGAAGTGATTTGCTTCGTTTTGCACTTTTTTGCAAAAAATGTAGTAAATGAGAAGAAAACTACGATATCTTGAAATGCTGATAAAACCTTGCAAAATACGGCATTTCAAGGCGATTTGAGAGGAGAAAAAACAATGATTCGAGTACTTTTCATCTGCCACGGCAATATTTCAAAATAATATGGCAATGTCAACATTTAGGGTACAATGAAACACCATCTAACTAAAATTACACCTTTTTTACACCTTTTGATTAGTTTGAAGCTAAGCTCTAGTATGATTTAAATAATTTTTTTAAAACACATCAATAAACGATGTGTTTTTTTGTTCCACATTTTAGAAATGGAGGTAAGTTTGATGTTAAAAATCAGGTTACAAGGTAACAAAAAAGAGCTGAGAAGAATGATGAAACTGTTAAGAAAAAATCCGAGATGCCAGATTAACTACACTTCGAATTTTATGCAGTGTGATAATAACAAATTTTATCGCTTATATTTGACAATGTATTTATGTCAAAAAGAAAAACATCAAGAAACTAAGAAATAATAATTTATAGAATACGGAGGGTCAGAATTATGTGTAAAGTAATTGCTATATGCAATCAGAAAGGTGGCGTATCCAAGACCACTACAACCGCAAATCTTGGGGTTGGCTTAGTAAGAGCAGGAAAGGAAGTGCTTGTGATTGATGCAGATCCACAGGGAAATCTGTCACAGAGTCTCGGAATTGAAAATCCGGATGAACTGGAAGTTGCACTTCCGAGTATCATGGAGCAGATCATCATGGACAAGGAGGTGGATGTAACGAAAGGAATCATCCATCATAAAGAGGGACTTGACCTTATGCCATGTAATATTGATCTGTCAGGAGTGGATGTTTCACTTGTGAATGCCATGAGTAGAGAGCTTGTCTTGAAAACATATGTGGAAAGCATGAGAGAGTTTTATGATTACATTCTTATTGACTGTATGCCAAGTTTGGGAATGATAACGGTCAATTCGCTAACAGCATCGGACAGTGTTTTGATTCCGGTGCAGGCAGCTTATTTGCCGGTAAAGGGACTGGAGCAGTTGATCAAAACGATTTGCCGTGTGAAAAAACACTTGAATCCGGAAATCAAATTTGAAGGGATTTTAATCTCCATGCTGAATGCAAGAACAAACTATGCAAAGGATATTATGGAGCTGATCAGGGAGTTTTATGGAGATGCAATTCCTATCTTTGAAAGCAAAATACCATTTTCGGTGAAAGCTGCTGAGACATCTGCTGCGGGAGTGAGCATCTTTACATTGGATAAGAAACATCCGGTGGCGCAGGCTTACGAGAAATTGACAGAGGAGGTAATCGCTCATGAGTAGGACAAAGGCATTAGAAAATGTAAAATTGACGAGTTTTGATGACCTCTTTGGCGGAAATAAAATGGAAAAGACTGCGGAAGCAGGTGATGTGAAAGAGATACCGCTTTCAGAACTGCATGAATTCCATAATCATCCGTTTCAGATTCGTTCAGATGAGGAACTGGCAGAGATGATTGAGAGCGTCAGAGAGCATGGTGTGCTGGTGCCGGGAATTGTCCGGAAACACAAAGAAGGCGGTTATGAGATCATTGCCGGACATACAAGAAAGCATGTATGCGAGATACTTGGATTTGAGACAATGCCGGTATTTGTAAAAGAGATGGATGATGATGAAGCCAGTCTGGTTATGGTGGATTCTAACATTCAGCGGGAAAACATCCGACCGAGTGAAAAGGCAAAGGCATATAAGATCAAATACGATGCCATGAAGAATCAGGGAAAGGCTGGGAATAGCCTGAAGATGATGTCTGAGGAAAGTGGCGAGAATTATAAACTGATTCAGAGATATATATGGATTGCAAGACTGAATGATGATCTGCTGGCTTTGGTAGATAATAAACAGCTTGGAATGGTTCAGGGTGTCAGCTTATCAGTTCTTTCGGAGAAAGAGCAGGAGCTGGTGTATGATGTCATCTGCAGGCACAAAATGAAATTGTCGACAGTACAGGCAAATACTATAAAGCAGTTGAGTGTAGATGGAAAGCTTAATGAGCAGATCCTGGAACGCTATCTTACTTCTGCACAGAAGCAGAAGAGAAAAAAGGAAATTACTCTGAAAAATGAACGGCTGTCAGAGTATTTTGAGGAAGAAACCACAGAAGAGGAAATGATGAATATCATTTTTGAACTGTTAGAAACATGGAAACGAAAGAAAGGAAGTGCACAGAATGAATAAGATTATTTTACTTGGAAATATGACAAGAAATCCAAAAACAACGAGAAAGACAGCAGAGGATGGAAGTGAAGTTGTCATTACCAAATTTGATCTTGCAGTAAACAGGAGGTCAAAGCGTGACGGAGAGGCAGATGCCGATTTCTTTCACTGCACTTCCTTTGGAAGACAGGCGGAATTTGTCGAGCGATATTTTCACAGCGGCTCCCGTGTATTAGTCATTGGACGGGTGCAGAATAACAACTATACGACCAAAGAGGGAAGCAAGGTCTATGGTTTCAGCATCATTACAGAGGAGGTTGAGTTCGCACAGAAGAAAAGTGCGGAGAAACCGGCAAATAAAGACAGTGATTTTTCATCCGTTCCGGATGAGGAGCAACCGGTCGATGACAGGTAGGTGATAACATGGCAGAAGGTTTCTTCCGAAGCAAAAAAGGATTTACAGTCGTTCAAAATGAGATAACCAGAGATGTGAATATTTCTTTGAAAGCAAAGGGACTATATCTTGTCATACAGGCATATATCTCCATGCCGGATAAGAAATGGACAAAAGAAGATTTCCGAAATCTGACCAAAGAAGGGAAAAAGGCATTTGATAGTGCGTGGAAAGAATTAAAAGATTTTGGATATTTGAAGGTTCACTTTATGCCGGATAATGGGGTATGGCGGGCTGAGTATGAGTTGTTAGATGAACCGGATCTCGGACCACATACACTATATCATAGCTGCGATGGAACGGTTTCCAGTAACAATCTGACAAGGGCAGAAAAGAAGCGGCAGGCGGATTTATCTGAAGAAGAGAATGAACAGGTTTCGACTGAAAATATCAGCGATCCGGCTGTAGAAAAAGAAGAAAATCACCGTTACCCCCCTTTTGGTACTAACGGTAAAGATGACCGTTACCCCCCTTACGGTAGTAACGCTAACGGTAGCAACGGTAACGGTAATAACGGTTACGGTAGCAACGCAAATGGGGGTAACAATAATAAAGACTATAATATAAATCCTGATATAAAGACTAATATATTTAATCCTAATCAGAATCAATATCAATATCAGGATCAGGAGGTGATGCGTGAGGACTATTCGATGGAGTTTATAGAGCAGCATTATGAACTGGAACCCAAGTATGTTTCTACTGTGCAGGAAAATTCGATCAACACGGTCAAAGATGTGCTTTATGATATTTTAAATACCCATAAACCTATGCTGCGGGTAATGGGAGAGGACAAACCGGCTGCGGTTGTGAAATCACGGCTTTTGAAACTGAACCGATGTGATATTGATTATGCGATTGAGCAATATCAAAAACAGGTGACGAAGGTACATAACCATAAGGCATATATGCTCACGGTACTTTACCAGGCAAAATCGCAGGGTGAGTTGGATATCAGTAACCGTGTGATGTATGATTTTTATGGAGCAGGAAGTAAAGCCGGTGATACAGGAGGTGGTGGCAGTGGATAATAAGGACAAGTCTGCCAGAATTCCGGTACTACTCCGGCTGGATAATCCGAAGCACAGACTGGTCTATAACATTCTTGAAAGCACAGACAATAAAAGTGCTTACATCCGGGAAGCGGTGATCTATTATCACAGGCATAAAGATATATCTCCGGAGGAAGATGATGTTATGGATCACATCCGGTTGGTGGTACAGGAATGCAATCAACAGTTTTTAGCCGAACTCGATAAGAGGATCGGAAGTAAAGATTTGATTGACTATGACAAACTGAAAAATATATTTTAATCGACAGAAAAATACAGTATAATTTACATTGCTGGGAATGACCAGCGTACAGCGAGGAGCGTGAACGATATGGGAAAAATGATGAAAACAGGCATGGTATTTTTTATGGCGATGATGGTGCTTATGGTACCTGTCACGGCAGATGCAAAAGCAAAAGTGCTGAATAAAAGAATGACCATTGACTTAAACAAGGATTCGGCAGGACTCCGCTTTGCACCGACAAAGCTGAAGAGGTATTCCAAAGTGAAAGTCAGTGTGAAAAACAAAAAGGTGCTGAAGGCGAAGGCAAAAGGCAGGAAGTATATTTACCTGAAGGGCAAAGCCGGAGGAAGAACCACCATGACAATCCGATTATATAAGAGACATAAAAAGGTGCGGGTGTACCGTTACAGCATCAAGGTGATCGGAAAAGGACAGGATGGTTACAAGGCACAGGCAAAGAAAGCATTTGCAATCCAGAACAGGTACCGGACAGAGAAAGGTGCAAAGGCATTGACATGGTCGGATAAGTTATATCGGTTTGCTCTGTACCGTTTAAAACACAGTGGCTATGATGGACATAAAAATCTTCCGACCGACATGGAGAACTTTTTTGGAGATATACTGGTGATCAATAACATATCTTTGGGAGAAAATATGGCAAGCGGACAGACAAGTGCTAAAGAAGTAATGCTTTCGTGGAAGCATAGTCCGGGGCATTACCGGAATCTGTTGAATAAAGACTATCAATGTGGTGCGATTGCCCGCTACAAGGATACCTGGTGTGCGGTCTTTTATGATGGTTCTCCAGAGAATCTTTCCAAAAAGAAGCAGGATGTTGCAGACATAGTTGTTACCATTAAGCGTCAGGATAAAGCAAGTGGAAAGTATATTGGTGGTGCCACCATCGGTTATTATGAAGAAAATGACCGATGGAACACAAGTAAACGAATCACAGTAGGAGAGTCTGGACGGCAGGTTGTTTTGAAACTTGGTAAAACCTATGTGTTTTATGAAAAGACAACACCGGATGGATATAATAAAGCGGAAAAAGTAACCATAACAGTAACAAAAGATATGCAGGGAGAGATTATTCTTTCAGATAATTAAAATTTCATAGAGTAACTGATAATGAAGCAGGAAATGTATGTAAGAAAGACAATGCATTTCCTGCTTTTTTTGATTGGAGGAAAAATAATGTCATTTCTCATCCGCCCACCACCGGACAGGGCAGAAAAAGTCCGGACAACAGATCAGTCTGCATCCTGACGCAGTGGATGCGGAAAAAAAGAAATATGCGTAGAAATGAGGTTTATCATGAAATCAAAATTGAAGAAGAGATGTAAGCAGATGCTGACAGGTTTGTTGGCATTATCTATGCTGTGCGGATTACTGCCGCAAAATTCGGTAAGCGTCAGCGCGGCAACGACGGCAAAAACAAATGTATCTTCTTATGGAAAATTAGGGAATGTAGATGTCGGTTCAAAAACTAAAACGGGAACATGGTGGAAAATCAATGTTGGCAGTAAGACTGCATTTTGTCTTAGTCTTGGCAAAACTTGTCATACCGGAAATACTTATCAGGTGACGGATACCCATACCTGGAATCAGAATACCGGTGGAGAAAAACATGGTTACTATGCAAAGATTATCCGTTTTTATGTCAATGACTGCAATCGGGCAAAAAAGGCTTTTGTTCTTGGGCAGGCACTTATCTGGGCGGTATCAGAGGGAAATACTTCTGAAGCAAATCTGAAAAATGTGATCAAACAGGTAAAAGCAAATACCGGGTATTTTCCGAATAAGACTGTAGCAGAGTTGTATAAACAGATCTTTCAGCCAACAGGAGCATGGGAAGCAAAGGCAACCATGTGGGAAAAGACCGGAGCAACAAAAGGCTATCAGAAATTGATCACGGTTGATGCAGATATTTTACAGAATCCAAATTATAAAACGATAACAGATCATACCTATTACCGTCAGAGAATCACCCTGCATAAGCAGGACGAAGATGGGAAAGGATTAGGCGGTATTAAGTTTACCTTATCTGCAGATAACCTGGATGACCTGTATTCGTTTAATGTGTTTGACCGCAATGGAGATACAACAAGCAATGCAGATGAAGATGATAATACGGAATTTGAAGTAAGCGGACTTACTACAGACGGTGGGACCGTTGCCTGGAGAATGACTTATCGTCTGGAAGCAGAGGAGATGGCTTATTATACGGATAATACTTTAGCGTCGATGAATGCAGACCAAAAAAAAGCTGCCAAGAAAGCTCTGGAAGATGACGGATACAAGCAGGGAGTTCACTTCGGAAAGAACATGACCAAAGCAGAGGCTGAGGATCTGATCAGAAAAGATCTGAATTCGCAGATAAAAGATATTTCCAACTCTTATACCTTGACAGAGGACAGTGTTGGAAACAATAAGAACATTTTCTTAGATCCGGCAATGGTCAAAGGGGTAAAAATCACCCTGAAAGAAGCAAACAGCTGGCAGAAAAACAGTAATGGAGACTGGCCGGACAAGTTGGTGGAACATCCAACGCAGTACAGCAAGGCGTATATGACAACGATCACCAATAAGTATAAAAAGGCAACGATCGTGGTGGCGAAGAAGTCTGGCGGCTCTGCTGACGGTTCGGCTCATGGAGATGCAACACTGGATGGTGCGGTATTCCAGTTGTATTCCGATAAGGCATGTACACAGAAAGCAAAGGTATTTGATGCTGCAGGCAATGCAAAAACCGCAGATGTCTATCGAATTAGTGGAGGAAAATTAACAACCGATTATCTCAGAAGCGGTAATACCTATTACCTGAAAGAGATACAAGCCCCGACAGGTTTTTTACTTAGTGATGAAGTCAAAGAATTAAAGATTGATGCTTCCGCTAAAACAGATGAATTTACACCGATTCTGTTTCAGACTAATTTCGCAGATATACCGATCAAAGGAAAGATTGCTGTGAAAAAGAAGTCTTATGATCCGACGAAGAAAGAGTATTACCCGGAGAATAACACAACTTTTCAGGTGTATTTGAAGTCGAAGGGCAGTTATGATAATTGCGCCGATGACGAGAGAGCAACGATCAAAACAAATGCAGACGGCTATGCTGTAACCGGCGATCTGGTCTATGGAACTTATGTAGTGCATCAGGTGGATTCCGGTGATGTGGATGCCTATTATGTCGATGATTTTGAAACAATGGTAGCAGAAAATGGCAAGGTATATGAGTTCGAAAAGGTCAATGAGTTATTCAAGGCGTATTTCAAGATCATCAAGAAAGACAAGAACACGGAGAAAACGGTACTGAAGCCGGGAACCAGTTATCAGATCTATCAGGTAGTAGATGGAAAAGAAGAACTGGTAACACAGGAATACATGGAAGATGGCGAGAAAAAGACAGCAGACACCTTTATCTGTGATGAATCCGGTGAAGTAGTAACTGTAGATTCTCTTCGTTCCGGAACTTATCATATTTATGAAGTGGCTGCTGCAGATGGTATGCACATCAACCATCAGTATGTGGAGGTTGTGGTAAACAGCAAGGCGGACAATTATGAAAGTTACATTGATGAAGATGGATATCATCATGTAACGATCACACTGGAGTATCTGAACGAGGAAACAAAAGGACGATTGAATCTCTTAAAAACCGGCGAGGTATTAAAAGGCTGGGATAAGGAGAAACAGGAGTTTATTTTTGAGGATGTAAAACTGGATGGTGTAGAATTTACCCTTTATGCGGACGGAGATATTGTGACACAGGACGGACAGAGTACCGACAATGCCCGTGACACATGGTTCAAAGATGGCGATAAAGTGGCTGTTCTTACAACCGGAAAAGGCGTGGAATTTACATCGGAATGCGGTGGCATTACCGGTTATACAATGGATGAAGACGGAACCATTCATGTGTCGCTGCCATTAGGAAAATATAAGCTGAAAGAGACAAAGACACCATACGGATATGTATATCCGGATACCAAAGAGTGGTCTTTGGAATTTAAGTGGCAGGATGGGAAGGACGAATATGTCCTTAACAGTACCGATGCAACCGATGATAAGGGGCTGCTCTATATCAAAAACGACTTCGCCGGCACGAAGCTGGAATTGATTAAGCAGGATGCAAAGACAAAGGAATCCATTGAAGGAGCACAGTTTGGCTTGTATTCCAAGCATGATATTTACAATTATGCCGGAGAAAAAATCGTAGATGCGGGAACAAAGCTTGCGACATTAACTACAGGTGCGGATGGAAGTGTTGTATCAGATAAGAAACTGCCGCTTATGAGTGAGCTTTATACAAAGTCTGTTTCTGCAGAAACAGCCGGAAGTGAAGCTGCGGCAACAAGCACTCCGGCGGCAACAGGACTGCCGTTTGTACCATCACAGCCGGAAGTGACACCGGGGTTAGATCTGAGTGCGACAGCTTCTCCGATGCCAACAAACGATGCTGCTGGTCTAAAGTTAAATTCCGGAGATTATTATCTGCAGGAGTTGGCTGTGTCCGACAGTTACTATATGGACACGACACCGATCAACATTCATATGGAGTATCAGGATGCAGAGACAAAGACGATCACAGCAAAGGCAGTCAAAGAAAACACACAGACAACCAATGTGGTCAGCAAGGTTGATGTAACAGGCTCGAAAGAGGTTGATGGCTGTAAGCTGGAGATCGCAGATGCATCCGGCAAAAAAGTTATCAGTTGGACATCCGGGGATAAGGATTCAGTCAAAGTATATGTAACAGAGAAGGACGGCTACCAGAATTTTAAGTATTCGTTCGATGAGAAGGGAAGTCTTCTTGTGGGAGGACTGTTCCACGATAAAGAGTATACATTGACAGAAACAAGACCTGCAGATGGATATGTTACCGCAGATGCAATCATCTATCAGATAAAGTCTGTGATGACATCCTCTGCAGCAGTAGATCCAACAGATACAGTAGCAAGTGGAAGTGCAGTTACGGTAAATCCGGTCAGTGGAGGTGCAGTATCCAGTGAAACAGGTATTTCCTATACATCTGTAGTTACCGTGAAACAGAAAGATGGAACATTTGTCGATCATACCGATGATAAGATCATTATGGAGGATGAGCAGACGCATATCCAGCTTTTGAAACTGGACAAGGAGACAGGGCAGGCTCTTGGCGGTGCAAAGTTTGTTGTAACAGATTCCAAAGGAAACAAAGTGACGAAATTTGTTACAAAAGATGATGCTTACGATATCACTGGCAAACTGGTTGTTGGAGAGACTTACACCTTTACAGAGGTTTCCGCTCCATCCGGCTATCAGTTGGCAAAGCCGGTACAGTTGACGATTAAAGATACCGGAAAAGTACAGACAGTGACGGTTAAGGATGCGCCGATTCCGGAAGTACCGGATACCCCACAGACAGGTGGAAACATGCCGATACTTTCGATTGCGGCAGGATTGCTTATGGTAGTTGGTGCAGCGGTGATGATCTGGAAGAGACGAGCAATGGTAAAGAAATAAGATTTTTGTAGAAGTATGGCGGTTCATTTGGTATAATTATGGTGCAGGGGACGAGAAATTGTTCCCTGCAAATCGGAATTTGTGGAGAGATTTCTTGAACTTTCCTTATTTTACGGGCTTTCCAGCCCCTTAAATAGTGAAATGATATGTATTTTCCCTTATTTTTGACCTTATGCGGAATCAGCAAGGGAAATAAGGGAATTTTTTATTTAGTCGTTGCCTGCCACTTTATCAAGAAGTCTGGCGGAGTTCCGCTTTGCCTTTCTTGTAGAGTGGGCGTAGACATTCATTGTGGTACTGACATCAGAGTGCCCTAACAGTTCCTGCACATCTTTTGGGGCAGCTCCGTTTGAGAGGAGGTTGCTTGTGTAGGTGTGTCGCAACTGGTGGAAATGGAAATTCTCAAATCCGTCCAGCCTTTTTGCAACTGATCGGCAGGCAATGCTGAGTGTGCTTGGCAGTTCCAGACATCCGTCCGGTCTCAGGCAGACAAAGGAGATTTCCTTGTAATCTACCGGGATTTCTTCGGTTCCGTCCAGATGATAATATTCATAATACACTCTGTTTTTGTCCTGTGCTTCCTTGTAGAAATTGCGGTGGTAAAGTTCACCATACTGCATCCGGCTTTTAAGCTGTTTTTTTCTGGCGGTTTTCAGTATTTCAGTCAGAGTATCGCCAAAATCAACAATCCTTACTTTCTTTCGCTTGGTCGGTCCGATGATGTTTTTATGTTTTGTGCCATCATAGCGGATACTTCTTTTAATGGTCAGGCATTGTTCTTCAAGATTGATGTCCTGCCATGTCAATCCGCAAACTTCACCGATACGAAGTCCCGCATAGTATGCGATCTGGATTGGCAGGATTGCAGGTGGATTCTTTACTTTGAGGTATTCTATCAGTCTCTCATAATCTTCATGGGAAATAGGCTGTATGCCTTCTTCTACCTCATCATCTGAGAATAAATCCACATCCTCTGCCTGTTTTTTCAGCTTAATATACTGCATAGGATTAAAAGTAATCAACTGTTTTGGAAATACTGCAAACCGGAAAGCCTGTTGTAATACTGCTGAAAAGGAATGGATGTAATCTTTACTGTATCCTTTTCTCACTTTTCCATCTGGAAATTCCCCACCGAATGTAAGCAGATCGAGAAATGCCTGTAAATGTTCAGCAGTAACGGTTTTTAATTTGCGTTCTGCAATCGGATGTTTCTTGATACAACGGATTGCACCAAGATAATTTTCCACTGTACCATTGCTGAGTGTTCCGACTTTCAGTTCTTCTTCCGCCCACATATCAAGAAGTTCTCCTACAGTAAGATTATCTGTCTTTGCGACAAATTTCTTGCTTTCGTAATCATCCATTGCCTGACGGAGCAGTTTTTCCGTTTCACTTTTACTTTCTGTTCCAGCGT
>OLPU01000973.1_pt1 | contig 23127 bp, 20 predicted proteins | sample 1673111 | NCBI WGS metagenome assembly OLPU01 (sample SAMEA3136755, study PRJEB25190) | human gut metagenome | reverse complement strand
GCATGGAAACGATAGGACCACCAGGAATAAATTCCCTCTTTATCCGGATAAAAGTAGCGGAATGTATCTATAAATCCACTCTCAAGCACTTTTGTAAAACATGCACGTTCCTCGTCTGTAAATCCGGCATTCTTTCGGTTTGTTTTTGGATTTTTTAAATCAATCTCCTCATGTGCCACATTCAGATCACCACAAAGAACAACCGGTTTTGTCTGCTCAAGTTTTTTGAGATACGCTCTCACATCATCTTCCCATTCCATTCGATATGGAAGTCTGGCTAGCTCATCCTTAGAATTCGGTGTATACACATTGATAAGATAAAATGTCTCATATTCTAATGTGATCATACGTCCTTCTGTATCATGCGCCTCGATGCCCATACCATAAGTCACATTTAAAGGCTTGATACGGGTAAATACTGCTGTTCCGGAATACCCTTTTCTTTCCGCATAATTCCAATACTGCTCATATCCCGGCAGATCAAGCTCAATCTGTCCTGCCTGCAGCTTCGTCTCCTGAAGACAGAAAACATCCGCATCCAACGCATTAAAAATATCTACAAAACCTTTACCCACAACTGCACGAAGGCCATTCACATTCCAGGAAATTAATTTCACTTTGTCATCCTCCTCATCCATCACTTTTTATTTCACGTCCACTTTATTGTAGTATGTTTTTGGAGGATTGACAAGCCGCCTCTTATTCATCGCTCTTTGGCGGGTGTTAAAAATCGTGGCAGTCGCCAAGGTCTTGTGCAAGCACGGACTTTTGCTCGTTGCTCGCATAAATAAAAAACCTCCATACCTTTTATAGATATAGAGGTTCCATCTCATACTTGACTACAAAATTATTCCATCTTTACTGCCATTCAATTTGCACATCATAATCAGAAAACATTCCCGAAATCACTGTTTCTGCATTTTCTCTGGCAATATCCAAAACACCTTTTTCAATTGCCTGCTTTTCCATTTTATCTTTTAAATCTTTTTGTGCATCATTCAGATCCTCAACAGTAATTGGATTAAAAATATTATTTGATTCATCCAGGTTTTCAAATGAATCATTATCAATTTCTATCCCTGTAATCTCTACATCAGGCAATTTAATGATAATCATATCTTCATCCTGTGATACATCAGCCTTCGTCAAATCTTTGATTCCGGCTTTGACAATGCCATCATATTGCACGATAAAACTTTTCTCTGTGAACGGAATCTTCCAATCTTTAAATGTTCTGGAATCTGCTTTTGTAATCACATCCGTACACAAATAACTTCCGGTATTCAATTCTGCCGTGGCTTCAAGTTTTTCTTTCACTACCTCAACACTACTAACCGTTTCATGTCCGGCCCCACCAAATATATTTCCCACAAAATGCTTGTAAGCCAGATATCCTCCACCTACCACCAGTGCGATAATAATTATTAACGATACAATTTTTACAGTTACGCCTTTTAAAACATCTTTCATTTCAATTTCCTCTCTTGTCCTGACGGTAGTGTCAAAAACTACGCCGTTTCTTTTTGATAGTTAGATTATAACATACATCTGTTGCAAAATTCATTCTAAACCTTGTGAATTACCGATCGCTATTTCCCTATTACTGAGAATGAACTGCCTAAAAAAATGTTATTCGGATTTCTTTAATCTGATCAACATCATTCTGTGAAATTACTTTCTTAGGTACCTCAAAAATGCTTTCTATTTCACGAAATTGAAAGCCTGTCTCCTTATACCATCTGAGTATACAAAAAAGGCCGGTTTCCCGACCTCTTTCATTTTGCTTTCATCACTTTCCGATAACTGATATTGGCTTAAGATAAAACAATCCACTGACGGAATCATATTTTTCTACCTCTGCAGTAATATGTACATTCAACCCAACAGTCACAGAATCCAAATCCGTATTTAAATCCGAGTAATTCACATTTTGAAATTTGAAATAAGGGCCCACCTGATGATTTGAATCATCAATGGCTGTTATAAGATAATCAAACCTTGTATTATAATTTTCATGATGTGTGCAATCAGCAATTTGTCCGTCAAATTCAATGACTCTTTCTTTATATTTGGAAGCAAATTCAGAATATGATTCGTCTATTTCTGCTTTATTGGAAAGCATATTTGATAACTCGGGACAATTATCTACAGTTAAATTTTCCTTACTTTCTGTTTCTGCCTCTGTTTCCTTTGCTGTCTCTGTTTGCCTTATTGTCTCTGTTTCCCTTGCTAGATTATCTTCTGCTTTCATATGATATGTAATAACTACTTCAGCATTGTTAGGAAATATATCTCCCCTCTTAAAATCATCATCACCATTAATTGAAACTGCTTCTGTTTCTCCCTCATCAGTCAATCCAAATTCTATATCATATAAAATATTAGTCTTAATATTTGTAAAACCAAGTTTCTTCAATTTTTCTTCAACATCTTTGTAATTTTCATATCTATAATCAGTCATTGCAGAATCCATCATAATTTCATTTTCTCCAATTTCTCCAATATTTTCTGTGTATTCTACATCAACAGATATCTCATCACTGTAACAGGATATTCGGTAAGATACGTTAACATCTCCGCTGACTTTTAATGTTGCTTCACCTTTTACTGAAGATGATTCTTCACTAACAAATTGTACCAAATAATTTCCTGGTTTAACATCAAAATGGTAATCTTCATCCTCTCCATGTGAAAGTGTTCCTTTATTAACATTATCAAAATTGAATTCTACATCATACCGACTAAATATCAAATTGGGGGCAAAATTAACATGTATATTAACCGAACATTTTGCATACGTGTGATAATTAATAACAATCTCTGAATCACTTTGAAACGTTTGATTTTTATCAAATTTTGTATTTCCATCAATAGATATACTTTCAATCTGCCCTACTCTATCTGATTCTGATGTCTCTAAATCCTCCATTTCCCTAAGCGTGATATTGGTAAAACCATTTTCAGATAAAACATTTTCAATATCTGAATAATTTTTTCCAACACAATCAGCCACTCCAACTGAAATTTGCAAATCGACAACAGCTTTCTCCTTGGTTTCCTTTAAAATATCAATATTTTCTTTATCACCAAAGGAATAACTTATTATATTCAACACAACCAAGAAAATACTCACTATTAATAACACATATTTGCCATACTTCTTTTGAGTTTTTAAAATACCCTTATGGAAACATATAGCTGCTATTAAACTTCCGATCTGTAGAATTGAAATAAAAATTGGCAATATTTTATGTACGCACAAAGCAGCAAAAAGTAAGAGCACCGCAATTAGCATTTCTACTGCTGCGACTTTGTAAAAAAATTCAAGACTATTCCATATGTTGACTAATTTTCCTTTTACCTTTTCTAAATCAGTTATTGTTTCTTTTGATTTTGGCACATCAGCATCAATAACCTCTTCAACATCAACTTTTGCTCCGCAATTTGGACAAAACTTTACCCCGTCCGTAAGTTCCGTTCCACATTCATGGCAAAACTTCTTTTCAGATTCAACTTTCGTTCCGCACTCCCTGCAAAACAATACACCATTAGCCAATTCTGCTCCACACTTTTTACATTTCATTATATTGCCCCTCTATCTGTAACTATGATAAGATATTACAACTGCTGCATTCGGTAAAAATCTTCTTCGAACATATGAGACAGGTTGTCCATTTATCATAATTGATTCAACCACACCTGGCTTTTTCAATAACCCCACTGCTAAATCATTCAATGGAACACTCTTTACATTTGTAAAACCCGCACTTTCGAATAAAGCCTCCATTGTCACATAATTCTTATCCTCATAATCAAAAACTGCTTTTGGTACTTTTATCTTGTCTCCAAAACCTGAATCATCATCTTGATTATCACCCAACAACCACATGTATGCCATAATTATACAGCATATTAGTCCCGGCATGATCAAACCATAATTTATACCAACATATCCCATACCTATAAATATTACCGACAATATTCCTAAAACTATTGTCAGTTTTATTTTTATTCTTTTGATTTTTGCAGCTTCCTCATTCTTCTTTTCAATCATCTCCATTTTCTTCAACTTCAAAATCCGTTCTGTTTCGGCCTGCTTAATTTCCGCTTCATCTATATGACGATAAACATATTCATTTTCATTCGTCATAATAATTTTACTTCCACAATAAGAGCAAAACACCTGATTTCTTCCTTCTTCGATTGGTAATACTGCACCGCAATCCGGACATTTAACAGAAGTAAACTTAACCGCCATATTTCTCACCCCATTCATTACTTCCAACATTATATCTGCATCTTATATATCTAAAAAAGGTCAATTTTCCAGCTCTTTTCATTTTCTTCTTTCATATGTAATTAACTTAAATTCTCATGGATTTTCTTGATTCTTTTAATTTGTTCAAGATAATTCTGCCGATTTTCCTTATCACATGGCAAAGCTGCAATCATCCCACAATCCTCAACATATTGAACCCATTTTCTTTGCACCTCCAAATTCTGAATTTTTCCCTCGATCTCCTTCATTCGCTGTTCAAGATAGATGCTCCTTTCCTTTTTCGGCACCGCAAAAATCTCTTTAATTTCCCTTAATTGAAAGCCCATTTCCTTATACCAGAGGATTTCCCAGAGCTTCTTCATATCATTTTCATCATACAAACGATAATTTTCTTTTGAGCGTTTTGCCCTCAGCAACCCTTCATCATCATAGTACTGCAATGCCCGCTTGCTTATACCGGACAATTTACTAACTTCTTCGATTTTCTTCAACACGTTCTTTTCCTCTCCGTAATCTTGAGCATACGCTATAACGCTTACGTGATAGCAAGCCCTTTTACGGAACTCCTTCCTTTTGTATTTCATATAAGAACGTGTAAATTTTGCGCGCCTCAAGCAAAAGACAACTTACAAAATTGTAGGAACCCAAACATTTTTTCTTTACTGTTTTCCAGAAAATGTGCTAAACTATACCAGTATTTTTTAGAAAGAAGGTTTTTATCAATGCCCATAGGTATCATCATCAACGCATTATGCATCTTCCTGGGTGGCTTTATCGGCCTTTTCGCCCGAAATTTTATCAGCGAACGTATCATCACCAACCTGAATATGATTTTCGGACTTTGCTCCATGGGAATGGGTATCAGCTCAATTGTCCTTATGGAAAATATGCCTGCGGTTATTTTTGCACTTATCCTCGGAACCGGCATCGGTCTGGCCATTCATTTAGGGGATAAAATCCGTGCAGGCGCCCTGATGATGGAAAAAGCGTCTTCCAGAATTGTCAAAAGCAGTCCTTCTGCTCTTGATAGAAAGGAATTTACGGAAACACTGATTACCATCATCGTCATTTTTGTTGCCAGCGGTACAGGCATCTATGGCTCTATTGTCTCTGGCATGACCGGTGATCACAGCATTATGATTGCAAAATCTATCCTTGATCTATTCACAGCCATTATCTTCTCCTGTACCCTTGGCAGTGTTGTTTCATTGATCGCGATTCCGCAGTTTATCCTGTTTATGACATTATTTCTTCTAGCCGGTGTCATCTATCCTCTGACAACCCCTGCGATGATCAATGATTTCAAAGCTGTGGGTGGATTTTTCATGCTGGCAGCCGGTTTCCGTATGAACAAAGTAACAAACTTTCCAACAGCGGATATGATTCCTGCTATGATCCTGATCATGCCTTTCAGCTGGATCTGGAGCAGCTTTATCCTTCCGTTGGTGTCTTAAGTCAACAAAAACCCACAAAATACGACTATTCAGGTGCCCCAGAATTTGATACAATAAATCCATACGGAACTTTACATGCGATTTCATATAAGTTCATCAATGAATGGATTCGAGGGATATAATGATTTATTTTATCGTGAATATTACAGCCAGAACCGGCAAAAGCCGTGCCATCTGGATGGAAATGAAAGAAATATTAGAAAATCGAAGCATAGAATACAAGGCTTTTCAGACCAAATACGCCGGTCATGCCACCGATCTGGCACGAAAGATTTCTTCTCTTCCCGAGGACAGGATTTATCTGATCACCGTGGGCGGTGACGGCACTTTAAATGAAGTGATTAACGGAATCACCGATTTTTCACGCATTGTACTGGGTATTCTTCCTATTGGTTCCGGCAATGATTTTGCCAGAGGCATGGGTATTTCCAAAGACACGCTGTCCAATCTGGAACAAATGCTGGATTTGATTGAATCAGCCTCAGAAGGCACTGCCATTGACCTGGGTGAAGTCTCCTGCGAAGCATTGGATACACCGAAATATTTTGCCATCAGCTCCGGTGCCGGCCTGGATGCTATTGTCTGCAAGAAGGCGCTGCATTCCAGGCTTAAGAAGTTTCTGAACCAACTGCATCTCGGGAAGCTGACCTATCTTCTGCTGACAATTGAGTCTTTGTTCTCCATGACCACCTGCGATGCCGACATTGTTTTTAATCATGGCGAAGCAATGCATGTCAGCCATATGATCTTTTCCGCCGGTATGAATCTGCGGGTCGAAGGCGGCGGTGTACCTATGGCACCGGATGCTGTCCCTGATGATGGGATGCTGTGCCTTGCCATGGCCCACGATGTACCCAAATGGCTGACATTTTTCCTGCTGCCATTTCTCGTTGCAGGCAAGCAGAAATATATCAGAGTCTTTGACTGCATTCCATTTAAAGAATGCACGCTGCATCTTTCCAGTCCCCTGACCGTTCATGCGGATGGTGAATACTGCGGTGAAAATACAACCATTACATACAAATGCCTCCCGGGAATACTGCATTTTCTGAAAATATCGTAGCTGCTGAATTTCACAGCCGCCAAACATTTTCAAAATTTACAGTGTCCCGAGAGGCACTTTTCTTTTTATAAATGCTGCATCAGCAATGGCACATCTCTCATCTGGCAGATGCACCGACACAGAATTTCTATATCAGTCCCTGAATTAAGATAATCAGGATCAGGATCGGCAGCAATGTCATAAAATACCACTTCAATTTGCCCGACATTTTCATGCCTTTTCCCCGATTCACTTCTTCAAGATAGTTGTCAAATCCCCATCCGCGTCTGCTCACACAGAACAATAAGTAGACCAGTGAACCACCCGGCAGCAAAATATTGCTGACAAGAAAATCCTCTGTATCCAAAACATCTCTTCCCCCGATCAAATGCAGGTCGCTCCAGATATTATAGCCGAATACACAAGGCAGACTGGCGATCAGAATAAGGATTCCATTAAAAAGAACGGCCTTTTTACGGCTCCAACCAAAGTTGTCAATGCATCCTGCGATCAGGTTCTCAAATACAGCAATGACCGTCGAAAAGCTGGCAAAGGTCATAAACAGGAAAAATAATGTTCCCCACAGACGGCCGCCCGCCATATTCACAAAGACATTCGGCAATGTCACAAAGATCAGTGACGGACCTGCATCCGGTTGAATCCCAAATGAGAAACATGCCGGGAAAATAATCAGACCTGACATCAATGCAACAAAGGTATCAAGTCCGCAAATTCTCACAGATTCTCCGGTGAGGGTTCTGCCGTTTGGCATATAACTGCCGAAAATCTCCATGGCACCGATACCAAGACTCAGGGTGAAGAAAGCCTGATTCATGGCTTCTGTGATCACTTTGCCGATTCCTACATCCGCTGCACGCTTAAAATCCGGCAAAAGATAAAAACGCAAACCTTCGCCGGAACCCGGAAGCACCAGGCTGTGTACTGCCAGCACGATGATCAGTACAAGGAGGGCTGACATCATGATCTTGGAAATTCTCTCAAGACCATTCTGCAGACCAAAACTGCAAACAATAAATCCTGCAACGACTGTAATCGCCATGAATACTGCCATTTCAACAGGATTTGCCAACAGGTTTGAAAAGGCACCGCCTACAGCATCGGCATCCATTCCGCTTTTGAAACTGCCGGTTATGAATTTGACAAAGTAACTCAGCATCCATCCTGAAACGGTTGTATAATACATCATCAACAGCACGCAGCCGATCATACAAAACCAACCGTGAATATGCCATTTCTGGCCATCTTTCTCCAGTGCTTTATAGGCCTGGACTGCACTCTTCTTACCTGCACGTCCTACTGCCAATTCCATCGTCAAAACCGGCACACCCATGCAAAGCAGGAATATCAGGTAAAACAAGACGAAAACACCACCGCCGTTTTGTCCTGCCACATATGGGAAGCGCCACACATTGCCAATGCCGATGGCACAGCCCGCGCTTACCAGAATAAATCCCAATCGGGACTGAAAATTTTCTCTATTCATACTTCTATTTTCCCTAAATAAACAGCATAAGAGCTGCCTCTGAATCGTAATATGGTTATTCATCAGGGCAGCTCCTGCCTCTTTCTCTCTAACTACTCTTATTCTTCAATCTGAGCCAGTGCCTGCGCCAGGTCTGCGATGAGGTCTTCTTTATCCTCAAGACCGCATGAAATACGCACAAGGCCTGCCGGTACACCTGCTGCCGCTAACTGCTCATCACTCATCTGACGATGCGTGGATGTTGCAGGATTCAGACAGCATGTTCTGGCATCAGCCACATGTGTCTCAATAGCTGCCAGTTTCAGATGCTTCATAAATGTCTCTGCTGCTTTACGGCCGCCCTTTAACTCAAAGGAAACAACACCACAGCCGCCCTTTGGCATATACTTCATAGCACGTTCGTGGTATTTATCACTCTCAAGACCCGGATAATTCACATAAGCCACCTGCGGCTGCTTCTCAAGGAATTCGGCCACAGCCTGACCATTCTCCACATGACGCGGCATACGCACATGCAGGGATTCCAAACCGAGATTCAGGATAAATGCATGCTGCGGAGACTGGATGCATCCAAGATCTCTCATGAGCTGTGCTGTACACTTTGTGATAAAAGCGCCCTCTTTACCGAACTTCTCAGCATAGGTGATGCCATGATAAGAATCATCCGGTGTACAAAGTCCCGGGAACTTCTCAGCATTGGCCATCCAGTCAAAATTACCGCTGTCAACAATAGCACCGCCCACAGCTGCACCATGGCCGTCCATGTACTTCGTCGTGGAATGTGTTACAATATCTGCGCCCCATTCAATCGGACGGCAGTTGACCGGTGTCGGAAATGTATTGTCCACGATCAGCGGCACATGATGGGCATGGGCTGCCTTCGCAAACTTCTCAATATCAAGAACAGTCAGTGCCGGGTTGGCGATGGTTTCGCCGAAAACAGCCTTTGTATTCTCTTTGAATGCCGCATTCAGCTCTTCTTCTGTGCAATCCGGAGAAACAAATGTTGCTTCAATGCCCATCTTCGCCATTGTCACAGAAATCAGATTGAATGTACCGCCGTAAATGGATGAAGATGATACGATATGATCACCCGCCTGACAGATATTGAACAGGGCAAAGAAGTTGGCTGCTTGTCCTGAAGATGTCAGCATTGCTGCTGTACCGCCTTCCATGTCTGCAATCTTGGCTGCAACATAATCATTGGTCGGATTCTGAAGCCTTGTGTAAAAATAACCGGATGCCTCCAAATCAAATAACTTACCCATGTCTTCACTTGTATCGTACTTGAAAGTGGTGGACTGTACAATCGGGATCTGTCTCGGTTCACCATTGCCAGGTCTGTAGCCTGACTGAACACATTTTGTATTCATTTTGTAATCACTCATACTTATACCTACCTTTTTCTAACAAAACATCCCTTTTATTGTATCACTTCCAATAGCAGACTACAATGAAAACCATTATAAATCATAAAGTTTGTTATATTTTTCTGTCAGATAATCCGTATAAACTGTCGGATCAAAATCACCGCAGGCATTCTTCACGATTTCACCCGGAGTCAGCAGGCTTCCATACTGATGGACCTTCTCTTTCAGCCATGCAGATACCCCTGTCAGTTTACCTGCACGTACTTCATCCCATACAGGGAAATCCTTTTCCATATTGCAAAGCATCTGCGCGCCATAGGCACTGCCGAGGGCATAGGATGGAAAATACCCGAAAGAACCGCCGGACCAATGGGAATCCTGCAGACATCCTCTCCTGTCATCCGGCACATCCACACCAAGATATTCTTTATAAAGACGATTCCAAACCTCAGGAATATCCTTCACTTCAAGACTGCCGTCAATAAGCTGCTTCTCAATCTCGTAACGCACCATCACATGCAAAGAATAGGTAAGCTCATCAGCCTCTGTTCGAATCAATGATGGCTGTACTTTATTCACCGCACGGTACATCTGCTCTGCTGTCACATGCTTTAACTGTTCTGGGAAAAATTCCTGCATTTTCGGGAATATCGCTTTCACAAAAGGCAGTGACCGTCCGATAATATTCTCATAGAATCTGGACTGACTCTCATGAACCCCCATGGATACACCGCCGGTCAGACAGGTATATTGCAGGTCATCACGGATACCTAACTCATATTTGGCATGACCGCCCTCATGAATCACAGAATACATGGAATCCACCACATTATCCTCTTTGTAATTGGTTGTGATACGCACATCTTTATTATTAAATTCCAGCGTAAAAGGGTGCTCTGTCTCGCCGATGGTACAGTGACCTCTGTCCAGTTCCATCACTTCCATCAGATAGTCAGAAAACTTTCTCTGAATATCTACCGGATAATGCAGATGCAGAAAACTATCATCAATCTGTGGTTTCTCACCGATAGCATGAATAAGTGGTACCAGACGCTCCCGGACTGTCTCAAAAAATGTATCCAGAAAGGCCATATCCACACCGCGTTCATATTCATCCAACAGTGCATCATACGGCTTTTTGCTGCTGTCATAATAACCCGCAAACTTTCGGTTATAGGCAACCAGTTTCTCCAATACCGGAGCAAAAAGTGTAAAATCACTGCTCTCCTTTGCCCTGTGCCACACATCACTGGCTTCATTCGTCAGCATAGCATAATCCATATATTCATCCGCCGGAATTCTGGACAAACGGTCATAACTTCTCTTCAATTCTTCCACCTGTCTCTGCTCCACAAAAGACAGATTCTCCTTCTGATCCGCCAAAAACGCCAGTAATTCTCCTGTTTCCGGTGCTGTCATCAACTTCTGGCTCTCTCCTGCCAAAATACCAAGGGCCACACCTCTGCCCTCTGAAGTATCCTTCGGTGCCACTGTCACACTATCCAGATACAAAGACGATGATGCTGTCTGATAAGCATATAACTTCTTCTGAAGCAGGCCAAGCTGCTCTAATGCACTTTTTAACTCCATGTTCTACAGACTCCTTTTAATATATTTTATTTTAGATTTCTAACTGTAAATCCTTCATATTCCTTCATCCAGCCTTGCAAATAGCTGTTTGCCTTATTTCGTAAACTTCGAGTGGCTCAGGAAATTCTCACTCTTGATGGTTTTCAGCATAGATTCCGCATTCAGATCAAAAGCTTTCTGCGGCCATCCGCCCTTCTTCTCCGGTCTCCAGAACACCGCTTCCATGGCTTTTAACTGTTCTTCCGGTGTCTCATTATCTCTGATAATCTCCAGAATCCTGCTCTTCGCAGCAGTCAGACCATCTTCAAACCACTGCCACAATTCCGGTGTTGCCTCACCCACTTCTCCGTGATGGGTCAGCCATAACTTCTTTGCCCCGCTGTTTCTGCAACTGTCAATACTCTTCATCGCTTCTTCACAGCTGACAAGGAACTGCGGCATATAATCATCCTCCGTATTGATGCTGCCGATGGTTTCGGAAGCCAGAAGATCATGGCCATCGATCAGATACGACAGACAATCCTTTGTATGTCCAACGGTCTTAATTGACTGCACACAGACATCTCCCACATTAATCGTTTCGCCGCCGATCAGCATCTGATCCAACTGTATCGCACGTGTCGAATAGTCATCTGGCAGTGCCGTGCCGTTTAACTGTGCAGCACTGGCTGAAAGTTCACGAATCAGCCGCTTAGCCGACAACTTTGAAAAGACGCGCCCGGCATAGGCTGCACCAAATACCATGGCATCCGGCCAATACTTCTTGATCACCGGCAGGGCTCCTGCATGGTCATAATGGGAATGGGTCAGAAAAACTGCATCAATCGGTCTGTCCCCGATAATCTCTTTAATCTTTTCAACCGTTTTCTCCCCATACCAGGCCATACCCGGATCAAATAATACAGTATTCCTCTCACCTACTGCTAGATGACAGGAACCCAATATCTCATCATTTAAATAATAAAACTGACTCATTTCTAGTATCCCCTTTTATCAATATTTTTATCAACAACTATTCAGTCATATTGATTCATCATTTGTCTTTCATTTCTACAAATCCCAGCGGATCTCCCTCTGACTTCAAGAAATGCAGCAGCATATACGCACACATCATGGCAACATTCTCTTCTTTTAAAATACGGCGCACCTCTTTTTTATCTGCCAGCACAACCTGAATGTCCTCTGAGCTTTCCTCAAATCGGTTATCCGGCACACCGGAAGCATAGCCATAGACCATTCCACAGGCTTCATCCGTCATACCGACTGTTGTAAATCTCGGCTTTGTATATATATCATCCGCCAGAACCACCTTAAGATATAATCCTGTCTCCTCATGAAACTCTCTCACAGCAGCATCCGTCATTGCTTCCCCAGGCTCCACCAAACCGGCCGGAAATTCATAAACATAATCGCCAAGCGGATATCGATACTGCCGCACCAGCACAACTCTGTCCTTTTGTTCACCGTACACACTGTAAATACTGACCCCATCCGGTTCGTTTCTATGTGTCACAGCCTTTAAATCCGTCACCGATTTGGCACGGGAAGCCACATAATACTCCGAAGCCTCTCCATTGCGGTGACGCACATCCATACAAAACAAATTCAAAAAACGATGGTGGGTTTCCTGAATAATTTTCGTTATTCTATCCATATAAACCTCCCAAAAATCAACACACCATAATCATAGCATAAAAAGAACGGATAGTCAGCCAAATATCACACAAAGCTACTATCCATTCTAAAACCAATAAATATTTTACATTTTATCTGTACGAAAATTTTTTATTCTAATTCAAACGCTCCCGTATACAACTGATAATACTTGCCCTTCTCAGCAATCAGTTTTTCATGGTTGCCTCGCTCGATGATCCGTCCATGCTCAAGTACCATGATAACATCGGAGTTCTTGACTGTTGACAGTCGATGGGCAATAACGAAAACTGTACGGCCGTGCATCAGGGCATCCATACCCTTCTGAACGATGGCTTCTGTTCTCGTATCGATGGAGGATGTTGCCTCATCCAGAATCATAACCGGAGGATCAGCAACGGCTGCTCTCGCAATAGAGATCAGCTGACGCTGTCCCTGGGAAAGTCCACTTCCATCACCCTCAAGAACTGTCTGATAGCCATCCGGCAGCATTCGGATAAAGCCGTCTGCGTTGGCCAGCTTTGCTGCAGCAATACATTCTTCATCTGTGGCATCCAGCTTGCCATATCGGATATTGTCCATGACCGTACCAGTAAAGAGATTGACATCCTGAAGAACGACACCCATGGAACGGCGCAGATCATCTTTCTTAATCTTGGTAATGTTGATGCCGTCGTAGCGGATTTTGCCGTCCGCAATATCATAGAAACGGTTGATCAGGTTCGTGATTGTTGTCTTACCGGCACCTGTTGCACCGACAAAAGCGACCTTCTGCCCCGGTTCTGCATAGAGGTTAATATCATGAAGCACCAGCTTATTTTCTTCATAACCAAAATCCACATGTTCCATGACGACATCGCCTTTTAATTCCTCATACGTCAGCGTACCGTCGCTGTGTGGATACTTCCATGCCCAGAGACCTGTTCGTTCTTTGCATTCTACAAGCTCACCATTTTCACGCTTCGCATTGACAAGCGTCACATAACCATGATCTTCTTCCGATTCTTCATCCAGTAATTCAAAAATACGTGTTGCACCGGCCAAGGCCATGATTACCGCATTCAACTGCTGGGAAACCTGTGCAATCGGATTGATAAAGCTTTTTGACATCGTCAGGAAGGACGCAATTGTACCAAGTGTCATCACACCGGCACCTGTCAGACTGATATTCGTCACACCGGCAATCGCAAGACTTCCACCGACTATTGCCAGCAACACATAAAGAATATTGCCCATATTGCCCATGATCGGCATCAGGATATTGGCATAAGTATTGGCCGTTGTCATACTGTCACAAAGCTCCTGATTTTTCTTATCAAAAACGGCCTTGGCTTCTTCTTCATGGCAGAATACCTTGACAACCTTCTGGCCATTGATCATTTCTTCAATATAGCCATTCACGTCACCGATATTCTGCTGCTGTTTAATAAAGTAGACACTGCTCTTTCCGGCAATGGATTTCACAACTTTTAATATGAGGAAAAGAAAAACAACGATAAACAATGTCATCCATACACTCAGATACAGCATTGAGACAAACACGGCAACAATTGTGACACAGGAAGACAACAGCTGCGGCAGGCTCTGAGAAAGCATCTGACGCAGGGCATCTGTATCATTGGTATAATGACTCATGACATCGCCATGTGTATGCGTATCAAAATATTTAATCGGCAGTGTCTGCATATGTGCAAACATATCATCTCGGATCTTCTTTAAAATACCCTGGGAAATGATGGCCATTGTTCTGTTATAGATCAGACTGGCCAGAATACCGATCACATAAATGCATGCCATCTGTACGATTGCACGAAACAGTGCATCAAATACAGGATTGGCTTCAAGAAGAAGCGGGGAAATGTAATCGTCGATCAATCTCTGAATAAACAGGGAAGACATGACATTGGCGATCGCACTGAGCAAAATGCAGATAATAACTAAAAAGACACGCGTTTTATAAACACTCAGATAGCCCAGAAGCCGCTTTAATGTATTCGGGTTCACCTGTGGTCTTGACGGTTTCTTATTCATTGTCATCTCCTCCTTTCTTCTGTGATTCATATACTTCGCGATAAATATCAGAGGACTGCATCAATTCTTCATGACGACCGATTGCTTTGATCTCGCCCTCATCCAGAACAATAATCTGATCTGCATCCTCAACAGAAGCGACACGCTGTGCTATAATAATCTTTGTCGTATCCGGAATCTCCTCTGCAAACGCTTTGCGGATCGCTGCATCCGTTTTCGTATCCACCGCACTTGTAGAGTCATCAAGAATCAGGATCTTCGGCTTCTTCAAAAGTGCTCTTGCTATACAAAGTCGCTGTTTCTGACCACCGGATACATTCGTACCACCCTGTTCAATATACGTATCATAGCCATCCGGAAAAGTCTGCACAAATTCATCTGCACAGGCCAGACGGCAGACACGCTGAATATCCTCATCTGTAGCATTTTTGTCACCCCAGCGAAGATTTTCCTTGATCGTTCCTGAAAAAAGAACATTTTTCTGAAGAACCATCGCTACTTCATTACGAAGACTTTCAATATCATAATCCCGGACATCGACATCGCCGACAAGGACGCGGCCCTCTGTGACATCGTACAGTCGCGGAATCAGCTGAACAAGGCTGGATTTTGATGATCCCGTACCACCGATCACACCAATCGTCTGACCGGAGCGGATATTTAAATTCACATGATTTAATACCGGCTTATCTGCCTTCTTATTGTAAGAAAAAACGACATTGTCAAACTGAATATCCCCGTTTTTCACTTCATAAACCGGATGCTCAGGATTCTTAAGTGTACTCTCTTCTGAAAGGACCTCACAGATACGCTCAGCAGATGCTCTTGCCATGATGATCATGACAAATACCATCGACAGCATCATCAGACTCATCAGAATCTGCATCGTATAAGTGAAAAGACTCATAAACTCACCGGTAGAAAGTCCAAGTGCTTCATCACCGCCGCAGGCCACAATCGCTCTGGCACCCAACCAGCAGATCAGCAACATACATGTATAAACAGCCAACTGCATCAACGGCATATTAAAGGCCAGAATCTGCTCCGCCTTTACAAAATTCCTGTAAATATTATCGGAAACCTGATCAAACTTTCCGACCTCATGATCTTCACGGGTAAAGGATTTCACGACGCGAATACCATACAGATTCTCCTGAACAATCGCATTCAGACGGTCATACGTCTTAAACACCCTCTCAAAAATCGGATGCACTTTCATGATAATCGCATAAAGGCCAATACCGAGAATCGGCACAGTGATCACATAAATTAATGACAAATGCGCATCAATTTTGAAAGCCGCAAACAGTGCACAGACAAGCATGATCGGGCTTCTGACTGCAATTCGGATAATCATCTGGAAGGCCATCTGAATATTGGTAATATCTGTCGTCATACGTGTAACAAGACTGGCAGTCGAAAACTTATCGATATTGGCAAAGGAAAACTCCTGTACCTTATAATAGATATCCTGACGCAGGTTCTTTGCAAAACCAGATGAAGCCTGTGCCGCAAACTTTCCTGAAATGGCACCGCAGAACAATGAAACCATCGCCACAGCAAGCAAAATCAATCCATACTTCCATATAACGCCCATATCTCCCTGATCGATACCTTCATCGATCAGTTTTGCCATGATCAGTGGAATCATAATCTCAAAAAAGACTTCCAACGCCACTGTCACAGGAGACATGATCGTCTGTTTCTTGTATTGCCGGATACTTCCGGCCAGCGTTTTAATCATACAAATAATCCTCCTATCTCTATCTAGCTAGCCGCATCTGTCAAATAAGGACGGCTTATTCTTCTAACATGTTATCTGCAACTCTCTTCAATAAATGCATCAGGGTATGAAACTCTTCATCCGACAGCCCGTCCCTGATCCTGTTTTCAAGCTCTATTCTCTCCACCGCTGCATTGGCATTGATCTCTCGTCCTTCCTCAGTCAGAACAAGCCGCTTCAATCTGGCATCACTGGAGACACTTTCCCTCCTAAGCAGTCCTTTGCTCTCCATGCCCTTTAACACTTTGGAAACCGTTGACCTGGTCACACAAAATTTTTCTTCTATATCCTTCTGATAAATCTCTTCATTCTCATGGTCTGCCAGGTATCCGAGAATCCAGCCATTGGATCCTGTAATCTTATGAACCTTACTCATATAGACATTACTATCAGCCTTTCTGCGGATCATCGTCGCTGTACGAAGAATCAACAGACCTAACTCTTCCCTGCATGGCAGGTCCTTTCTGCACATGACATAGCTCCTTTCTGAATGTCTTTGTTCTGTATGCATTTTGTTTCCGTCGAAACTGTTGCATATCAAACTGTTTTACGTTCAACATTATACAGCGATTGTTTTTTAATGTCAATACACCTGTGAAATGAATTTAAAAAAGGAAGGGAATTTCTCCCCTCCTCATCTTTAATTCAGCAATATTCTGTCATTATCAAATTCTTCTTTTTTCTTCTCTGAATACATATCCAGCAGATCAGAAACTGTCATATGCTTCCGCTCTTCTTCTTTAATGTCAAAGATAATCGCACCGGAATCCAGCATAATGGTTCGGCTGCCTGTTGTCAGTGCCTGCCCCATATTGTGGGTGATCATCAGAGTCGTCAGATTGCGCTCATGGACAATATCATTCGTTATGGCCATCACCTTCTCAGCTGTGGCCGGATCCAGAGCCGCCGTATGTTCATCCAGAAGCAGCAGCTTCGGTGTCACAATGGTACTCATCAACAATGTAACTACCTGTCTCTGTCCACCGGATAAAAGTCCGATCTTCGTAGCCATACGGTCTTCCAGTCCCATATCAAAGCGCTTCAGTGCTTCACAAAACATCTCACGGTCTTTCTTTGTAATAGCAAATCTGAAAAGACCTTTCGTGTTCTTGGAATAAGCCAGTGCCAGATTCTCTTCAATGGTCAGATTCGGTGCGGTTCCTTTCATCGGATCCTGAAACAGACGTCCGATGGAAGCCGACCGCTGATGTTCCGGCAAATAGGAAATATTCTTCCCATCCAGAATCACACTGCCTTCATCCAGAAGAAAATTACCGCAAATAGCATTAAATAATGTTGATTTGCCGGCACCATTGGAACCGAGAATCGTCACAAATTCCCCCTCTTTCAGGGACAGATTCAGATGATCCAGTGCCTTATGTTCATTTGGTGTGCCTTTTGCAAAGGTCTTTGATGCATTGATCACTTCCAGCATATCTATCTTCCTCCATCACTTTCTCTCATCCCCTGTCGCTTCAGCTTATCATTCGCCATTTTGGTCTTGATAGCCGGAACAGCCAACGCAACGGTTACAATAATTGCCGAAATCAATTTCAGCATGTACGCCGGGAACATATCGGATTTTGTTGCCAGGGCAATAATATAGCGGTACACAATGGAACCCACAATGGCTGAAATAAACCCGATCATCAGACTTCTGTGGCCAAAGAAAGCTTCGCCGATAATCACAGAAGCCAAACCGACAACAAGAATACCGACACCGGAATTGATGTCTGCAAAGCTCTGATACTGAGCGATCAGACCGCCGCAAAACGCGATACAGGCATTGCTGATTGCCAGTGCGATCATCTTCACGGCATCCACATTAATTGAGGAAGCACGGACCATATCGGCATTATCTCCAGTGGCACGAATGGAAAGTCCAAGAGATGTCTTGAAAAATACCGTCAGTAAAACAGTGACAATCACAACTGCCGCAATGGCAACAAATAATTTGACAGCATCCTTCGACATAAAAGGAAAGACCTTCAAAAACAGTGTGAAAACAGTATCGTTATTGAGCAGTGTCACATTGGACGCACCGCCCATCACGAACAGATTAATTGAATACAATCCACTCATTGTCAGGATGCCTGCCAGAACCGGATGAATATCCAATTTCGTCTGAAGAAATCCTGTCACGCTGCCGGCCAATGCGCCTGCGATAAGTGCACCCACAAGTCCAAGCAGCGGATGGCCCGCAGCCGTCAATATCGAGGATGCTGCCAGACCGAAAGTAAAGCTGCCTTCCGTTGTCAGATCGGGAATATTCAAGATTCTAAAACTGATATAGATGCCAAGCACCATAATACTGTAAAGAAAACCAAGCTGCAAAGAGCCAATCAATAAAGTCATACTTTTCTACGTCCTTTTCATTTTTGTTCTTTTCTTGCGTTTACCCCCTGCATATGCAGAGGGTAAACACTATTTCTTCTATATCATATATCATATAAAATTACTTTGCAATCCTACTTTGCATCATCTACAAAAGTTGCTGTACTCTGTACATCTTCCGATAAAGTAATTCCAAGTGCCTCAAGTGTCTGGTTGTTGATAACTGTTGCGGATGCCGGAACAACAACTGCCGGAATATCTGCAACTGCTGTGCCTTCAAGAATCTGTACTGCCATATCTGCGCTCATAGCACCGATACCTTTATCACTGATTGCAACTGTTGCAAATGCACCGGAATCAACCATAGTTGCTGAACTACCATAGACAGGAATCTTCGCATCTCTTGCTACTTCTGTGACAAGTGTCATGCTGGCCTGAATGACAGAATCATTCGGAACAAACATGGCATCAACGCTGCCAACCAGTGACTGAGCAGCCTGCTGAACTTCTGAAGAGTTCGTCACTGTTGCTTCTTTATAAGAAAGGCCATTAGCATCACAGTATTCCTTGGCTGCTTCGATTGTATTCACAGAATTAACTTCGCTTGTGCAGTACAGGAATCCAAATGTCTTGCAGTCCGGTGTAAGCTGATTGCTCAGTGCGAAAATGTCAGAAACAGGAATTGCATTGGATGTACCTGTTGCATTCTTGTCCGGGTGATCCATATCGGTGACAACGCCTGCTGCTACAGGTGCTGAAACAGCGATAAATACAACCGGTGTATCGGTCTCAAGATTGACCATTGCCTGTGTGGCTGGTGTAGCAATTGTACAAACCAGATCATAATCGCCGTCTGCCATAGACTGGGCAATTGTCTGAAGGTTGGTTGCATCACCCTGTGCACACTTGTAATCCACTGTCAGTTTATCTTCTGTATAGCCTTTTGCCTGAAGTTCTTCAATAAAGCCTTCACGCATGTCGTTAAATGCGCCATTCTCAATCAACTGGATGATACCTACTGTATAACTGCCATCGGCCTTCGCGCCTTCGGAATCAAGCGCCTCTGATGCTTCAGATGCTGCCTCGGAAACGGCTGCTTCTGTCGTCGCCGCCTTCGTCTCCTGTGTGGAAGAAGAACCACAACCTGCCAGTGTCATTGCTGTCATCGCCAAAATACATACTGCTGATAATAACTTTTTCATGAAAATTACCTCTCTTTCAATCTTTCCTTAAAATACAGGCTTTTCTATGAGGAGTTTGCTTCACAGTCAGAACACACAGATTGTTTTATCTGCAAATCATTTGCAGTTGGCGCCTCGGGAAAAGTTCCCATAAAACAAAAAAATCCGCCCTATGCAAAGGACAGATATATCTGCGGTACCACCTTTATTGATTATAAAATCCACTCATCATGAAAATGCCAACACATTCTCTACCGTTAACGCCGGTCTACGTCCTCAGATACTCCGCATCATATTCAATGCCTTTCCCCTGGCCCTCAACGGTCCATTTGCTCACCAGCGTCTCCACAGGTTCTCAGCTCCTCCTGCTCTCTGTACGGTGCTTATGTGAACGTTATCTCCGTCTCAAAAGTTTGATTTAATTTTAGCATATAATTTCAGAATGTCAACCCTATTTTTGATAAATTATCACTTTAAACGGATAAACTTTTGTGTAAAGTCAGCATCTACTTTGCGGCTATCACTCCTACGCCAATTTATACGCCTTTTAGGCGAAGTGGCATGCTACCTGATGTCCCGTCCGAATCGGTTTTAAAACCGGAGCCTCCTGTCTGCAGATATCTTTTGCCTGACTGCATCGATTGCAGAAAACGCAGCCTTTGATCTCTCCTGTCGGGCTCTGTGCTTCTCCTTCAAGAACATAAATATCCTTATCCGGGTCATCATAAATTGAAAAGACAGACCCTAACAGTGCTTTTGTATATGGGTGACGGGCATGCATTCGGAAGGCTGCTCCGTTCATGATTTCGACAATTCGTCCAAGGTACATGACAACAACCTGCTGACTGAAATTCTCCACAAGGGCAAGGTCGTGACTGATAAACAAAGTCGCATAGTTTGTTTCATCCTGATGCTCCTTCAAGAGTGCCATGATTTCCTGCTGAATAGACACATCCAGTGCACTGGTGGCCTCATCACAGATCAAAACCTCCGGATGCAGTGCAATGGCTCTTGCAATGGCAATTCGCTGCAGCTCGCCTCCGGACAGCTGATGGGGATATTTGTCAAAATATTCCTCACCGAGATAAACACGTTTCAAGGAATAATACGCCATCTCTCTGGCTTCTTTTTTACTCTTCTTTTCGAAATGGATCCAGGGCTCCATCAAAAAAGTACCGATCTTCATTCGCGGACTGAATACATTGGCCGGATCCTGAAAAATCATCTGGACATTTCTGCGGTACTCACGGAGTTTTTCCCCCCGCAGTGCAATATTCCGGCCATTCTGCATCCCGCCAATAGGCTCATTTTTATAATAGATCATCCCATCTGTCACCGGTTCAAGCAGCGTTACCATCCTGGCCAGCGTACTTTTACCGCAGCCTGATTCACCCACAATGGCTGTGCAGATGCCTTTATGCAAAGACAAACTCACATTATCAACCGCACGAAGGGTTTTATGATAACGCAAATCAAATGTCTTACTTACATTTTCCAAACGTATAATTTCCTGATTATTCTCCATCTGTCTCTCCCTGCAATTTCGGTACAACTGTCAGCAATTTCTTCGTGTAATCATTCTCTGGATGATAAATCACCTGTTCTCTCGTTCCGAATTCCTTTAACTCCCCGTTCTGCATCACCGCAATGTAGTCTGCCATCTTGGATGCAACCCCCATATTATGGGTAACGATAACAATAGCTGTTCCCATCTTATCACGCAGATCCATCATCTGCTTGACTACCTGAGCCTGAACCGTCACATCCAATGCACTGGTAGCTTCATCGCAAATCAGGATGGATGGCTTTACAGCCAGTGCTCTGGCAATGGCTGCCCTCTGGCACTGACCGCCACTGACCTGATGGGGATATCGCTGTGCAAATTCCTTATCAAGCCCGCATTTTTCCAAAAGCAGCTCCACTCTCTCATTTGTTTCTCTGCGATTCATCCCCATATTACGCAGGCTTTCTCCAATCCCGTCTCCTAAGGTATGTCTTGGGTCAAAGGATTCTGCAGGATTTTGAAATACCATCTGAATGTCCTGATATATGCTACGCAATGCCTTTCCTTTAGCCTTTGTAATTTCCTGATCACCTAAAAATATCTGTCCCCGGGACACATCCTCCAAACGGGTGATCATTTTTGCAATGGTGCTTTTTCCTGAGCCTGATTCCCCAACAATTCCCAGACATTCTCCTTGTTTCAGATTGAAACTCACATCATCCACTGCAATGAATCGCTTATTGCCAGATATGAAGCTTTTACTTATATGTTCAGCCTTTAAAACAGTTTCTGCCATTTCACTCTGCCTCCGGAAGCTTTCTGTGGTTCAAATGAAGCACAGAGCCCATAAGTTCCCTGGTGTAGCTATCCTTAGAATGCTCAAGGACCTTTTTTGTTTCTCCATAATCTCTGACCTGTCCATCTTTCAGCACCAGCACCTTATCTGCCATTTTTCTTACTACGCCTATGTTATGTGTGACTATAATCATAGATGTATGGTACTCCTTGCGCAGCAACAGCAATTCTTCAACAACCTGCTTTTGCACTGTCACATCAAGTGCACTGGTAGGCTCATCCGCAAGGAGCACCTTTGGCTGCATGATCATAGCGATACAGATTCCAACACGCTGGTTCATTCCACCAGACAGCTGGAATGGATAGCTTTCCAGCACACGTTCGCTATCATGCAAGCCGATTTTTTCCATAATCTCCTTGGCTCGGCATCGAATCTCTTTTTTGCTGACTTTCTCATGTTCTATCACTGCTTCATACACCTGTGCTCCAACCTTGCGCACAGGACATAATGCAGATTTGCAGTCCTGAAATACCATACCGATTTCTTTTCCCCGATATCTGCGCAGCTGTTTTTCATTCATTTCAGTAAGATTGTGATCTTTATACC
>OLPU01000968.1_pt1 | contig 23183 bp, 15 predicted proteins | sample 1673111 | NCBI WGS metagenome assembly OLPU01 (sample SAMEA3136755, study PRJEB25190) | human gut metagenome | reverse complement strand
TTCTGCTAATTCAGGATTATGAGTTACCATAACAACTAATCTGTCTTTAGCTACTTCTTTTAATAAATCCATAACTTGAATACTAGTTTCACTATCAAGTGCTCCGGTTGGTTCATCAGCTAATAATATTTCGGGATCATTTACCAAAGCTCTTGCAATAGCAACACGTTGCATTTGACCACCAGACATTTGGTTAGGTTTTTTATGAAGTTGTTTTCCAAGACCTACTTTTTCTAAGGCCTCTGTTGCACGTTTTCTTCTTTCTGATTTTGATATACCAGAAATAGTTAAAGCTAGCTCAACATTTGAAAGAACAGTTTGATGAGGAATTAGGTTATAGCTTTGAAATACAAATCCGATAGTATGATTTCTATATGAATCCCAATCTCTATCTTTATATTTTTTAGTAGAAATTCCATTGACAATTAAATCTCCACTATCATAGCGATCAAGCCCTCCAATAACATTTAATAATGTTGTTTTTCCTGATCCACTAGGGCCTAGGATTGCAACGAATTCATTATCTCTCAGATTTAAAGAGACTCCGTCTAGAGCAGTTTGTTCTAAATCGCCAGTAACATATTTTTTATATATTTTTTGAATTTGAAGCATGTTTGGTTCACTCCTTCTTTTAGATTTGGAATAATAGTCATGTTTACTTTGGCAATATTATCTATATTATACTACTTTTATAAACTGAAAATAAACTAAATATTAATAAAAAGAAAAGTACCTATTTATAAGTGGTAAGTAATTTTATAATATGAATATGCCAGAGTGTATAAGATGTTATTACTACGTTTTCATTATAAGGAAATTATGCTATAATTAGAACAAAATGTAATAAATGTAATAGGTATATAGTAATAAAAGAGGAAAAGATAATGAAATATAAAGAGTTAATTGAAAAAATGACTTTAGAAGAAAAGGCTTCTTTGATGTCAGGAAAAGATTATTGGCAGTCAAACGATATAGAAAGATTAGGAATAAAAAGTATGTTCCTTGCAGATGGATCTCATGGGATTAGAAGGCAAACTAAACCACCAGATAGAATAGGACTAAATCCAAGTGATCCTGCCACATGTTTTCCAACAGCAGCAACTATATCTAATAGTTGGAATGTAGAATTATCAGAAAGAGTTGGAGAGTATTTAGGTGCAGAGGCTGTAGATCAAAAAATTAATGTATTATTAGGACCAGCTATAAATATGAAGAGAAATCCATTGTGTGGTAGAAATTTTGAATATTTTAGTGAAGATCCGTATCTTGCTGGTAAATTATCAGCCGGTTACATAAGAGGAATTCAATCAAATGGAATATCAGCTTGTGTTAAACATTTTGCTGTAAATAATCAAGAAGAAAGAAGAATGGCAATTGATACAATAGTTGATGAAAGAACACTTAGAGAAATATATTTGACTGCATTTGAAATTGCTGTTAAGGAAGGTAAAACTAAGGCTATAATGTCATCTTATAATAAAGTTAATGGTATTTATGCAAATGAAAATATGCATTTGATGAAAGATATTCTTCGAGATGAATGGGGATTTAAAGGTTGTGTTATCACTGACTGGAGTGGAAGTAATGATCGTATAAATGGATTAATTGCTGGAAATGAATTGGAAATGCCATCAAGTGGAGGAGAGACTAATGAGGAGATAATTCAAGCTGTTAAAAGTGGAAAATTGAAAGAAGAAGTACTTGATGAATGTGTAGATAGATTATTAAATTTAATATTTTCAACAAATGAAGCATTAAATCATTCACCAAATAAGGTTGATATAGAAAAGCATCATAGAGTTGCACAAAGAGTAGCAGAAGAATCTATAGTTTTGCTTAAAAATGATGATAATATTTTGCCTATTAGATTAAATAAGAAGGTAGCTGTAATAGGTAATTTTGCCAAACAAGCAAGATACCAAGGGGCTGGTTCTTCTATAGTAAATCCAACAATACTAGATCATACTTTAGATTGTTTTGAAGAGTCAGGAATTGTTAGTATCGGATATGAAGAAGGATTTGATAGATATGGAAAAAGGGATGATAAAAAAATAAGAAATGCATGTGAGCTAGCTAAAAAGGCTGATATAGTTTTATTATATATAGGTTTAGATGAATATGTTGAAGTTGAAGGATTAGATAGGAAAAACATGGAGATTCCACAAAATCAAGTGGAATTATTAAATGCTTTATATGAAGTTAATAAAAATATAGTTGCAATAATTTCATGTGGTTCTGCAATAGAGATGCCATGGATAAATAAAGTAAAAGGACTATTACATGGTTATTTGGGTGGACAAGCAGGAGCAAGATCAATATTAAGAGTTTTATCAGGTGATGTGAACCCATCAGGCAAACTTGCAGAAACATATCCTATAAGATATGAAGATACACCATCATATAAAAACTTTCCAGGTAAAGAAGTGAGTGTTGAATATAGAGAAGGAATATACATAGGGTACAGATATTATGACACTGCAAATAAGGATGTACTTTTCCCGTTTGGATATGGATTAAGCTATACAAGTTTTGAGTATTCTGATATTCAGTTAAATAATAATAGTGTTACTTTTAAAATAAAAAATACAGGTAAAGTAGCAGGTATGGAAATAGCACAATTATATGTAGGATGCAAATCGGATAGTATTTTTAGAGCAAAAAAGGAGCTAAAAGGATTTGCAAAGGTGTTTATAAATGCAGGGGATACAAAAACTGTAACAATACATTTTGATGACAAAACTTTTAGATACTTTAACATAAAAACTAATAAGTGGGAAATTGAAAGTTCTGAATATGAAATAATGATAGGTGCCTCTAGTAAGGATATAAGATTAGTTGATTCAATATTTATAAAAGGAACAGAAGTTGAGCTACCTTATAATAAGGATAAACTTCAATCATATTATAGTGGAAAAGTTTACGATGTAGGTTTAGAGGAGTTTGAAAGTTTAGTTGGATATAAGGTACCAGACTCTAAATTAGATAGAAGTAAAAATTTAAGTTATAACGATACTATTGCACAATGTAAATATGCAAAAGGGATAAGTGCTAGAGTTGCTTATTATATAATCGTATTAATTCACAGATATTTAATAAGAACTGGAAAAAGGCGAGAAGCGAATATTCTTATGATGTATATATATCATCTTCCATTTAGAGGAATTTCTAGAATGACTATGGGAGCTATAAATATGAAAATGGTAGATGGAATATTAATGGCTGTTAATGGTAAATTTTTTAAAGGATTATGTTATTTCATAAAAGAAAGAAAAAGGTTAATTAATAGTAATAAAAATGTGAATAGAACTATATAGAGTAGAATATTTAAGAAAATATTATGAAATAAGGTAATGGTTTCTAAGATATAAAGGGGAGTTATCTTATATCATAGGATATATGGAGTAGAATTAGATGAATACAGAATCATTAGAATATTTTATTAAGGTTTATGAAAAGAAAAGTTTTAACGCTGCAGCAAAGGATTTATTTATTACTCCACAAGGATTAAGTAAGATGGTAAAGCAGCTAGAAATGGATCTAGAAACAGAGTTATTTTATAGAGGTTCACGTGGAGTAGAACCTACAGAATATGGGGAACTATTATATGCTAGAGCAAAACATATTTGTTACCTCATTGAAGATATAAAGAAAGAAATTAGTATAATGAGTGGAAGTAAAGGTACTTTAAATCTTATTTTAACATACTCAGCATCATCGGTATTGCCAATGAATTTACTATTTGATTTTCCAAAAGAATATCCTAATATACAAATGAAGGTTAGAGAAGTGCCGGAAGAATATCCAATTGCCGATGTATTTGAAGAGGATGAGGCTGATGTAGGTTTGATAATGGTTAATGAGAAGTTAAATAACTGTGATCATGAGTTAATTTTAAGTGGGGAAGTTGTCGCTGTTGTGTCAAAGGATCATCCTTTAGCAAAAAAAGATGAAATATCAATATTGGAGTTGGAAAATGAACCATTAGTATTGAAGTCTGTAGAAGCAGGGGAAGAGCATAATTTTGTATCAAAATGCTTGGAATACGGATTTACACCTCAAGTTGAATATGAGCTTGGAAACGTTATAACTACTCATATGTTATGTAGGTCAGATGGAATAATATCTATTTCAGTGGATTTTATAGAAAAAGCACTTAAGGATGATAGGCTTAAAGTAATAAAATTAAAGGAAAAGATTGATCAAAATATATATTTAGTTACAAAGAAAAAGCCTATTCAATCAAAAATTGTATCATTATTTAAGAGATATATAAATGATTATATTATAGATAAAATTGATGTAAAAAGAGACCAATAATAGGTCTCTTTTTAATATATTAAACCAAAAGTTTATATGTTGTAACTTTTAGTTTAAATAAACTTTTGGATGATAGTTGCTTTTATGAAAACGTGTTAAAGTTAAGGTGTTCCTGTTAGAGGTTTAAAATCAAGGAGTATTTTTTTAGGTATAATGGGATCAATAAAAATTTGGGAGGAAAATTATTATGACCAATGAAAACATTATCAAGTTAATTACTACTTTAGTAGGGGTATTTTCAGTAGCAATTTTGGTTGCAAGTTTTATTTGGGCAAGAAAAAATCAAACTGAAAGAAAGATTGCTAGAAGAATTAAGGTTTCTTTATTAACATTAGGTTTGATTGTTATATTTATTGCAAATATAGCTATGTTTAGATATAACATTTTAATTACACAATACTTTGACAAAGGGAAAGTTGATGAGGAAAAGCTAGAATTAGCTCAAACTAACTCAAAAGACTTAACAGAAAAAATACAAGAAGAAGGTATTGTACTTTTAGAAAATAAGAACAATGCACTTCCATTAAATATTTCAAATGAAAAAGAAGAAAAAATAAATGTATTTGGACAAGCATCAGTGTCTATAACTTATGGGGGAAGTGGATCAGGTTCTTCAGATGAAAGTGCAAATGTTAATTTACAACAAGGATTGAAAAATGCAGGTTTTACTGTTAATAGTGAGTTAACTGACTTTTATAAAGAAAATGCACCAGTTAAAGAAGAAACTAATATATTTACTTTAGATGGTGGAGATTATAACTTAAGTGAGCCAGAATCAGGGAAATTTACTGATGATTTATTAAATAATGCAAAAGAATTTTCAGATGTAGCATTAATAGTTTTAGCTCGTAACGGTGGAGAAGGTGCTGACCTTCCAATGGACATGACTGAATATACTGGTGAATCAGATAAACATTATTTAGAGCTATCAAATGCAGAAATTGAATTAATTGATATGGTTAAATCAATGGAGTTTGAAAAAGTTATTATTATTGTTAATTCAAGTAATGCTATGGAATTAGGAGTTTTAGAAGATGAAGGTATTGATGCAGCTCTTTGGATTGGGGGGCCTGGTTCTACTGGATGTAATGCTGTTGGTAGTATTTTAGCAGGTGAAGTAAATCCATCAGGTAGATTAGTTGATACGTATGCTTATGATATTACTACTGCTCCAGCATTCTATAATGCAGGTGATTTCAGATATACAAATGCAACTTTTGATAGTGAAGATTGGGGAAAAGGATTCTACTCATTTGTAAACTACTCAGAAGGGATTTATGTAGGATATAGATTCTATGAAACTCGTTTTATTAATAATGAAACAGGTGAATGTAATGAGGAAGCGTATGAAAATACTGTTCAGTATCCACTTGGATATGGTTTAAGTTATACAACATTTAAACAAGAAATAGTTAACTATACATATGATGATGAAAAAATAACTATGGAAGTTAAAGTTACTAATATCGGTGATGTAGCTGGTAAGGAAGTTGTACAAGTATATTATACTGCACCATACTATGTTGGTGGAATAGAAAAATCTCATGTAGTTTTAGGAGCATTTGATAAAACAGAAATGTTAGAACCAGGTTCTAGCGAAACTATAACATTAGAAATTGCTGTAGAAGATATGGCATCCTATGATTATGAAAATGAAGAAGCATATGTGCTTGACCAAGGTAAATATGAAATTAAATTAATGAATAATGCTCATGAAGTTATTGATTCAAGAGATTATAAAGTAGATAATACAATAGTTTATGATGAGAATAACAAACGTTCAACTGATGAATGTGTAGCAACTAATCAATTTGATTATGCAGTTGGAGATTTAACATATGTTACTAGAGCTGATTGGGAAGGAACTTTACCAACAGAAAGAACTCTAGATAAAGAAGCATCACAAGAATTACTTGATGCTATTGAAGATCAACATATTGTAAATAATGATTCAGATGAAGATATTGTATTTGCTGATAATGGAATAATGTTAGAAGATATGGTTGGGTTAGATTACAATGATCCTAAATGGGATGATATATTAGAACAAATTTCTGTTGAAGAAATGAGTAAATTAATAGGATTTGGTGGATATGCAACACAAGCAGTTCCATCTATTAATAAACCTAACACAATTGATTTAGATGGACCAGCAGGAGTAAATGGAATATTTAGTGGTGTTACTGGTATTCAATACAATAGTGAGGTTGTTCTTGCATCTACTTGGAATTTAGATCTTGCTAAAAATTTAGGTGAATACTATGCAGATGAAGCTATTGCTAATGGTGTTGCAGGATTATATGCTCCAGCAGTAAATATTCATAGAACGCCATTTGCAGGAAGAAATTTTGAGTATTATTCAGAAGATGCATTACTTTCAGGTAAAATGGGTGCAACTGTAGTTTCTGGCGCAAAAGAAAAAGGAGTATATTGTTATGTTAAGCATTTTGCGTTAAATGATCAAGAAGATAATCGTAGTGGGGTTTGTACATGGTCAAATGAGCAAGCTATAAGAGAAATTTATTTAAAAGCATTTGAACTTCCAGTTAAGGAAGGGGGAACTACAGCTATAATGTCTTCATTCAACAGAATAGGAGCAGTTTGGGCTGGTGGAAATTATGATTTATTAACAACTGTTTTACGTAATGAATGGGGATTTGAAGGAATGGTTATAACTGACTACTTTATGGGGGGATACATGAGCCAAGACCAAGCACTTAGAGCTGGTAACGACTTAATGTTAAGCACCATGGGAGCAGAACCAACTAAAGCAACAACCGAAACAAATACTGGTAAGCAAGTGATGAGACAAGCTACTAAGAATATACTTTATACTGTTGCAAATAGTATTGGTATGGAATTAGGAACTACAGGAATGCCAAACTGGATGAAGTTATTAATTGGAGTAGATTTAGCATTATTAGCTTTAGTAACATTAGGATTCTATAAAACTACACATAAAAATAAAAGAAAAGCTGTTGTAGAAAATATAGCATAATAAATATTATTTAAATTAGAATTTGATACCATAAAATACAAATTAAATAAAGATGCATGATACGAACTATGATTAAATTAACAAAGTCTATTGATTTAGTTAATTTAGGATATAACTACAATGTTTAAAAGTAGTTTGTTTCCTTTAAAATAGCATGAAATATAGTACTTAAATATAATAAAATTTTAAATTAAATTGTTTTGGCAGTACTCATTATGGGTACTGCTGAAATACAATAAGGGGATAGTCTATGAAGTATAAAGATTTAATAAAAAAGATGACATTAGAAGAGAAAGCATCATTAATGTCAGGAAAAGATTTCTGGCAATCACAGGATATTCAACGTCTTGGAATTAATAATATGTTTCTTGCTGATGGACCTCATGGGATAAGAAAACAAACAGCAGCAGCGGATCATTTAGGACTTAATCCAAGTGAACCAGCAACTTGTTTTCCAACAGCAGCAACTGTATCAAATAGTTGGAATGAAAAGTTGGCAGAAAAAATAGGTGAATATTTAGGTGAAGAAGCAGTAGCTCAAAAGGTTAATGTTTTATTAGGCCCAGGAATAAATATGAAAAGAAATCCACTATGTGGAAGAAATTTTGAGTACTTTTCGGAAGATCCATATCTTGCTGGGAAATTAGCGGCAGGATATATAAGAGGAATTCAATCACATGGTATTTCAGCTTGTGTTAAGCATTTTGCTGTCAATAATCAGGAAGAAAGAAGAATGGCCATAGATACTATAGTTGATGAAAGAACTTTAAGAGAAATATATTTAACAGCATTTGAAATTGCTATCAAAGAGGGGAAAACAAAGTCAATAATGTCTTCTTATAATATGTTAAATGGAGTATATACAAATGAAAATATACATTTAATGAGAGAAATATTAAGAGATGAATGGAATTTTGAAGGAGTTGTTGTGACAGACTGGGGAGGTTGTAATGATCGTGTAGCAGGACTTATAGCGGGCAATGAATTAGAAATGCCTACAACTGCAGGAGAATCAAATCAAGAAATTATTGATGCTATTAGAAGCGGAAAAATTAGTGAAAAAGTATTAGATGAATGTGTAGATAGATTATTAGCTCTTATTTTTACAACGGAAAAAGCCTTTGAAAAAGCACCTAAACAATTTGATATCAATGAACACCATAAAATGGCTCAAAAGGTAGCAGAAGAATCAATAGTACTTCTAAAAAATGAAGGTAATATATTGCCACTAAAAAATAATACAAAGGTAGCTATAATAGGAGATTTTGCAAAAGAAGCTAGATATCAAGGTGCAGGATCATCTATAGTTAATCCAACAATACTTGATAATACATTAGATTGTTTCAATGAGTCTGGATTTATTAATATAGGATATGAACCAGGATTTGATAGATACGGTAAGAGAAATGTGAAAAAAATAGAAAGTGCATGTAGCTTAGCAAAAAAAGCAGATGTAGTTCTTTTATATATTGGGTTAGATGAAGTTACAGAGGCAGAAGGATTAGATAGATCTGGAATGAAAATTCCACAAAATCAAATAGATTTATTAGATTCATTATATGAAGTAAATAAAAATATTATAGTAGTTCTTTCGTGTGGTGCTGCAGTTGAAATGCCATGGATAGGAAAAACAAAAGGATTATTACATGCATATTTAAGTGGACAAGCAGGAGCAAAAGCAATACTTAGAGTATTATCAGGAGAAGTTAATCCATCAGGTAAATTAGCTGAAACTTATCCATTAAAATATGAAGATACTCCTTCATATAAACATTTTCCAGGTAAAGAAGTAAGTGTTGAATATAGGGAAGGTATTTATATTGGATATCGTTATTATGATACTGCAGATGTTGAGGTTCTTTTCCCATTTGGATATGGATTAAGTTATACAACTTTTGATTATTCAGATATTAAGATTGATAAGAATGGGGTAACATTTAATATAACCAATACAGGTAAGGCTGATGGTATGGAAGTTGCTCAATTATATGTTGGATGTCGATCTAAAGAAATATTTAGATCAAAGAAAGAATTAAAGGGATTTGCTAAGATGTTCATAAAGAAAGGTGAAACTAAACCTGTGACAATACCTTTTGATGATAAAACATTTCGTTATTTTAATGTTAAAACAAATAAGTGGGAAGTTGAAGAAGCTGAATATGAAATAATGATAGGTGCTTCAAGTTTAGATATTAAGTTGAAAGAGTGTATATTTGTTGAAGGAACAGGAGCACCATTACCATACAATAAAAATATGCTGCCATCATATTATTCAGGAAAAGCAAATGATATAAGTTTAAATGAGTTCGAAAATCTTATTGGATTTAAAGTTCCATATTCAAAGTGGGATAGAACCAAGGAAATTGGATATAATGACACAATTGCACAATGTGAATATGCAAAAGGATTAATGGCTAGGTTCGTATTTAGATGCATAAAGTTTGCACATACTTTCTTAACTAAGATTGGAAAAAGAGATACAGCTAATATGATAATGATGTCGGTATATCATATGCCGTTTAGGGGAATTGCAAGGTTAACGGGTGGTATTATAAATACTCCCATGGTAGATGGAATGCTAATGATGGTAAATGGACATTTCTTTAAGGGATTAAATCACTTCTTAAAGGAAAGAAGTAAATTTGAGAAGCTTAAGAAATTAAATGCACAAAAAATAAGCTCAAAGCCAATAAAATCATCATCAGAAGTAGTTGAGGAGGCATAAAATGAGTAATGTAAATATAAAGGAAAATAATAATATAGTTGCAAAAACTAAGAATTTATGGTTAAAATATAAGGAAAAGAATCCAGGAATTGCACAATTTTTAGTATTTTTTCTATTAAGTAATGGTATTACAGCTTTACAAATGATTTTAATGCCTTTACTTAAGAGTGCTTTTGCATTAACAGATTTAGTTAATACAAATTTTCAAGTATTACAGGTAGGTCACAATTTTGATGGAAGTGCTTATTATGTGTTCAATTATGCTGCTGGATCACTTTCAGAAGGCGGTGGTGGTGGATTAGCATATTTTCTTGCAGTTCAAATAGCTATGGCTATTGCACAAATTATTAATTTCTTTGCTCAAAGAAATGTTACGTTTAAGTCTAACTCAAATATATGGAAAGCTGCTTTTTGGTATGTAATTGCATATCTTATAATTTCAATTGGTGCAGCAGCACTTCAAGGATTATATAAAGCACCTATTTATAACTTATTAATGAATACATGGGGAATGGGTTCAGCTGGTGAAGTTATGGCTGATTTTATTACAATGATAATTAATTGTGCTATATCATTCTGGGTATTCTTCCCGATATTCAAAATAATATTTAAAAATGAATCAGAAAAATAATAAAAATAAGGGCAAGTCATGTTTATGGCTTGTCCTATAAATAATTTAGTAAAGGTAGTGTAAGTATGAAGTTATTATCAGTAGTAATCCCTTGTTATAATTCACAAGAATATATGAAATATTGTATAGAATCACTTTTACCAGGTGGTGAAGATGTAGAATTACTGATAGTAAATGATGGTTCTAGTGATAAAACGACAGAAATTGCAAATGAATATGCAAAAGCATACCCAAGTATAATAAGAGCTATACATCAAATAAATGGTGGACATGGGGAAGCAGTTAATACAGGAATAAAAAATGCGACAGGATTATATTTAAAAGTAGTAGATAGTGATGATTGGGTAGATACAAGGGCATATTTAAAGATTTTAAATATATTAAAGGAATTTACTAATGAAAATAAATCTATTGATATGTTTATTAGCAATTTTGTATATGAAAAAGAAGGTTCAAAATTTAAAAAAGTTATGAAATACGATGATGTTCTTCCAGAAGGGAAAATTTTCACTTGGGACGATATCGGAAAATTTAAAAAAGGTCAATATATATTGATGCATTCTGTAATATATAGAACTCAATTATTAAGAAATTGTAATTTGGTTCTTCCTAAGCATACATTTTATGTAGATAATTTATTTGTTTATGTTCCCCTTAAATATGTAAAAGATATATATTATTTAAATGTAGATTTTTATAGATATTTTATAGGGCGAGAAGATCAGTCAGTTAATGAAAGCGTAATGATAAAAAGAATAGATCAACAAATTAAAGTAAATAAATTAATGATTGATACAGTTGATTTACAAAGTATTGAAAATGAAAATCTCTATAGTTATATGCTAAGTTATTTAGAAATAATAACTGTAGTATCCGGGATTTTATTGATACGTTCAGGAACAAAGCAAAACTTAGAAAAGAAAAAAGAATTGTGGAAATATATTAAGGAAAAAGACATAAAAGTTTATAGAAGCCTTAGATATGGAATAATGGGAAGAATGCTTAATTTACCAGGAGTCCCTGGAAGAAAAATGTGTATTGGTGCATATAAAATATCACAAAAAATAGTTGGATTTAACTAATGGAAAGAGAAAGAAAATTTATGAATAAGAAATATGATTTTTTAATTGTAGGTGCAGGGCTATATGGAGCAGTATTTGCTCATGAGGCTAAAATGAGAGGAAAAAAATGCTTAATTATAGACAAGCGTAGACATATTGGAGGAAATATTTATACTGAAAAGATAGAGGATATTAATGTTCATAAATATGGAGCACATATTTTTCATACTAATAATAAAGATGTTTGGGATTATGTAAATAAATTTGCACAATTTAATAGATATACCAATAGTCCAATAGCAAACTATAAGGGAGAAATGTTTAATTTGCCATTTAATATGAACACATTTAATAAAATGTGGGGCGTTATAACTCCAAAAGAAGCAAAGGAAAAGGTAGAGGAGCAGCGTAGAGAAAATTATACAGAAGAGCCAAAAAATTTAGAGGAACAAGCTATTAATTTAGTAGGAACAGATATATATGAGAAGCTTATTAAAGGATATACAGAAAAGCAATGGGGACGTTCTTGTAGAGAATTGCCTACATTTATTATTAGAAGATTACCAGTAAGGTTTACATATGACAATAATTATTTTAATTCATATTATCAAGGGATACCAGTTGGTGGATATACTTCTATGATTGAATCAATGATAGAAGGTATTAATGTAAAGTTAAATACAGATTATCTAAAAGATAAAGAAAAGTGGAATAGCATAGCAGATAAAGTAGTATATACAGGACCTATTGATGCATATTTTAATTATAAGTTTGGAGTATTGGAGTATAGGAGTGTTCGTTTTGAGGAAGAAATTTTAGATTGTGAAAACTATCAAGGTAATGCTGTAGTAAATTATACTGATAGAGAGATTCCATATACCCGTATTATTGAACATAAGCATTTTGAGTTTGGGACACAGCCTAAAACTATTATTAGTCGTGAGTATAGTGCTGAGTGGGAGCTAGGAGATGAACCATATTATCCCGTAAATGACTCTAGGAACAATGAATTGTATGATAAATATAGAATGCTTACCAAAGAAGAAGATAAGGTTATTTTTGGGGGGCGTTTAGGTGAGTATAAATATTATGATATGGATAAGGTCATAGAAAGTGCTTTAAAAAGAGCAAAGGAAAGTTTATAGATAACAATATAAGTGGAGTGAATTTATGGAATAAATTACTCATTTTTAAGTAGACAACTCAAATTGATGTTAGTATAAGGAAGTGGACACATTAAGCCGAACCAAGTATAAAATATTATTTAGTTAAGAAAGCATTGTCTATTATTGGAAAGGTCAAAAGATATGATATTAGGCTTATTTAAGTCAAGAATGATCTTAGCAGAGCTAAGTAGCGAATATGGCATCTCAAAATCAACATTTAATAATGTTAGTAATACGGTTAAAATTAAATATAGAAATTTAAATAAGCCAAAATCACCATGAAAAGATCATGGTGATTTCTTATGTTAAAATTAAAGAAATTTTTTATTATAAATACATGAGTGCGGAATAATCAAGAAATATTGGCATTAATAACAAAAGATAATTATGTAAATTTAATAGGTGTGAGTATTTTAGTATTTACAATAAGTAATAGAGTATAAAAATAATTAGGTAACAAAAGTTAATTGAAAAATGAAGGAAATTTTCCTAAAATATATAATTGGATAGGAACTGGAGGTGCGCTATGATTCGATTAGCAATTGTGGAAGATGAGGATTTATATGCAAATCAGTTAATAGAATTTGTAAATAGATTTAAACAAGAAAGTAATGAAGTATTTAATATTGTTAGATTTAGGGATGGAGATGAAATTGTTGAAAGGTATAAAGCTACATATGATATTATTTTTATGGATATTCAAATGCAGTTTATGGATGGAATGGCAGCAGCAAAAAGAATAAGAGAATTGGATAGTGAAGTAATTATAATGTTTATTACAAATATGACGAATTATGCAATTATGGGATATGAGGTAGGTGCGTTAGATTATATAGTAAAGCCAATAGATTATTTTTCATTTAGGAAAAAAATTGAACGAGCTATAGAAAAAGTAGAGAAAAAAAAGAGGCCAACTATTACAATACGAATTAAGTCAGAGTTTATACGATTACAGACTAATGACATTTATTATATTGAAAGTGATAGGCATAATTTAATTTATGTTACAAAGAAAGGTGTATATATAAGCAGAGCAAGTATGCAGCAAGCAGAAGAGAGACTTGTGGAATACGGATTCTTTAGGAGCAATAAAAGTTATCTTGTAAATTTACAATATATAGAAGCTGTGAAGGATGGATGCTGCATAATTAATGGTACTAATCTTTTAATTAGTCGAGCTAGAAAGTCAGATTTTATGGTTGCTATGATAAATTATATGGGTGAAAGATAGGAGAATATAATATGATAAGTGAAACAATGGATATTCCGAGAATATATACTGCAATTGCAGAATGGATGGCATGTCTTGCAATAGGAATTACGTTACCTAAAAAAGTGTCTAATATTAAATTTGTAATGATTGCAATCTTTATTTTAGTGGCACAATGTGTATTACTAGAAGCAACCGAGAATATAGCAATATATTTATGGATACCTATAATGGTACTAGCGGTACTATTAATGTATATATTTTTTTATTTGTTATATGATATTCCAAGAAAAAGTAATTTGTATTATACAGGAAAAGCTTTTTTAACAGCTGAATTTATTGCTTCTTTAGAATGGCAGATTGCATATTTTTTTGATAATAATTTGTCGATAAATTTAATTTGGCACATAGCAATTTTAGTAATAATATATTCAGTTATGTTTTTTTTATTAGTATATTTAGAGAGGAAAATGAGAACAAGTTATTTTGTATACGAGATTTCAATAAAGGAATTAATATCAATTTCAGTGATTGTGATTGCTATATTTGCATTCAGTAACTTAAGCTTTATTACTCCTAATACACCTTTCTCAGGAAGTGAGATTATGAATATTTTTAATGTTCGTACATTAGTTGATTTTGGTGGAGTAGCAATTCTTTATGCATATCAAAGTAGAGTTTTTGAATTACAGGTGGAAAAAGAATTATTATCTATTAATAAGGTATTACAATCTCAATATGATAACTATCGTAATTATTCAGAAAGTATTGATTTAATTAATTTGAAATATCATGATCTAAAGCATCAGATAGCTGGACTTAGAGCAGAAATGTCTCAAGAAAAGAGAGAAAAATGGATAGATAGTATGGAAAAAGAATTACAAGGATTTGAACCAGAGATACAGACAGGGAATTATATATTAGATACACTACTATTAAGTAAATTGAATATTTGTAATAAGCAAAAGATTAAATTTACTTGTGTAGTTGATGGAAAACAACTATCTTTTATGAATGCTGCAGATATTTGTAATATTTTTGGAAATGCGTTAGATAATGCTATTGAAAATATGTCATTAATAGAAGAAGAAAAAAGAATAATTCATATGCAAGTGTTTGCACAAAGATCATTGTTATATATATCTATTTCAAATTATTGTGAGCATGAAATCAAGGTTAAAAATGGATTTCCTATTTCAAGAAAGGTTGATAAAGTAAATCATGGATTTGGTATAAAAAGTATTAATTATATTGTAAACAAATACAATGGAAATATGTCTTTTGGAGTAGAAAATGATATGTTTGAAATTAAGATGCTTATTCCAATACAACAACTAAATGAAAAGTAAATAATAATTTTATAATAAACTAAACAGTTGGTGCTATTTTTTTTACAGTTGGGGGCTTTATTACTATAAAGTAGAAAATAAGGTGTATTATAAAGGGGTAAAATTGTAAATTAAAAATAACGGAAAGGGAAAGCAAATGAAGTATAGTACATTTATCGAAAAAATGACAACCGAAGAGAAAGCAGCCTTTTTAAGTGGGAAGGGAGAATGGGATACGAGAGATATTTCTCGTTTAGGAATTCCATCCATATTTTGTTCTGATGGACCCCACGGTATAAGAAAGCAGGCTGGAGCTGGAGACCATTTGGGATTAAATGAATCTCTTCCTGCAACTTGTTTTCCAACAGCAGCAACAGTCGCTAATAGCTGGGATGAGAAACTAGGAGAAGAGATTGGACAAGCTTTAGGTGAAGAAGCCGAGGCATTAGGTGTAGATATTCTTCTTGGGCCTGGTCTTAATATTAAGAGAAGTCCCCTATGTGGAAGAAATTTTGAATATTTTTCAGAAGATCCTTATCTAGCTGGAAAAATGGCAGCTTCTTATATAAGAGGTATTCAAAGTCATAATGTTTATGCATGTCCAAAGCATTTTGCAGTAAATAGTCAAGAACAAAGACGTATGGCAATGAATTCAGTAGTGGATGAAAGAACATTACGAGAAATTTATTTAACAGGCTTTGAAATCGCTGTCAAAGAGGGACATGCAAAAGCAATAATGTCAAGCTATAACGAAGTAAATGGAGTATATGCTAATGAAAATAAACATCTATTAAAAGAGATTTTAAGAGATGAATGGAAGTTTGATGGGATAGTAGTTACAGACTGGGGTGGTTCTAACAGTCATGTAGAAGGTGTTAAAGCAGGTTCTAATCTTGAAATGCCAGCACCAGGATTTGATTCTGCAAGGGAAATTGTTGAAGCAATAGAAAATGGATCTTTATCAATGGAAGAGTTAGATAAATGTGTAGATGATCTATTAGATGCAGTAGTAACTTTGGGAATGGTAGAAAAGAAGAAAGAATTTGATAAGAATAAACATCATGATTTAGCAAGAAAAGCAGCAGCAGAAAGTGTAGTTCTTTTAAAGAATGATGATAAGATACTTCCACTTAAAGATGGGACAAAAATTGCTTTAATTGGTGATTTTGCAGTAGAGCCAAGATATCAGGGCGCAGGTTCTTCTATTGTAAATCCAACTAAGGTAGAGACTATGAAAGAAGTTATTAAAGATTATAAAGTGTATTTAAGTGGCTTTTCTAGAGGATATTTAAGAACTGGAGAAGAAGATGAAGCACTGAAAAAAGAAGCTTTAGATATTGCAAAAGATGCAGACGTTATCATATATTGTTTTGGATTAGATGAAATTAGTGAATCAGAAGGATTAGATCGTAATCATATGAAAATTCCGCAAAATCAAATTGATTTATTACAAAGTATTATGACAGTAAATAAGAAGATTGTTGGTGTTATTAGTGCTGGTTCTGCAATAGAAATGCCATGGAATAACTGTTGTAAAGCAATCCTTCATGGATATCTTACTGGGCAAGCTGGAGCAAGTGCAATGCTTGATATTATAACAGGAAAGGTTAATCCTTCAGGAAAATTAAATGAAACATACCCAATTCTTCATGAAGATACTCCTGCATTTAATCAATTTCCAAGTGTAGAGAGAAATTCAGAGTTTAGGGAAGGTATATATGTTGGATATCGTTACTATGATACTAGCAAGGTAAAAGTACAATATCCATTTGGATTTGGATTATCATATACAGAATTTAAATATTCTAATCTTGTAGTAAATAAAGAAGGAATAACTTTAACAATTACTAATAAAGGATCTTTTGATGGAGCAGAGATTATACAAATGTATGTAGGTTTAGATAATGCTATTGTATTCCGTCCAAAGAAGGAATTAAAAGGTTTCAAAAAGGTATTTATTAAAGCTGGAGAAAGTAAAACAGTTTCGATAGCTTTTGATGATAAGACTTTCCGTTACTGGAACGTAGCAACTAATAAATGGGAAGTGGAAAAAGGAAGCTATAACATTATGGTGGGATCTAATGTAAACAATATTTTATTAAAAGATACCATTGAAATAGAAGGAACAACTAATGTGTATCCTTATAAATCAGAACTCATTCCATCTTACTACAAAGGAACTGTTCAAAAGATTTCAGATGAAGAGTTTGAAAGAGTATTAGGAATTAAAATTTCAGATGGAAAATGGTCAGGAGAATTAAATCGAAATGATGCAATATGTCAAATGTACTATGCAAAAAGTGGGTTAGCAAGATTCTTATATAAACGTCTTACAGCTATAAAGGAAAAGAGTGAAAAAAAAGGGAAGCCAGATTTAAATATTCTATTTATATATAATATGCCATTTCGTGCTATGGCGAAAATGACAAGAGGTGCTGTAAGTATGGAAATGGTAGATGGTATGGTGAGTGTTGTTAATGGACATTTCTTTAAGGGGGTAGGGAAGATTATATTTGGATTTTTCAGTAATCTATCTAAGAATAAAAAGTATACTAAAAAATTAGAGTCAACAGGAGCAATAGAAAAACAAGCTATAAAAGTTTGGATGGAGGAAAATAAAGGTGAATGGAATAAAAAAATGGATTAAAAATCATCCAGATCTATGGGAATTTATATTATTTAATATTTTATCAAACTGTGCTACAGTAACTAATTTTGTTGTTATGTGGCTGTGTACAGGAATTGTTTTTACAGGATTAAAAGAAATCCCATTCAAGTTTTTTATCTTTGATTATACAACAACTGGAAGTTTAATGCTTTGTGGATTTTTAAGCTTTTTAATAGCTACTGCAGCAGCGCAGACAGTAAACTTTTTTGTTCAGAAAAATTTGGTGTTTAAATCTAATGCGGCATTTGCATCAGCAGTTCCTAAATATATAGCTTTAGCAGTAATACTTGTAATTTTATCTGCAGCATTGCCAGCATATAGTCAACAGTTATTTGTTTATATTGGAATTCCAACTGGATTTGTGCCAACATTAGCAAATATAGTAAATATTTTTGTGCAAGTAGTATTAAGCTATCCAACAATGAAATTCTGGATTATGCCAAAAGATAAAAAAACGAAATCGAACAGTTTGAGTCGTTAAAACAACAGTTGGGGACAATAAATGAAAAATAAGCAAATTATATGATAGCATGTAAATGTATTCAATGAATCGAAATAAGAAAAAAGAGTGAAATTTAAGAGAAGAAGAGAGGAGAATTTTTATGTTAAAAATTAACATGGACGATGTGTGGAGTATACTAAACACCTGTAAGCCATATTTGATTGCACTTGGTGCTGTGACTATAATTGCGTTAATTGTAATCATTGCAGTAAGAAAACTAAAAGTGGAAAAGAGAAAATTAATTAGAAGTGAGGCCGGAATAGCTTTATTATGTGCTGTAATTATAATAGTAAATTTAATCTGTTCAGGACCTATGTCAACATTAATCTCATTAGCAACAGGAAATGGAACAATTTCAGATGAAACATCTGCTGAGGCCACACAACTTTCTCAAGAAATTGCAGGAGAAGGAATAGTACTTTTAAAGAATGATAATAATATACTTCCTATTACAGACAAGAAAAATTTAAATGTATTTGGATGGGCTTCTACTAATCCTTGCTATGGAGGAACAGGTTCAGGTTCATTATCAGATGCTTATGAAACAGTATCATTATTACAAGGGCTTGAAGATGCTGGATTTTCACTTAATAGTGATCTTTCAGATTTTTATACTTCTTATCGTTCAGATAGACCAGAAGTTGGAATGTGGGCACAAGATTGGACATTACCGGAACCAACTGTAGATAGCTATACAGATGAATTAATAAATGATGCTAAAAATTTTTCAGATACAGCATTAGTAGTAATTACACGTGTAGGTGGTGAAGGAGCAGATCTTCCTACAGATGTAAGCAAAGTAACTTATACAGATAATTCTACAGAATATAAAGACTTTGAAGCTGGAGAACACTATTTACAATTAAGCCAAACTGAAAAAGATATGGTTGAATTAGTTTGTAATAATTTTGATAACGTTTTAGTTGTATATAATGGTGCTAATACTATGGAGTTAGGATTTGTAAATGATTATGAACAAATCCAAGGTGTAATTTGGTGTCCAGGAACAGGTCAATCTGGATTTGAAGCATTAGGAGAAATTATTGCAGGAGAGAGCAATCCTTCTGGAAAAACAAGTGATACATTTGTAAAGGACTTAACAACAACACCAACATGGAATAACTTTGGTGATTTTGAATACGATAATATGGAAGAGTTTGAACATACACAAACTAATAATTTTACTTCAACAAAAGAATCATATGGTCCGCATTTTGTTAATTATGTTGAAAATATTTATGTTGGATATCGTTTTTATGAAACAGCAGCAACAGAAGGTCTTATTAATTATGATGATATGGTAATGTATCCATTTGGTTATGGACTTTCATACACTTCATTTACACAGGAAATGGGAGCAATTACAGAAACTGATGATACAATTTCATTTGATGTAACAGTTACAAATACAGGAGATGTAGCTGGTAAAGACGTAATTGAAGTATATTATAATCCTCCATATACAAACGGTGGAATTGAAAAAGCAACTGCAAACTTAATTACATTTGAAAAAACAGAGGAGCTTCAACCAGGAGATTCTCAAACAATTAATATTACATTTAATAAAGAAGATATGTCATCTTATGATTCATATAATGCAGCAGCTTATGTTCTTGAAGCAGGAGATTATGGAATTTCTATTAGAGCAAACTCTCATAATATAATTGATGAGCAAATAGTATCAATTAGTGAGACAATTGTATATGATGAAAATAATAAACGTTCAACAGATGAAAGTGTAGCAACAAATCAATTTGAAGATGCAGAAGGAGAAATTACTTATTTATCTAGAGCAAATGGATTTGCAAATTATGCTGAAGCAACTTCAGCTCCTAAAACTATGTCAATGCCAGAAGAACAAAAAAGTACATTTGTTGTTGATACAGTAAATTATAATCCTGAAGATTATAATGATGAATCTGATGAGATGCCAACAACTGGAGCAAAAAACGGACTAGAGTTAGCAGATCTTCGTGGATTAGATTATGATGATCCACAATGGGATAAACTCTTAGATCAATTAACAGTAACTGAAATGGATAATTTAATAGCACTTGGAGGCTATACTACAGCATCAATTTCAAGTGTTAATAAAGTAATGACAGTTGATTGTGATGGTCCTGCATCTATTAACAACAATTTTACAGGGACAGGCTCTATAGGATTCCCATCAGCAGTTATGATTGCTAATACTTGGAATAAAGATATAGCATTAGCGTTTGGGGAAAGTATCGGTAAAATGGCAGATGAGATGGATGTATCAGGGTGGTATGCTCCAGCTATGAATATACATCGTAGTGCTTTCTCAGGAAGAAACTTTGAATATTATTCAGAAGATGGAGTTTTATCTGGATATATGGCTGCAAATGCAGTAATCGGTGCTGAAGAATATGGTGTATATGCATATATTAAACACTTTGCTTTAAATGACCAAGAAACTAATAGAACAGAAATGTTATGTACTTGGGCAACAGAGCAAGCAATTAGAGAAATTAATTTAAAACCTTTTGAAATAGCAGTAAAAGAAGGTGGAGCAAAAGCAGTTATGTCTGCATTTAACTATATTGGAACAACATATGCAGGAGGAAATAACGCATTATTAAATAATGTACTTCGTGGAGAATGGGGATTCCAAGGAATGGTTTTAACTGATTACTTCGGAGGATATGGTTATATGGACTCTGATATTTGTATCAGAAACGGAAATGATTTCTGCCTTGTAGCTTATGATATGGAATCAAATCATTTAACAGATAAAACAAGTGCAACTAGCGTAATTGCTATGCGTCAAGCAGCTAAGAACATTATGTATACAGTTGTTAATAGTCGTGCATATGATGTAGAAAATTTACAAACTGGATTAATGCCATGGCAAATTACAATGATAGTTATAGATGTTATCTTAGTAGCTGGAGTTATTGTATTAGAAGTTATTACAATCAAAAAATACCGTGAAAGAAAAGTTAACTATATTGAAGTTTAAAAAATAAAAGGAAAAATAAAATATTAATTTAAGTTGTTTAAAGGAGTGTACTTCAAATGGAGTGGCACTCCTTTGGATATTAATAAATTGGGGGAGTGATTGTATTTAGAAAACACTGCATTAGATGTGGCGGTCTAAAGAACTTAAAGCTATGGCGGTAATAAAAAATTATTCTGAAAAATATAAAAAAACACCTTTTCTAGTATAAAATTGATTTGCACAAACAATTTACAAAAGAAAGGTGATTTTTATGATCAATAATCAAGAGTATATCATTTTATTTCATATTACTCTTTAATTACTTCTATTTCTTTTTTTTAAAGTTTTAACTTCTTTTAATGTCATAACTTCAATTTCATCTAATTTAATTTTATTTACATATTTAATAAATTCGTTAATTGTTGATTTTTTAATACCATATTCGTGATATAGCTCTGCTAGGCTCATTCATGACTTAAATAACTCTACTATAATATCTTTATATTCTTGATCATATCTTTTGACCGTTCCCATAATGGAAAAATACTTTCCTAATTAAATACTATTTTACTTAGTTCGACTTAATGTGTCCACTACTTTATACTAACACCACCCTTTCAGTTCTAATTAATTACATTACTATTTGTATTCTTTACTTTTCTAATTCCTCTATAGGTTTTCTTCCTAAGTATACGAAGTCCATCAATGATTGGAATATTTTTTCTTCTTCTGAAAAAGTATTTATATATGCATCTCTATATGAATTATAATACTTAATGGCACTTTCAAAATCATGATACATTTTTCCGCCTTCATTTATTCCAGTTCTTTCATCCTTAATTTTATCATACAATAAATCATACATATTAGTATATCCACCAAAATTTATAGAGAATATATATTCTCCTGGGCTTATCTCTTTACCAACTGTTGTTATATATTCTATAATTTGTTTTTCGTTTGGATAAGGAACTGAATTTATAGCATCTTTATTAGCCTCTATCCAGTCATAAGCATCTTTTTTACTATAAGCTTTAATTATTGATAATACCAATTTATCTAGTATTTGTAGCTTATTTTTATGTTTATCAAATAAATAAATCCATGTTTTATATCTAATAATTGGTGGCAAAAGAGAAAATCTCTCTAAAATACCATTAGAAAAATATTTATCTTTCTGATATTCTAAAAAATACCTAATAAATATCAAGGCATATAAATCTAAAATGGCTTCTTCGACCTTTTCTATTTCTTCATTTGAAAATTCATCTGTACGCTTTGTATGAGTTCCATCACATCCAAATGGATTAATTATTTCTATACAATTAATCAAATATTGACTTAATTCTTCTCCTAAAATATTCATTCCTTCTTTTACCGCAGTATTTCTTGAATTATTTCTTACATTCCCTAGCGTCAAAGACTCTGAGCTTCCAATATTTAATATTTTTCTTACCATTACTTCAGCATGTTTTCTAAGTCCAGCCATTTTCCCCATATTGGATATTTTAATATAATTTATATCATTTAATAAGTTACTTATTAATATCTTATATTCATTATCATTAAAATTATTCATCAGTTACTCCCCCTAAAGTTTAAAGTTTTATTATCC
>OLPU01000963.1_pt1 | contig 23275 bp, 18 predicted proteins | sample 1673111 | NCBI WGS metagenome assembly OLPU01 (sample SAMEA3136755, study PRJEB25190) | human gut metagenome | reverse complement strand
TGCTCTAGCCAACTGAGCTACGCCGCCAAATGGTTGCGGGGGAAGGATTTGAACCTACGACCTCCGGGTTATGAGCCCGACGAGCTACCAACTGCTCTACCCCGCGGCGAATATCAATAAGACGCTATGTCTTACAACTCCTATATTATATATGAGATATCAGGGAGTGTCAATAGTATTTTTGATATATTGACAAAAAAACAATATTTATATAAATGGATAACACGAGGGTGAAACTAGGATAATGTTTATTTGTCGAATAAACTCGTATTGTTGAAAAAAATAAAATGTGATATAATAAATTATACAAAACAAGCCAAATAGGGAGAGAACATATGAAACGCAAACACTACTATAGGTTTCCGATAGGTTGGGTTCGTATAGAAGAGGATGAGGACGGCTATATAACGCGTCTGTGCGTGGAGCAGGAAAAGCAGCCGCAGAAATACGGCGCGGCGATGGATATGTTGGATGAAGAGACGCCTCTTATGCTCAAAGCTCGCGAGCAGCTTATGGAATATTTCAGCGGATGGCGGAAGAGTTTTGATCTGCCTATAAAACCGGAAGGTACTGATTTTCAAAAGCGTGTATGGGCCGAGCTGGTGAAGATACCTTATGGCGAAACGAGATCGTATAAACAGGTAGCGGAAAGCATGGGGAGTCCCAGGTCGTCGCGCGCTATAGGCGGAGCGAACAATAAAAATCCGATTATGATATTGATACCATGCCATAGAGTCGTAGGCGCTGATGGTTCGCTTACGGGCTTCGCAGCGGGCGTAGAAGTAAAAAAGCAGCTTTTGGATCTTGAACAGCGAAATTGAATTTACAGATAAAAAATGCAGGAGACCGTTCTCCTGCATTTTTGTATTAAAAATTACAAAAATCCCGTAAATAGGAACGAGCGTTCCCGGTAGCCACAACAGGAACGCCCAATCTGAAAGGAAGTTAAGGAAGAAATAGCTTATTAATTGTAACTGAGATGAAAAATAACATCTCTTTATTACAACCACAGTATAGCTTAAATATATGAAAAAATAAAGTGAATAATGTGAAAATAAAGTGAATTGTTACAATTTGGATACAAATTCTCGAGCTGTGTGGGGGAGTTATCCCAGAAGTTCCATGATTTTATGATCCAGCGTGTTAGCCGCATTTTGTCCCATAGAACGAAGGCGGAAGTTCATAGCGGCGACTTCCATGATAATAGCGACGTTGCGTCCGGGTCGAACGGGAATTGTAGTTTTGGGTACTTTAATGCCCAGCAAGGTTATATATTCCTGCGTAAGTCCGAGTCTGTCAAGGTCTTTTACATCTCCCATTTCAAGATGTATGCACAGGCTTATTGTTTTTTCCAGCATAACGGCGCCCATGCCGTACAGTACAGAAACGTCCACCAGACCCAGACCTCTGACCTCCATAAGATGACGGATAACGTCCGGAGCAGAACCGATCAGAGTCGTGTCTGACGTCTTTCGTATTTCAACTACGTCGTCAGCAACAAGACGATGTCCGCGTTTTATCAGCTCAAGGGCTGTTTCACTTTTGCCGACGCCTGATTCGCCTGTTATAAAAATGCCAACGCCGTAAATATCCAGCAGACCGCCGTGGCGGGCTATGCAAGGTGCGAGCTGCTTATCTAAGAAGGTACTCGTTATATGAGTGAGTTTAGTTGCCGTAAGACCGCACATCAGCACGGGAACGTCTACTTTTTTTGCAGCTTCGATAAAATCATCCGGCGGGGTGAGGTTTCTGGCTATCAGCACGACAGGTATAGGCAGGTTGAAGTACATCGCAAGCCTTTCTCTGCGGATATTCTCGGGCAGGTTGTAAAGATAAGTCATCTCCGCCATGCCGAGAAGCTGAACGCAGCCGGCTGTGAAGTATTCATAATAGCCGGAAAGCTGCAAACCGGGTCGGTTTAGGTCGCTGGATTCTATCTGCATGGTCTCTTTTTCGCTCATGTGGAGTACGGTTAAACCCAGCTCGTCTACCATTGTCTGAACTTTAATGCCGCGTTTCATAGTATATCTCCTGTAAATTCTTTCCTCTGATTTGCAGACCGAGTTAATAGCAGTCTACATATTATATTGTAGCACATCGCAGTGCAATTTACCATAAAAAGCGAGCTGCACTTTTGAGATATTGTGGATTTTCATAGGGATAATCACAGATATTTCAAAAGGATTATTTACGTAGAACAGCTGAGTAAATTGCTTGAAAAATAAAGCGGCAATGCAATCTGCCGCTGAAGCCCTAAGAGGCTTCGTCCTTCGTTCACTTGTTGAATGACGGGGCGGCGCCCCTTATTGAAATAGGCGGCAGTTTAAAAAATATACGTGCGCCGCCTTTATAGTATAGAAATAAAATAAATTAATTAAAAAATATGTTCACAAAATACTTCCGCTGAGAAGCTTATCTATGAAATAAGCTACGCCGTTGTCATCTGCGCTCAGCGTGATAAAATCGGCCGCGGAGAGAACTTCGGGGACAGAATTCTGCATAGCTATGCCCAAGCCTGCCCATTCTATCATGGAGAGGTCTATCATGCTGTCTCCTATCGCGGCGACTTCGCATCTTTCAAGACCCAGCTCGCGTGAAAGCTGCTCCAGAGCTGCACCTTTGCTTGAGCCGGGATTGAGAACTTCTATATACCACGGCTTACTCGTCAAAACTGTTAGATGTGGGAAGGCGGCGGCGATTTCATTTTTTATAGTCTTGGCTCTGGCTGTTCCGCCCTCGTCCTGACCGGAGTTTATCAACACTTTTACGGAATTGAGCTCGTTCATAGAATTTAAATCTATCAGCCTGCCGGTGTGTTTGTAAAGACCGGAATAGAACTTAGTGTGCTCAGTCGTATGAGTGTAGCAGAAATCGGGGCCTATATAAAGCTGAACTTCACATCCGGCCGCCGTGGCGTAATTATAAAGACGGCGAACGTCATTGTCGCTCAGAGGATTGCTCCGGACAAGTTTTCCGTCTTTAAAAACCTGCGAGCCGGCGCAGGCTATCACGTCTGTTATTCCGGGAATGGCGTCCATGTATCGGAGCATTCCGTTGTATGCTCTGCCCGAAGCCAACGCCAGCCGTATGCCTGAGTCGGATGCTTTTCGCAGAGCGCGTATGTTCTCATCTGAGATTGCGCCGTCCGCACCTATAAGCGTGTCGTCTATGTCCAGTGCGATTAGCTTTATCATAAAAATATCCTCCGTCGAGCCAACAGGCGCAGAATCGTCATATATCGCCATATAACCGTGAACAGATCTCCTAAGGGGCGATGCCCTTTATTGAACGGGGAAAAATGAAGTGTATGTGCCTGTTTATTGTCTGTTTTTGTGTTACAATATACTTAGCTGATACGAAAGCTGAAATTCGGCAGACGTCTATGCAGAATGGGTATTCGTGTGCAGACGTCGTCGCTTCAGCTTGCACACATATTATGATACTTCATTTTGTCGGACTATGCAACAGCCCGCAGGAAGGAAGAAGAAAATGACAGATTTTGTGCATTTGCACGTTCATACGGAGTACAGCCTTTTGGACGGAGCGTCCAGAGTGAGCGAGGTCACAAAAAGGGCGGCCGAGCTGGGGATGAAGGCTCTGGCCATAACGGATCATGGCGCTATGTACGGCATAATAGAATTTTACAAAGCGGCGCAGGCGGCGGGGATAAAGCCGATACTGGGCTGCGAATTTTACATAGTGAACGGAGACAGGAGAGAAAAATCGACAGCGGCCAGAGAATATGCTCATTTGATATTGCTGGCTAAAAACAAAACGGGATATAAGAACCTGATGAAGCTTTGTTCCGCCGGATTCACGGAGGGTTTCTATTATAAGCCCAGAATAGATCACGAGATACTGAAGGAGCACAGCGAGGGTCTGGTTTGCATGTCTGCGTGCCTGGCGGGGGAGATTCCGTCAGCTCTCGTTCGCGGAGAGTACGATGCGGCTAAAGAGGCGGCCGCTTGGTATAAATCCGTGTTTGGGGAGGATTTTTATCTCGAGCTGCAGGATCATGGCATTCCGGAACAGCGCATGATCAACCCGCAGCTAATAAAAATAGCCAGAGAGCTTGGTATCGAACTGGCTGTTACAAACGATTCGCATTATACGCTCAAGGAGGATGCTCAGGCTCAGGAAGTGCTGATGTGTCTGCAAATGGGCAGAACGATAGACGAGGGCGGATTGTTCGATTCCGACGAGTTTTATTTGAAATCTCCGGAGGAGATGGCGAGTCTTTTTTCCTATGTGCCGGAGGCTGTAGAAAACACGGTAAAAATTGCGGATAAATGCAATGTGGAGCTGGAATTCGGCGAGCTGCATTTGCCGGATTTTCCGATACCGGACGGATTTGCAAGTCATTACGAATATCTTGAGTATGTAACTCGAGAGGGAATGAAAAAAAGGTATGCCAATCCTGATGAACATGAAGAGAGGCTGATGTATGAGCTGGAAACCATACGCAGCATGGGCTTCGTGGACTATTTTCTGATAGTATGGGACTACGTCGCTTTTGCCAGAGGCAAAGGGATAATGGTTGGCCCGGGGAGAGGCAGCGCGGCGGGAAGTATTGTAGCATATGCGTTAGGCATAACAAATATAGATCCGATTAAATACGGTCTGCTGTTCGAGCGGTTTCTCAATCCGGAGCGCGTGAGTATGCCGGATATAGATATAGATTTTTGCTACGAGAGGCGAGGAGAGGTAATAGATTACGTAGTCTCAAAATACGGTTCGGATAGAGTCGCGCAGATTATAACATTCGGAACTCTGGGCGCGCGTCAGGTAGTCAGAGATGTAGCCAGAGTTTTGAAGATAAGCGTCGCGGAGTCAGACAGAGTAGCGAAGATGATACCATTCGAGCTGAAAATGACGATAGACAGGGCGCTCGAGATAAACAGCAGGCTGAGAGCGGAATACGAGAGCAATGATGTAATAAAATCATGGCTGGATATGGCGAGAAAGCTGGAGGGTATGCCCAGGCATACTTCCACGCACGCGGCGGGCGTCGTAATATCCAAAGAGCCGGTCACGGAATATGTACCTCTCTGCGTCAGCCAGAAGGATGATGCAGTGATGACTCAGGTCACTATGAACCATCTGGAATCGCTGGGACTGCTTAAAATGGATTTTCTCGGCTTGCGCACGCTTACTGTCATACGCGATACTCTGGATATGCTCAGGCAGCGCGGAATAGATATAGATATAGACGAAATAGATATGGAAGATCAAAAGGTCTATGATTTGATTTCGTCGGGCGAGACGGACGGGATGTTTCAGCTGGAAAGCGAGGGAATGCGCTCGCTGATGATGCAGCTCAGACCGGAGAATCTGGGCGATATAATGGTGGGGATATCTCTTTTCCGACCCGGCCCTATGTCGAAGATACCCGATTATATAGCCGGGAAAAACAACAGAGAGAATGTGCGCTATGCGGATAAGATACTTGAGAAGTCTTTGGGCGATACTTACGGCTGCATGGTGTATCAGGAGCAGGTTATGGAAATCGTGCGCGATATGGCGGGATATTCTCTCGGGAGAAGCGACCTTGTGCGCAGGGCGATGGCGAAGAAGAAAAAGGACGTCATGGAACGCGAGCGGCATGTGTTCATATACGGTGAAGACGATGTGAACGGCGCGTTGAAGCGAGGCGTGTCGAAAAAAGCGGCGACTGAGGTATTCGATCAAATGATGGATTTTGCTCAGTATGCTTTTAACAAATCTCACGCTTGCGCATATGCTGTGGTTTCGTATCAGACAGCATGGCTGAAGTGCTATTATGAGCCGGAATTTATGACCGCATTGCTTAACAGCTTTATCTCAAATTCTGACAAGCTGGCGCACTATATGAGGTATGTAAAACGCCGCGGCATAAAGCTCCTGCCTCCGGATGTGAATAAATCCGGGGCCAAGTTTACGGTAGAAAACGGCGGGATAAGGTTCGGGCTGGCGGCTCTGAGGCAAATCGGCGGCGCGATAGACGGATTGATAAAAGAGCGGGAAAATGGAGATTTTATAGATCTGGAGGACTGCATAAGCCGAACGGTGACGTATATAAACAAATCCCAGATAGAATCGCTGATACTTTCGGGTTGTTTTGACTATACCGGAGCGAACAGAGCGCAGCTCATGGCGGTTTATGAACAGCTGATAAAAAGTGCGGCGGCGAAAGCTAAGCGTGAGCTGGCGGGGCAGGGCAGCTTTTTTGACATGGAGGGCGCGCCGAGGCAGAGTATGGAGCTGCCCGATGTGCCGGAGTTTGAACCGCTGCAAAAGCTCGCGTTCGAAAAGGAAAAAACCGGTCTCTATATCTCGGCGCATCCTATGGAACAGTATGCTGAGCAGATTGAAAAACAGAGCTATACTATAAGCGATCTGACGGCGGCGGAACACGATATTAGAGCAGCGGAGAAATATGACGGAATGCGCGTCAGATTGATGGGCATATTCACCGGCATAAAAACTCGAATAACGCGGCAGAATAAACAGATGATGGCAAACTGCGTGTTTGAGGATATGACAGGCAGCATGGGAGTCGTGGTGTTTCCGAGAACGTACAAGGAGCAGGAATCCAAATTGCGCAAAGACGCCGTGCTTACTATATCCGGTAAGGTAATGGTGAACGAGGACGGACCGCCCGAGATAATTCTCGATGGAATATTTGACTCATCAAATATCCCCACGGCGCAAAGGCTGTTCATAAAAGTGGCAAAGAAAAATGCGGCTCAGATGCGCAGTATAATATCTGTGCTGTCGAGATACGCAGGAGAAAATACCGTGATAGTTTATGTCGAAAGCAATAAGCAGAAGCTACCCATGAAGCGAGGGGTGGATATATCTCCGGCTCTGCTGAGAGAGCTGAAGGACATGCTCGGAGATGAAAACGTCGCGGTTGCGTGAGACGGCAAATTGTGGTAGAATTTCTTTAGCTGATACTTGAGCTGCGCGGCGCGCTGCAAATCGGTATCTCCATTAGTTTTTAGAAAAGAACGAGACAAGAAGAACGGAGCATCCGTACGGAACAGATGGATATGAAGCAGGATAACGACGCTAGATTCGGAGAATATATAGTTGTAAAAGCGCTCGAGGACGGAGCCAGTGTAATAGGCATGACGCGAGGCGACGACACCCGCCTGAAGCACACGGAAGTGTTGGCGAAGGGCGAAGTGCTTGTTGCGCAGTTCACTGAGAACATATCTGCAATGAAAATCCGCGGAATGACGCAGGTTTATACGGCGCACGGCGTGCTTCGAAGCGGAGAAGAAGATTAAGCTGAAAGGACGGCAATTTAAAATATGACTAATACGGCGAAGAGGATTGCAATACTGGCGAGCGGCGGCGACACACCCGGCATGAACGCAGCTACATACTACCTTTACAAAACCGCAAAGAGCTACGGCATGACTGTGCTGGGCGTGCGCAAGGGGTATACGGGATTGATTGAAGGCAGGATAGAAGAGCTGCGCGACGATGATATAGAGGGTATACTCGGCACGGGAGGCACGATGCTCAAAACCTCGCGCTGCGAGGAAATGCGAACGCCGGAAGGTCAGGCCAAGGCGGTCGAGGTGGCGAAAGCATTCGATATAGATACTCTGGTGGTTCTCGGCGGCGACGGCAGCTATATGGGCGCGAAGCAGCTTGATTCTCTCGGCGTGCCGACTATCGGACTGCCCGGAACTATAGATAACGATCTGGGGTATACGGATTATACAATTGGTTTCGACACGGCGGTGAACGGCGTAATCGGAGAAATGGACAAGATCCGGGACACGATGTCCTCTCATGAGCGCATAGGCGTTATAGAAGTGATGGGGAATCACTGCGGAGATATCGCTCTCGACGCGGCGATTACAGGCGGCGCGGAGTATGCTATAGTTCCGGAAGAACCTTTTGATATAGACGAGATAGGAGCGAGCCTCAAACGCAGGAGGATTCAAGGTCAAAAGACATGCCTCATTGTTATCGCGGAAGGAGCGGGCAAGGGAGAGGCCATAGCGAACTACCTGGGCGCAAAGACGGGATTTGATGTGAAGTCTATAAAACTGGGATATGTACAGCGCGGCGGTCATCCGACTGTTTTCGACAGGATGCTTGCGAGCAGAATGAGCCTGCATGCTATAAAGCTTATAAGCGAAGGAGTATCTTCTCGCGCGGTTGGAATAAAGGACAACAAAATCATAGATATGGATCTGGCAGAGGCTGTCGCTGTGAAAAACGTATTTGACAAGGAGCTTTACGAGTTCCACAAGAGCCTCTGGTAGACACTGTAACAGAGAGGAAGGGAAACTATGGTTGCGGCAACGTATAAATTGAGAGTCAGATATAATGAATGCGGACCGGACGGTTTTTGTTATCACGGCAATTACTATAGCTGGTTTGATATGGCGCAGAAGGAATTCCTGAGACAGCATCCGGAAGCAAACGCGGAATACCGCAGCTCGGGTACGCATATCATGCCGCTGGATACACACTCGCGGTACTATGTTCCCGTGTTTCAGGATGATGAGCTGACGGTTGAACTGAGAATTAAGCATGTATCCAACGTGCGGGTAGAGGTGGAGTACACGCTTGTTCGTGATTCGGACGGAGCGAAGGCGGCCGTCTGCTATACGAAATGCGCTTGCATGAGCGTTTCTAATAGGCCGTTGGTGCTCAAAACTGTTTTGCCGCAGCTTTATTCTGTGCTTTGTGACAATGTTGACGAGTAAAGCTTTGTACGGCGGAAATAACTAAAATATAACCGTGAACAGATGTCCCCCGCCTATAGGTGGCGGGGGACATTTAAGCCTTCAGCGGCGGTGCAATCCGACGCTGAAGCTCACTTGTTGAATGACGGGGCGTTGCCCCTTATTGAAAAAAGCGGGCTGTTGTGATATGCACTCCTAAAAGTCAGACACTTTTGGGATGTATATCAGTTGCGCCCGCTTTTGCTTTACAGCAGTCCGGCTGAGGATAGAGTGAGATACAGCGCGCCGCAGAAGAAAAAGGTAAGCACGCCGCCGAAGCGCCGCGTCAGCAAGCGGCTAAAAAGGTGAAGCGCAGTCAGGAGACCTGCGAGAGAGAGTACCAACAAAAAACTTATTTCCATTATAAAAAATACCTCCGCAATAGCTTCCGGAATGTGAGCGGACGCTCTTTATTTAATATGCGTAGGACCTGACCGAGATAACACGATAATTTGAAAACAAATTAAGAACACTGTATTAAAATAAAAAAATCGGAGTAGTTATGGATAAACTGAAACAGATATATGAAGCTGCGGCAGAAAAAACTAAAAAAGAGACGAATTACCCGCCGGAGGAGCTTGTTTTTGGGCAGGGTTCGCGGGAAAGCGACATAGTCCTGATCGGGGAAGCGCCGGGCGCGACGGAAGTCGAGGAGAGGAGGCCTTTCGCCGGAAAAGCCGGAAAGAACCTGGACGAATTTCTCGAAATCACGGGGATAGAGCGCGCAAGTCTGTTTATCACGAATGTAGTTAAGCTGAGACCTTTTAGAGAAAAAAACGGACGGAGGAGCAACAGGCCGCCTACTGCAAAAGAAATTGCGGTTTTTTCCGACTGCCTTGAGGCAGAATTGGATTATCTGTCGCCAAAGCTTATAGTCACGCTCGGGAACACGGCTCTGAGGGCTATGCTGAAAGATAAAAGAGCAGTCATAGGAGAATACCACGGAAGGCTGACGAATGCAGGAAGGGGGAGGCTTGTCTTTGCATTGTACCATCCGGCCAGTGTTATATATAACAGAGCTTTGAGAGATATTTATATTGAAGATTTAAAAAAGCTGCGTGAGGTCGTGCGGCAATTATGACGCGAATGTAAAATTTACCGCCTATAAGTTGACAGATAAAATTTGTATGGATACAATGAAATTGAAGTAAGATTTGCAATTTATGGGAGGCGAAGAAAATGAGCGGATTGGCGCGATTTGTGAAAAAGAGAATATATGCTCTTTGCATAGCGGCATTGGCTCTTGTTGTTCTCGCCGTGCCGGGCAATGCGTCTGCCGTGGACAAATTCGAAGATGCAATAATAACGGGAAGCGGCGCGGAGATAAGACTGCGCCCGTCCGAGGATTCTCCTGTGGTGTACAAATTCGGCAAAAGCGCGACCATAGGTGTGTTCAGTGAAGAAAGCGGATGGTATCGCATAATATACGGGAACTACCGAGGCTATGTGAAAAAAGAGAATGTATTTCTTTCGTCGACGGATTCGCTGGTAGGGAACGCTTTGAAGGACGGTACGGCGGTCAGAGACGGAGCGAGCGAATATGCCGCGGAGACTGCTTCTCTGAATGCGGGAGACGGAGTGACAATTAGAGGCGTCAGCGGAGACTGCTATGAGGTAGAATTTCAGCAAGACGGCCGGGACTGCGCAGGCTATGTGCTTATGTCGGATATAAAAACAGAAAACGGAAAAACGGCTGTAACCATGCTGAAAAAGGGCATGGAAGGCGTTGAGGTCAAGAGGATGCAGCAGGAGCTGAGATCGAGAGGATTTCTCACTGCGTCGGCTACCGGTTATTACGGAGACAGTACAGAATCAGCTCTCAAAGCTTTTCAGAAAGCGGCAAAGCTGCAGGAGGACGGCGTAGCGAGCGAAGAGACGCTGGAGCTGCTTTACGGCGATAACGACATAAAACAGACAAAGGCGAACATGGCGGGGATAGAAGGCAGCGTCGAGCTTTCAGACTGGGAGACAATAAGATACGTTTTCAAAGGCTGGAGAGAAGGCGAAGAGACGGAAGCGCTCGTAACGGACGTCGATACGGGGATAAGCTATAAAGTCGTGCGGTTCGGCGGATGGGAACACGCAGACTGCGAACCGCTGACGGCGGAGGATACGGCGAAAATGAAGAAAGCGGCGGGAGGCTCGTGGACATGGAGCCGGAGAGCCATCTGGGTTACGGTCGGCGGGCATACATACGCGGCGTCTCAGCACAGCATGCCGCATATGGACGACGTAGTGAGCGGAAACAATTTTGAAGGTCACTTTTGTATTCATTTTAACGGTTCCAAAGTACACAAGACGGGCGAGGAGTGCCCCAGGCATCAGGCCATGGTACGCAAGGCGTATAGAGCAGGTCAGTAAGGCAGAGCGTTTTTGGTTGGATAGCAATAAAGAAAGACGAGCAGAGATTGCTCGTCTTTTTTGCGGTTATTCGGCTGCGTTTGCGTTTCCTTCTGCTTCGGCAGCGCCTGAAGATGATTCGGGAGACGCCGATTCGGAAGGCTCGGGGGATTCGGATGTATCAGATTCCTCAGGCTGAGAAGGCGTCTGAGAATCGATATACCATGATTTAGTGTGAATGCTGCAATATGAGCCGTTGGTTGCGAGGTTGCTGAAACAGGAGTGAAGCTGTGAAGTGCTGAGCTTTTCGTATTCTGTACCTGATATGTCTACCACGCCGCCCGATTTGGTACCGGGACAGTAAGATGTGGCTCTCATGCCGGACACTGAGCATACTGTTTTATAACTGTGCATGGTGCATTCCTCAGTGGGGACGTCGCCAGCGGCGAACAGTTCTTTAACAGGTCTATGACCGCCTGTGTCAGCGTAGCATGCGCCCGTGGGCAGCATGCCCGATACGCTGCATACCGTCGCCTCCACAACGCCGTAATCACTCATGCTTCCGGAGAGGATCTGCTTATCTTCTTTTCCCTGAAGTATTTTAGACATATACTGCCGCCAGAGAGGCGCCGCGCCGGAGCCGCCGGAGGTGCTGCGGAGAGGCTTGTCGTCGTCGTGCCCGACCCAGACTGTGCTGACATAATAGGGCGTTACGCCGGCGAAGAAAACGCCTTTGTTGTCGGCGTTGGTGCCTGTTTTGCCGGCGACGGTCATCCCGCTGATTTGAGCGTTTGTACCCGTTCCGCTCTTTACTGCGTCGGTCAGAGCGTCAATGAGCATATAAGCCGTAGAAGGCTTGTAGACCTGCTCGGTGCGCTGTGTTGTCGCCGCGGACATAACGGTGTTTCCTGATTTATCGGTAACGTGCGTAAAACTTATAGGTTCTATATACGTTCCGCCGTTTGCAAGAGCGGCATATGCCCCGCTCATTTCTATTACAGTTATTCCGCTTGAACCAAGAGCCAGACCTACGCCTGTTTTGCTGAGGCGTTTTTCACTTATTCCCAATTTAAGCAAATAAGAATATGAATCTTCGAGCCCGACGTCTGACATAAGAACGCGCGCTGCGACTATGTTGAGCGAGCTGACTATGCCTCGGCGTATCGTGACGGGACCGTATGGACGACGCGAGTCTGAGGTGGGATAGCCTGCGCTGCTGATCCAGCCGTCTATCTCGGCGGGGATGTACGGCACGACAGTTCCGAGGCCGTCCCCTTTATCGAGAGCAGGGCCGTAAACCGCAATAGGCTTTATGGACGAGCCTACAGCCATTCTGCTCTGGTAGGCTCTGTTGAGCGAGCGCTTTATGGTAGGCTCGTCGCGCGAACCTACTATAGCACGCAGATATCCGGTTCCCTGCTCCATGATAACGCTCGCTGCCTGCGGCTCTTTTGTCTCTATCACTGTGCCGTCGCTCAGAGTCTCTGATTTAACCGAATAGGCTGAGTTGACAAGGCGAGGATAGCTGCTGTAATTAGAGATAGTAGATTGCAGAGTTTCCTGCATGCTTGTATCTAATGTAGTGTATATATGGTAGCCTCCCGTGCGCAGCTCGTTTTCCATAGCGGCGCGGTTAACAGTATTGTCGATAAGATCTCGGTCGCGCAGCATGTGTGTTACAACGTCGTATATAGCGTATTCCACGAAATGCGGATACTGGTATAGCTCTGTTGAGCTGGACTCGGGGAGTATCTCGATAGTATCGCTGAGCGCAGTTTCGTATTCTTCTTTTGTGATATATCCTGCGGAATACGTTTTTGCGAGTACGTCGTCTATTCTGGCGTTCAGCGCGGCCACTCTCGAGGCGGAATCGTTTCCGTAATAGCATGAGCGCGGGTTGTATTTGGTAGGATACTGAGTTATCCCCGCGAGCATAGCCATTTCGCGCAGAGTAAGCTGATCCAGGCTCTTGCCTAAATAATCCTTCGCGGCTGCTTTAACACCGTATATATTGCCTCCGAGAGGTATGGTGTTCAGATAAGCTTCCAATATCTGATCTTTGGAATATCTGGTTTCCAGCTCCATGGCCAGCTTCGCCTCCTGGAGCTTGCGTTTATATGACCTTTCTGAAGAGAGAAGCTTGTTTTTTATGAGCTGCTGAGTTATGGTGCTCCCGCCGCGGATAGCTCCGCCTGTCAGATTAGACAACAGAGAGCTGAGAGTGCCTTTAAAATCAACGCCGTTGTGATGATAAAATCTGACGTCTTCGTTTGCGATTACACAGTCCTGCAAATGCTGCGGGATATCGTCCAGAGATGCGTATTCACTTATTTCAAGTCCGGTGTATGTAGTCAGCAGAGTGCCGCTGCTGTCGTATATGTACGACGGAGTAGAAACGTCGCTTATTTGTTCAAGATCCAGCTCGGGAGTTGTACCCAGGTATGCGTTTGCCATGCCGAACAAAGAGCCGCAGACAACACTGACTAATGCAACTATACACACGACTATTATTTTAACAGTCGTGAGCACAGTGCCCAGAACAAATTTAGAACTTGGAGCACGTCCGCTCAAAGAAGGGAGAGACGTGTATCCCGGGCCGGTGAGCTGTGCCGGATCGAGTATGGAGGCGTCTTTGTGCTCGTCGCTTTCCTGATTTTGACGAAGTGTTTCAGAACCGGTGAAAACAGTAGTCTTGCCGTCGTCCGACGACTGATCCGGCTGTGTGCTTTCTGCATTTTCGTTTGCAGAGTCCGGGTATGTTTTATCGGGGTTAATTCCCCTTTTTCTATAAAAAAAGTGTCTTTTCTTCATTATGGCAGATATTCCTCCGCATGTGAGCGGCTCAAGATCCGTCCGCTCCGCATAGATATAGTATACGCGCTTTTTAATGATACCATTATAGCATACTACAGAAAGATTATCATCAAATTAGATTGCAACAATTTGTAAACATCGACATAAATCGGGATTGGGAGTTATGAAGAAAATTATAGCTGCAGGAGAAGGTGGAATAAATGAAGACGGGGAAAAAGAAGAAACTGCTTATCGCGGCGGCGGCTTTGACAGCGACAGCGATAGCCGTCTGCATACTTATAGAGAGCACGCTGCGCCCTAACCTTATGGAAAGGGGAGAGGCCATGCTGACGAATACTGCGCTTAGAATACTGAGCGACGCGACCGCAGAGAGCATAGACAGCGCGGGAGATCTGGCGGGGTTGGTTCATGTTGAGAAGGATAAAGACGGGAACATAACTCTTATTTCTACAGACAGCGCCAGAATAAACGACATAGCGGGAGATGCGGCGACAATCGCTCAGGATGCGATAAGCTGCATAGATCCTCGCACAATATCTATACCGTTTGGAGATTTGACGGGAATTAAAGTCTTATCCGGCTGGGGTCCGCGCATTAAGATAAACGCACAGCCCATAGGCTCCGTGCGGGCCAGGTTCAAGACGGAACTGACCACGGCGGGAATAAACCAGATATGCCATAGGACGTTTATAACATTGACCGCAGATATGCGCATGATTGTAGGCGGTGCGGTTCAGAGTGTGAGCGTAGAATCTGATGTGCTCGTAAGCGAGTGTATAATAGTAGGCGCTGTGCCTGAGACATACGCGGATGTCATGGACGCGGATGAATTTATGAACCTTATACCATGATTATAGTTGATAAATAAATAGTCAGTAAAAACCTGCGAAAAAGCGCCCTGTCTTTGCATTAAGTATTGAATTTATCAGGGCGCTTTATTTAATTTAATAAGTAATTGCACGAGAGATAATAAAAATGCCAATAATAGGCGAAAGTGAAAAAATTTAATGCATTAACATGATGTGAATAAATCTGCGAATTGGGGTTATGCCGCATTTGTGTAGCAAAAAGAGGCTCAAAAGCGGAGCGTTTAAAAAGTATAAAAATACTTAATACTGAAAAACTGCACTGTTATGCGATTTTTGGATAAGTTAGTCAAAATATGTAAATTATGTTATCACAATTCTGCACAAATACACTTGAAAAACAGAGAAAGCCGTGATAAAATTAACAAGGAAAATGAGATTACACAAAATGAAATTACACAATTTGAATAAAAAATAGAGGTGCAAGATGTCAGGTCATAATAAATGGTCTACTATCAAACATAAGAAAGAGAAAACAGACGCTGCCCGCGGCAAGATATTCACGAAAATAGGCAGAGAGATTGCGGTTGCCGTAAAGACGGGCGGTTCTGATCCCGCGACGAACTCTCGTCTGAGAGACTGTATCGCAAAAGCCCGCGCGAACAACATGCCTAACGACAATATCAACCGCTCTATTAAAAAAGCGGCAGGCGAGCTGGGCAGTGTAGATTATACGGATATAGTTTACGAAGGATATGGCCCCGGCGGGGTAGCGGTAATAGTAGAGGTTTTAACTGATAACAAAAACCGCACGGCGGCGGAGATCAGACATGCGTTTGACAAAAACGGAGGCTCTTTGGGGCAGACGGGATGCGTAGGCTGGATGTTCGACCGCAAAGGCGTTATTGTCGTTGAGGACGACGGAAGCATAAGCGAAGACGACCTGATGGAAAAGGCTCTCGAAGCAGGCGCGGAAGATTTTTCCGCAGAGGAAGGCGCGTTCGAAATTCTTACAGATCCGTCCGAGTTCTCCGCAGTGCGCGAGGCGCTGGAGAATGATGGGATAAAATTTGCATCGGCAGAAGTGGACATGATACCTCAGAATACGCAGTCTATTTCAGATGAGCAGAAAGTACAAATAGAGAAGATGCTGGACATGCTGGAGGATAACGACGACGTTCAGAATGTCTATCATAACGCAGAAATGGACGAGGTCTAAGTCAGAATAGAGAAAAAAACAAAAAAAGTGACACAATTTATGTAAAATGTCAAAAAAGATTTGGAAATTTTGAATTACGTATTGATTTTTAGGTGTCATTGGTTATATAATAAGGATGAAAGCGATTGTGCTGGATTTCACGTTGTGGATATAAAGCGCAAGAGCTGAAAATCGTGTTGTTTCTAAGCTGTTACAAAATAATATCTTTTGCGTTTCCGTGCTGTTGGAATGCGTAAATGTGCCATGTTGCTTTTTGTGTGGTTTTGTGACGGCATGAGATTTGACATTCGGGTGTTTGCCCTGATGCAATATTTATAGACAAGTATAATGTGAGAGAAGGAGATCAAAATGAAACAGCTATCTATCAAACCTACTGTATATCAGTATGAGACATTCAAGGATTTTGCTGACGAGTTCAAGCTCGGCGCAAAGGATGTAATCCTGACAAACGCATGGATCCATGCACCTGCGATTGAGAAGTGCAATCTCGACTGCAAGGTAGTTCTCCAGGAGAAGTACGGCGGCGGCGAGCCCACGGACGCTATGGTTCAGGGTATCCTCGACGAAATTGCATCCCTCGGTGAGATTGACCGCATCATCGCTGTTGGCGGCGGCACAATCATTGACATCTCCAAGATCGCATGCCTCGGCGGCGAAACAGACATCTACGCTATGTACGACAGCCCCAACCTCACAAAGAAGAGAGAGCTGATCATCGTTCCCACAACAGCTGGTACAGGCTCTGAGGTTACGAACATCGCAGTTGTAAACCTGACAAAGAAGGGCATTAAGAAGGGTCTCGTATCCGACTATATGTATGCTGACAAGGCTGTACTCATCCCCGAGTTCATCCCCGGCGCACCCTACAAGGTATTCGCTACAAGCGCAATCGACGCTCTCGTTCACGCATGCGAAGCTTATCTCAACATCCCGAAGGCTACAGATTACACAGACATCTTCGCTAAGGCTGCTATCACAGACATCCTCGATGGCTTCAAGAAGATCGTTGCTGTAGATGACGAAGCTGCACGCAAGGCTATCATCGCTGAGAACTCCGCAATGTTCCTGCGCGCTTCCAACTATGCAGGTATCGCATTCTGCAACAGCTCCTGCGGCGCAGTACACGCTATGAGCTATGCTTTCGGCGCTAAGTACCATGTAGCACACGGCGAGTCCAACTATCAGTTCTTCACAGCTGTACTGGACTTCTACAAGAAGGCTCAGCCGGAAGGCAAGTGGGCTGACTTTGAAGCTTACATCTGCAACATCCTCGGCGGCGACGATGCTGTTAAGGCTATCGATGACCTCCTCGAGAAGCTCCTCCCGCTGAAGAAGATGAGCGAGTACGGCGCAGTTCAGGATGACATCGCTCCCTTCGCTAAGAGCACATATGACGAGCAGCAGAGACTCCTGTCCGGCAACTACATCCCGATGACAGAAGCTGACCTCGCAGCGCTCTTCCAGGCTAGACTGTAATTTAAACGGTTTAACTTACTGTAAAATAGTTTAAAGACCGGCGGGGCACAACCGCCCTGCCGGAGGCATAAAAATCACACTAATTGCTTTATTAAAAAGGAGATCAAACATCATGATGACAAGAGACCAGTACATCGAGAGCTTGAGAAAGCTCAACATGACGATTTATTCGTTCGGCAAAAAGGTTGAGAACCCGGTTGACGATCCGATCATCCGCCCCTCTCTCAACTCTATCGCTATGACATACTATCTTGCTGAGCAGGATGAGTATAAGGATCTGATGGTTGCAGAGTCTTCTCTGATCCCCGGTCTGAAGATCAACCGTTTCACACATCTGCATCAGAGCACAGAAGAGCTCATCAAGAAAGTTAAGATGCAGAGACTGCTCGGTCAGAAGACAGCAGCTTGCTTCCAGCGCTGTGTTGGTATGGACGCTGCTAACGCTCTGTACAGCACAACATATGAAATCGACGAAGCTCACGGCACAAAGTATCATGAGAACTTCGTAAACTTCTGGAAGATGGTTCAGGAGAAGGACATCGTTGTTGACGGTGCTATGACAGACCCCAAGGGTGACAGAGGTCTTCCGCCGCACAAGCAGGCTGACCCCGACATGTTCCTGCATGTTGTAGAGCGTCGTCCTGACGGCGTTGTTGTATGTGGTGCTAAGGCTCACCAGACAGGTATGGTTAACAGCCACGAAGTTATCGTAATGCCCACACAGGCTATGAAGGAAGAAGACAAGGATTATGCAATTTCCTTCGCAGTACCTGTAGATGCTGAAGGTATCTTCATGATCTATGGTCGTCAGTCCTGCGACACAAGAAAGCTCGAAGAGCACAACGACATCGACGTTGGTAACAAGGAATTCGGCGGTACAGAAGCTCTGGTTATCTTCGACCACGTATTCGTTCCCAATGATCGTATCTTCCTGAACGGCGAGTATGAATTCGCTACAATGCTGGTTGACCGTTTCGCTGGTTACCATCGTCAGAGCTACGGCGGCTGCAAGGTCGGCGTTGGCGACGTACTCATCGGCGCTGCTGCAGTAGCTGCTGAGATGAACGGCGCTGCTAAGGCTTCTCACATCAAGGATAAGCTGATCGAAATGAACCACCTGAACGAGACTCTGTATGCTTGCGGTATCGCTTGCTCCGCTGAGGGTCACAAGACAAAGGCTGGCAACTACATCATCGACATGCTCATCGCTAACGTCTGCAAGCAGAACGTTACAAGATTCCCCTATGAGATCACACGTCTCGCAGAGGACATCGCAGGCGGTATCATGGTTACAATGCCTTCTGAGGCTGACTACAAAGATCCGGTTATCGGCAAGTGGATCGAGAAGTACCTCCAGGGTGTTGCTACTGTTCCCACAGAGGACAGACTCCGCATCATGCGCCTGATCGAGAACCTGACACTGGGTACAGCAGCTGTAGGTTACAGAACAGAGTCCATGCACGGCGCTGGTTCTCCGCAGGCTCAGAGAATCCTCATCGCTCGTCTGGCAGACATGAACATGAAGAAGCAGCTTGCTAAGGATATCGCTGGTATCAAGTAAGTCTAATCATAATGTAAACTTGGGGCATGTCCCCCTGTAAATGCTGAGGGGAAATTAGCAATAATTTCCCCTCTTATTTTTAAAAACAAAACAACACAATAATGGAGGTTCTAATGATCAACTGGAAAGAGTATTATGACTCTCACCTCATGACAGCTGAAGAAGCAATTAAGATGGTTCAGTCTGGCGACAGAGTAACTTTCGGCCACGCTTGCAGTGAGCCTGCTGCTCTCGTAGAAGAACTGATCAATCAAAAAGAGAGACTGAGAGACGTTCAGGTTATTCACATGGTTGCTATGGGTCCCGGAGACTATATGGATCCTGAGAACGAAGCTTCCTTCCGTCACAATTCTCTGTTTGTAGGCGGCAAGGCTAGAAAAGCTCTGGTAGAAGATCGTGCAGATTACACACCCTGCTATTTTTATCGTATCCCTGAGCTCTTCGATGAGGCGCTGCCTCTGGATGTAGCTCTGGTTCAGGTTTCCGTACCGGACAAGCACGGCTATGTCTCTCTGAACGTATCTGTTGACTATGACATGAAGGCTATCAAGACGGCTAAGAAGGTCATCGCGCAGGTCAACGCTAAGGTTCCGAGAACACTCGGCGAGAGCTTTGTTCACGTAACAGAAATTGATGCTTTCGTAGAAGAAGACAGACAGCTCGTTCAGCTGCCCATGGGCGCTATCACAGACGTTGAGAGACAGATCGGCGCTAACTGCGCTTCTTTGATCAAAGACGGCGACTGCCTCCAGCTCGGTATCGGCTCTATCCCGGATGCTGTTCTGCTGTTCCTGAAAGAGAAGAACGATCTGGGTATTCACACGGAGATGTTCTCCGATGGCTGCGTAATCCTGATGAAGGAAGGCAACATCAACTGCAAGGCTAAGAACTTCATGCCTGGCAAGGCGGTTGCAGGCTTCCTGATGGGTACAGACGATCTGTATGACTACGTAGACGATAACCCCATGATCCACATGGCTCCCATCGAGTGGGTTAACAATCCCATGATCGCAGGTTCCAACGATAACCTCGTTTCTATTAACTCTCTTGTACAGATCGACCTTATGGGTCAGGTTTGCTCTGAGTCTGTCGGTCTGCGTCAGATCTCTGCTGTCGGCGGTCAGGTTGACTTCGTTCGCGGCGCTTGCTTCTCCAAGGGCGGCCGCAGCATTCTGGCATTCCCGGCTACAGCTAAGGGCAACAAGTCCAAGATCGTACCTTTCCTCGATCAGGGCGCTGCTGTTACAACAAACCGTAACGACGTTGAATACATCGTTACAGAGTACGGCGTAGCTCAGCTGTGGGGCAAGAGCCTGAAAGACAGAGCAAGAGCTTTGATTTCAATTGCTCATCCGGATGCAAGAGACGAGCTGGCTGAAGAATTCGAGAGAAGATTCCCGAAGACAAAGTACACTCCCATGGATCCTGAGCAGGCTAGAGGTCGTTTCAACCCCAAGTATAGATAATTTGTCTATCACAGAGTGCCGCAACTAGCTGCGGCACTCTTTTTTCTAAATTGATTTTATGGAGAAGGAATATGAATGATTTTTTGAAATCGTTGGATAAAGAGCAGCTCATACAGCTTTGCGAAAACTACGCAAAAAATTGGATAGCTCACGATGGATGCTGGTTCCAGTCCATAGAGAAAAAGCTGGGAATGGAGGAGGCGATAGAGCATGACGCCAATGCGTGGGAGGTATTTACTGTTGTAGAGGCCAAGCGTGCGAAGCAGTTTTTGGGGCTGGGAGAAAATTCCGGCTTGGAAGGTCTGAAAAAAGCTCTTATGGTAAAAATGCAGTATGTGCTGAATCAGGGCGAATTTGAAATGCAAGGCAATTCGCTGATTTATAAGGCTGTGGTATGCAGAGTTCAGTATTCCCGCGCACGCAAAAACATGGATGCTTTCCCATGTAAGCCTGTCGGGCTGGTGGAGTATTCCGGCTTTGCAAAAGAAATAGACAGCAGAATTACTACGGAATGTATTAGCTGCCCGCCTGACGTAACAGATCCCAGCTGCGGATGTATCTGGAAATTTACTCTGAATGAATAAAATGTGTTGTTACTGGTCTGTAAGTTTATATAAGTGAAGTGAGATTTAAAGCCGCGCAGGATAAGATAAGCCCTGAGCGGCTTTTTGCTTTAGCACCGGAATTTTATCGTTCAAAATTTTTCCGCCCTGAGCCGGGATGCGTTCTAAAGTTTTATCAAGAACGGAAGTTGTTGATAAAACTCAGCTGTTTCAGCAGGATTAAAGAGGAACACAGACGTTACGATAAATGACTTGAAATCACCTCGAATAATATTTTAAGCTTGCAAAACAAGTACACCATTTTCAGATTAATGCTGCAGCGAAAACGTCTCGGGATAAAAATAGCGCTGAAGGATAAAAATACTCTAAAAAGATGCGGAAGGATGAAAATAATGATGAGCAAAAGAATTACATTTAGTCTCATAATTCTCGCTTTAATTGCAGCTTTGGGATATATGCTCGCTGCAAATGGAGAAAGTGTATCAAACAGCGCTGCGAAAGAGGCGTCGGGAGCAGGAGGCAGAGTGACCTTCAATACAAAACTGGTTCGTGTTTACGATTATACATGCTGCTCTCATCAAGAGGAGCTGGAATCTGATGCGCGGCAGTTTATAGGCTTGGACGAGGAGGAGCTTTCTGAAAGATTAGAAGACGGATGGAATATAGAAACATTCTCCGAGGCGGAAGTAAAGCTGTACAGAAAGCTGAATTGTTATTGTCAACAGCATGTCGTGTTAAAAAGAGAGGGAGAGAGTCTGGTTGCTCTCAGGACTATAGCCAGAACAGACGAGCAGGAAGAGATAGCAGTGTATTCTTATGATGCGCAGACTCCGGAGGAAGAGAAGCAGCTGGAAGCGGGGATGGTTTTTGCCGATATGAGCGAAGCGGAGGCTTTTGCAGCTCAAGGATGAAAAAGCTTGAAAGCTGCAGCCGCGTAAGGTATAATAAAAAGCAAGTGGTAAAGTAAAAAGCAGGGATAAATCGGATAGGAGGAAAAAATGCAGCACTTGATTGAAGGCGCACAGCGCGCCAGAGAAGCATACCGAAAGCTCGCGCTGATGTCTACTCAGGAAAAAAATGATATACTGCTCGCGATGGCGGACGGCCTTGAGCAAAGTGAAAATGATATACTTGAGAAAAATGCGCTCGATATGAAAAACGCTCGAGCGAACGGCATGACCGAAGCTATGCAGGACAGACTTGCGCTGAATCATGAAAGAATAGCAGGCATGGCGGACGGTCTGAGGAGTGTGGCGGCGCTCGCAGACCCCGTGGGTGAGATTGTAAGCGGATCTACTCTGCCAAATGGCTTGCAGATACTTAAAAAGCGGGTTCCTATGGGCGTTATAGGCATAATATACGAATCGCGTCCGAATGTTACGGCGGATGCAATGGGGCTTTGTCTTAAAACAGGAAATGCAGTTATGCTGAAAGGCGGCAAAGAGGCTATTCATTCGAATATGGCGATTGCACGCGCAGCGATAGCGGCCGGCGTAAAGGCCGGTTTGCCCGAAGGCGCAGTGTTTATGGTAGAAGATACAACGCGCGCGGCGGCAGAGCACATGATGAAAATGAACGGATACATAGACGTGCTTATTCCTCGAGGAGGAACAGGCCTGATTCAGTCCGTAGTTAAAAACGCCTCTGTTCCCGTAATCGAAACAGGCACAGGAAATTGCCATGTATATGTAGACGAATGGGCAGAGCAGCAGATGGCGATAGACATAGTAATAAACGGAAAAACATCGCGTCCGTCTGTATGCAATGCCGTAGAGAGCATATTAGTTCACAGCGCGATAGCTGACGAATTTCTGCCGGCTATGCTGGGCGCGCTCATGGAGGCCGGCGTGGAAGTGCGCGGATGCGAACGCACGCAGGCTTATGAAGGCGTAAAACCGGCGACAGAAGAAGACTACGGCACAGAATTTTTGGATTATATAGTCTCTGTTAAGGTAGTGGACAGTGTAGAAGAGGCGATAGAGCACATAAACAAGTATGGCACAGGGCACTCCGAGTGCATAGTTACTGCGCTGCACAAAAACGCGAAGCTGTTCCAGAACGGCGTGGACGCGGCTGCTGTATATGTAAATGCTTCCACTCGCTTCACTGACGGCGGTGAATTCGGCATGGGCGCGGAGATAGGCATAAGCACTCAGAAGCTCCATGCACGAGGCCCGATGGGACTCACAGAGCTGACTACTGTAAAGTATTTGATAGACGGCGACGGTCAGATAAGATAACCGTGAACAGATGTCCCCCGCCTCTATAGGCGGCGGGTTCCATCTAAGGCTTCAGCGGCGG
>OLPU01000962.1_pt1 | contig 23284 bp, 30 predicted proteins | sample 1673111 | NCBI WGS metagenome assembly OLPU01 (sample SAMEA3136755, study PRJEB25190) | human gut metagenome | reverse complement strand
CGATGGCAGCCGGTACCACAAGGGCGAATGTGCCCGCAAGTGGGAAAGTTTCCGCGGCAATCCCAAACCGATCACCGAGAACAGCATTTTTGCCCTGGCACGCAATCACGGCTGGCCGGGCCCCGCCGGGCATGAGCTGGACTGGAACGACGCGATCTGCGCCCCCGGCACCCGGCCGGACGGCGTTGTGGTGGATACCCGCTGGCTGGATGTGCAGGAGCTGAACATCCCCGAACAATGGGACCCCGCCGACCAGCTGCGCCGCTACCTGCAAGCCCTGTTTGAGCCGGAGGACCATGTGGCCTATGTGACCGAAAGCTACCTGCGGGATGACCGCTATGCCCCCACAAAAGGATGCTGGGACCGCACCGCCGGTCAGCTGATGGACGAGCTTGCCCGCTGCGGCGGGGACATCGGCGCTGTGGTGGGCGATTACAACCCCGCCGCCGGTGCCTGGATCTGCTTCAACCCCGTGGAGGGCGGCCGCAGCAACAACAATGTGACCGACTACCGCTATGCCCTGGTGGAATGCGACAACATGGAGCTGGAAAAGCAGCAGGCCATTATCCGCCAGCTGGAACTGCCCTGCGCGGCCCTGGTGTACAGCGGCAGCAAAAGCCTGCACGCCATTGTACGGGTCGGCGCGCCGGATTATACCGAGTACCGCCGCCGGGTTGACTACCTGTACGCTGCCTGCAAGAAAAACGGCCTGACGCTGGACGAAGCCAACCGCAACCCTGCCCGCCTATCCCGCATGCCGGGCATCCTGCGCGGCGGCAAAAAGCAGTACCTGCTGGAAACCAACACTGGCAAATCCTGCTGGGAGGAATGGAAAGACTGGTTTGAAGCCTGCACGGACGACCTGCCCGATACCGAAAACCTTGCCGATGACTGGGCCAGCCTGCCGCCGCTGGCAGATGCCCTGATTGAAGGGGTGCTGCGCCAGGGCCACAAAATGCTTCTGGCTGGTCCCAGCAAAGCGGGCAAAAGCTTTGCCCTGATCGAACTGTGCATCTGCCTTGCCGAGGGTGCCCCCTGGCTTGGCCGCTTTGCCTGTGCGCAGGGCAAGGTGCTTTATATCAATCTGGAACTGGACCGCGCCAGCTGCCTGCACCGCTTCAAAGATGTATACGAAGCTTTGCACCTGCCGCCCCGGAACCTTGCCAACATCGACATCTGGAACCTGCGCGGTGCCTCCGTCCCCATGGATAAGCTGGCTCCCCGCCTGATCCGCCGGGCCGCCAAGAAAGGCTACCTGGCCGTTGTGCTGGACCCGATCTATAAAGTCATCACCGGCGATGAAAACAGCGCTGACCAGATGGCCAAGTTCTGCAACCAGTTTGACCTGGTCTGCCGGGAACTGGACTGTGCCGTCATCTACTGCCACCACCACAGCAAGGGTGCGCAGGGCGGCAAGCGCAGCATGGACCGTGCTTCCGGCTCCGGTGTGTTTGCCCGTGACCCGGATGCCATGCTGGATATGACCGAGCTGGTCCCCACCGATGCCATCCGGGAGCAGCTGCACAACAAAGCGGCCTGCGCCGCAGCCAAAGCCCTGCTGGATGCCCGCGGCCATGCCGATGCTTACGGCCCGGACGATGCCCTGAGCCGCAGCCGGATGCTGGCCATTGCCAAGGAACACCTGCCGCTGCCCGATCTGCACCGCCTGGATGCAGACACCGCGGCTGCCATCAAGCGCGCCGATGCCATGACCGCCTGGCGCATTGAGGGCACTCTGCGCGAGTTTGCCCGTTTTGACCCGGTCAACCTCTGGTTCGACTATCCCGTACACAAGCTGGACAGCGGCCTGCTGGAGGACCTGCAGCCAGAAAGCGATTACAAGCAGCTTGGCTCCCGCGGCGCCGCAAAGCGCTGGGGAGACAAAGATACTGCCGCCAAAAGCAAGCGTGCCGAACTGCGCACAGCCTTTGAAGCCTGCACCATGGATGGTAAAGTGACCATTTACAGCATGGCTGAATACCTGAACCTGAAGCCCGATACCGTGCGCCGACGCCTGAAATCCGACGGCGGATTCTGGATTGATGGCACCAGCGTGGGGCTGAAAGAGCCCGGAAGCAACGGATAATATTTCTTATATTTCACGGAAAATAGCCGCTATCACAAATCCGTCCGAACTTCCGTATTTCGGAAAATAGCCGCTATCCGTACCAAATACGGACGGAAAATAGCCTTATATATATAGTAAAAATCCGTCCGTGTGTTGGGGTATCCCAGAGGATGGGGCGTACACAGCCCCCATCCCTCCGGGACCCCACCCCAACACGTTGGCCACAAAAAAAGAACGAGGTGAAAATACATGCAATTTTTCATTCCCATGCAGCCGCCCACCACAACCCACAACGCCAAGCAGCTGCATGCCTTTATGCGCGGCGGCAAGCCCTGCGCCGTGCTGCACGACAGCCCGGAGCTGAAAGCCACCCGTGCCAAGCTGCACGCCTACCTGGCCCCTTATGCACCGCCTACCCCCTGCAGCGGCCCGGTGCGGCTGTTGGTCAAGTGGCTGTTTCCCACTGACGGCCGCCACAATGACGGCGAGTGGCGCACCACCAAGCCCGATACCGACAACCTGGAAAAAGCCCTGAAAGACGAAATGACCCGCCTGCACTTCTGGCGCGATGACGCATTCGTGTGCAGTGAGGTGGTTGAAAAGTTCTGGGCCGATACCCCCGGCATTTTCATCAAGGTGGTGGAATTATGATGCCTGTTTCAAGCGGCATGCGGTTCGATACCGAAAACAGCCGGTGCATCCCTGCCGAACGGATGACGCCGGACGAATTGCGCCAGCTGCACCGCCTTGCCATCGAGCGCCGCCCCGAAGCCTGTTTGGGCTGCGGGCTGGATCACGACTGCTCCGTGCATGGATGTGCCGTCATCCGCAAAGCATTGCAGCTGTTGGGAGGTGGGGCGGATGCCTGTCTTTGATTCCAACTGTCTCTACATCATCCAATGCCTGGCCCTTGTGTTTCTTGCGGCCCCCTGCGTGCTCTTTGCGGGCGGCATGTTGATCTGCCTGCTGGCGTGGTGCGGGCTGCGCATCACCCGTGCGCTGAACCTGCGGCTGCTGGGTCTGCCGCGGTGCGGGCGCTGCCGCTACTGGGCCACCGTCCAGTGCCCGCTGTACGGCCGCAACACGCCAAGCGATTTCTGTAGCCGCGGCGAAAGGGGGTGACTGATGGATATTCTGCTTTCGATTATCGGCAGCGCTGTTCTGGCCGCGCTGCTGGCCGCCGCCTACACCGCCGGGCTCTGCGCCGGAAAAGCCGCCGCCCACTTGGAAGAGGACGACGAACCGAAGATCTACATGGACCATACACATGGAGGTGAGGATTGATGCCGAAATATTCCGATAAGCCCTGCGCCCGCTGCGGCAAAATGATGCTGCATGCCTATTTCAGCCAGCGCTACTGCAAAGCCTGTGCCCCGCTGGTGCGCAGCGACGATGCCATCATCAGCCGGGCCAAACAGCGCAGCAAACGTGCCATGAGCGAGATCGCCCGCGTGGAACGTGCTGCCCGCGCCGAAGGCAAGACCTATGGCTGCTATGTGGCCCTGCACGAGCCGCGGAAGGGGTGATGCCATGACCTATGAAGAGAAAGTTGCCTGGCTGCGCCGCTACCAGCAAAGCCTGCGCCAGGAGCGGGAACTTGAGCAGGAACTTCTCACTCTGCGCAGCCAGGCTTGCCGCGTCACGCCTCTTCTTTCCGCCATGCCGAGCGGCACCCCGGACGGGCAAGGCATCCCCCGTGCTGTGGAGCGCATCATTCAGGCGCAGCAAGAGCTGGAACGCCAGATTACTATCTGTGCAGATACCCGCCGCGATATCATCGCAATCATCAATCAAATCACCGATGCCCGCGATCAGGAAATTTTGCGCAGAAGATACCTGCTTGGCCAGCACTTTGAACAGATCGCAGTGGAGATGCACCTGGAATACCGGTGGGTCAGGAGGAGGCATAAGCAGGCAATCGAAACCACCTGCATAATGTAACAAAAAAGGCAAGCTCTTGCCAATTAAGAGCTTGCCTTTGTGATTACTCTGCGCGCTTATCGGGTTCCGGCTCTTCTACATCGATGCAGAAAGCTTTCAGACCAAACTGACGAGCATAAATACGTCGACCAGATTTGGTCGTAATATATGCTGTATATTTTTTCATCCACAGACTCCTCCTTCTTTACAAGGTACCACTTGCAAGAGAAGAAACTTCATGGTATACTTAAGATGCAAAACTTAATAAGTATGTCATTGGCTATGTTGTTTCTCCAGATGTCAGTGGCTAAAAGAGCTGAACTGCTTGGAACAGTTCGGCTTTTTTAGTTTTTTAAGGCTATCTCAGCTGCTTGTTTAGAAGTCCCGCAACGTTTCATTACCTCATCGACACTCATCCCCTGGATTTTATCGTGAGGCATAAGGAACTCTGATGCAAACGCATTTGCTTGCCACTCGGGGTTCTGATACGCGCGAATCTCCTTATCTGATCGTGCAAGTTGATCACCTTGATGGCGATGAAGGACAAAATGCCCTAATTCATGCGCCAAGGTAAATCGATCTCTCGGATTACCGGCACAAGCACCCTCATAAACACTATTGCGAACTCTTAGTAAGTTTTTTTGGGGTGAATATACCGCATATTCATTGGGCATCTCATAATCTTCGCATACTTCCATTTCAATAAGCGGTTCACCGTCTTTCAGCGGGCAGGCCATGATTTCTAGTACCGTATCAATCGGTATGTAAAATCCCTCTAACCCCAGTACACTACGCCATAAAGCGGCATATCTGCGAATTTTTGCTCGTGACAGCGGATCTACGGCAATATTCCCCATAAAAGACCTCCTCAGTTCATGCGGTTTAAAATTTCCTTGATACTTAACCGCTGGGTGTCGGATAGACTTTCCAGTTTTCTAGCAAATAAAATTCCAAGGTCAGCATCAACGTCCTTCTTAAACGTAATGTCGATCATCTTGATTGTTCTTGCGCGGGCATCTTCGATTTCTTCTTTTTGTTCCGGGCTGAGGTCGTAAGCCTTATACAGCTTTGCCATCAGTTCCGGGGTCGGCACCTTTTTTCCGTTTTCAATGGCTGACAGATAAGCCGGAGTGATTTCAAGACGCTCTGCCATGTCCTTCAGCAACTCACCACGGTTCAGCCGAAATACTCTCAGCGTCTTTCCGAACGGCGTAAGCATTGGGCAACCTCCTTAGTATTTACTCCCTATTCATCGGATATTAACTTTTTAGTTATCATCCATACACTCATTATATTGCATTCCTTTTTCTTTGTCAAGTGAATTTTTGACCCTCGCAGACCCCCAATAAACATGCTATAATACCATCATCAAAAGCCGTAAGGAACCCAAAACGTCCTTACGGCTTTTGTATTGTCATTTTATCCTCCCCATTTCAGCCAGGCGGCCATGCCCCGTCTGGCTGTTTTTATGCCGCGCAGCCGGCCGTTTTCGGCAGGGGCGCTGTGTTCCCAAGCAACGGCACAGCAAGGGTGCAAGGCCCTTGTGCGGCCCCACTCCCCGGCACCCGGCAAAGGCTCACACACTTTACTCTCTTTCCTTTTGCCCGTGCGTGCCGGGGTTCTTTAATATTCCACCCCGCCCCAACATGGCGGGGTATTTTATTGCAGAAAGGCGGTGACCACCGTGCCATCCATTACCCCCAAGCAGGAACGTTTTTGCCAGGAATACATTGTGGATTATAACGGTGCCCAGGCCGCCGTCCGGGCCGGGTATGCCGCAAACTCCGCCCGCAAAACGGCCAGCCGCCTGCTGACAAATGCGGACATTCTTGCGCGCGTGCGCGAATTGCAGCGCGAGCAGACGGCCCGCCTGGCCTTGACGCAGGACTATGTTCTGCAGCAGCTTGTGGATACCTACCGCTGCTGCCGGGAGCCGGAGCCGGTGCTGGTGTATGACCCCGATGCAGGCGGCATGGTGGAATCCGGCAAGTACCAGTTTGACAGCAAGGGTGCCCTGCGCGCGCTGGAGCTGATCGGCAAGCACCTGGGCATGTACCAGGACAAGCTCAAACTATACGCCAAGCTGGATACCGGCCAGCTGGGCAAGGTACTGGAACAGCTGGGTGCGCCGGATGGCTGATCTGCTGCTGTCCGAAAAATACAAGGCATTCCTGCGCTGCACCGCGCCGGTGGAATTTCTGGAGGGCACCACCGCAGCGGGCAAAACCACCGTGGGGCTGTTCAAGTTCATCCTGCGGTGCGCGGCCAGCCCAAAGCGGCTGCATGTGCTGGCGGGACTGGACCAGGGCACGATTGAAAAGAACATCATCACCAAGGAGCTGGGCGTGCTGGATGACTTCGGCGACCTGGTTGAATACTGGCCGGGCGGCCGCGACGAGGACCGCCTGCCCCATCTGCTGCTGCACGCCCCAGGCGGCGACCGCAAGATCTATGTGATGGGCTATGCCGACAAAGCTCGCTGGAAAAAAGCCCTGGGCGGCCAGTATGGCTGCCTGTACATTGACGAGATCAACATTGCGGACATTGACTTTGTGCGGGAAGCCGCCATGCGCTGTGACTATCTGCTGGCCACCCTGAATCCCGACGATCCCGGCCTGCCGATCTATGCGGAGTTTATCGACCATGCCCGCCCCCTGCCCCGGTGGGCCCAGGACACCCCAAAAGAAATCACGGCTCAGCTGTGCCAGACCGCAAAGCCGGGCTGGGTACACTGGTTTTTCTCGTTTGAGCACAACCTGGGGTTATCCGCAGAGAAGCGGCGGCAGATCATCAGCATGGTGCCGCCGGGCACAAAGCTGTACAAAAACAAAATTCTGGGGCTGCGCGGGCGTGCTACCGGGCTGATCTTCAGCCTGGAGCCGCGCCATTTGATCTGTGCGGCAGAGCTGCGCACCCTGCTGACCCGGCCGGAACACCCGCTGCACTGGGTGCAGCTTTCCTGCGGGGTGGACACCAGCTACAGCCAACAGACCGCCGATACTTTTGCCTTTGTGCTGGACGGCATTTTATCCGACCGGCGCAAGGTCACGCTGGCGGCCCAGGCCCACAACAACAAGACCCGCGCCGAACACAGCCTGCCGCCGCTGGCCCCCAGCGATATTCCGCCCCTGCTGCTGGACTTTCTGGAGCAGCAGCGCAGGGCCTGGGGCTTTGCCCGCACCGTGTATCTGGATTCCGCCGACCAGGCCACGATCACCGAATGCCAGAAGTACCGCCGCCTGCACGGCTGCATGTATGACTTTGTGCCTGCCTGGAAGCGGCTGCCGGTGCTGGACCGCATCAACCTGGAATGCGGCTGGCTGGCCCACGGGGACCACCTGTTTGTGCAGGAAGCCTGTGCCCCCCTGATTGAGGAATACAACGTATACAGCTGGGACGAAAAGAAGCCCAACTGCCCGGAGGACCGCAACGACCACTGCGTAAACGCCGAGCAGTACGCCTGGCTGCCGTATAAGGAGCAGATTGGATGAGATGGATAGAAAGGATGAAGACGATGATCCGCAGCTGGCTGGAAATTCAGCCTGCATCCGGCAAAGGGCTTGTGATTCGCGAGCCGGTCAGCTTTGAAACCAACGTGCTGCGCAACCGCATCTGGTACCGCGGCGATGCCTGCGAGCTGGACCAGCTGTTCAAGCTGCTGGGGGATGATGAGGTGAGCCGGGCCAGGTTCTGGGCCGCTGCACCGGAGGATGAAAGCATCCGCAAGGCCCACAGCGGCCTGCCGGGCATTATGGTGGATATTCTGGCCGGCATTGTGAAAGCCGACCTGAACGAGCTGGACTTTGACGGCCCCGCCGCCCAGGACGCTGCCGCCCGCTGGGCGCAGCTGGCCGAAGAGAACGACCTGCCGGGTCTTGTCAGCCGCGCTGTGGCCGACACGCTGGTGACCGGGGACGGGGCGTTCAAGATCAGCCTGGACCCCAACGTCAGCACAGATCCGATTTTGGAGTTCCGTGGCGCGGACCAGGTGGAATACCGCACCAGCCACGGGCGCATCCAGGAGATTTGCTTCCTTTCCCCTGTGGGGGAACGCGGGCGGATCCTGCGGGAGGTATATGCCCCCGGCCGTGTGCAGTATGAGCTGCTGGACGGGGACAAGGTTTTACCCGTCACCGCGGAACCGGACACTGCCAACCTGCGGGATGTGACCTTTGCCGGGGATTTTATGCTGGCTGTGCCGCTGCAGTTCTGGCCGTCCGCCCGTTGGCGCGGCCGCGGGCAGAGCATCTTTGACAGAAAGACTGATGCCTTTGACGCCCACGATGAGATCATCAGCCAATGGATGGACGCGGTGCGGGCGGGGCGGGTGCAGCGCTATATTCCGGAATCCCTGATTCCCCGCAACCCCGAAAACGGCGCGCTGCGGATGCCCAACGCCTTTGGCTGCCGCTTTGTGGCTGTGCACGAGAGCAGCAAGGAAAACGCCGACGACAAAATCCAGACCGAGCAGCCGGACATCCGGTATGATGCTTTCCTGGCCAGCTACACCGCCACGCTGGACATGTGCCTGCAGGGCATTATGAGCCCTGCCACCCTGGGCATTGATCTAGGGTGTATCAGAAAAGTCGAAAATTTAGTCTATTTCTACAAACACAGCCGGATTTTGCGTTAAAAAGCCTTGGAATCCACAAAGGATTCCTGCGGCTCTTTGCCTTAAATCCTGCTTGTGTTTGCGAAATATCCGTCATTTTCTTTGTTTTCAGATACACCTTAGTCAAAATGTCAAGCGCTGATGCCCAGCGTGAGAAAAAGGACGTGACCGGCTACACCCGCAGCGCCATTACCGATGCGCTGGAAAAAGCGCTGCCCCGCCTGGCCGAAACTGCCCTGAAAGCCCAGGATATCCAAAACAGCCTGCTGCCCGGCGAATACCACGCCTCCTGCAGCTTTGGCGAGTACGGTGCCCCCAGCTTTGACAGCCGGGTCCAGACCGTTGCCGCCGCAGCCGGCGCAGGCGTGATGAGCGTGGAAGCCCAGGTGGACGAGCTGTGGGGTTCCAGCAAGGACGATGCCTGGAAAGCCGCCGAGGTGCAGCGCATCCGGCTGGAGCAGGGCATTGCCGACGCTGCCGAGCCGGAGCTGGATGCCCCCTCCGGCCTGATGCCCGGCCCTGACGCATGACCGCCCGCGATATTGCCGCCCTGTTTGATGCCCTGGAGCTGGATCTGATAAAAAGCCTGCACCGCTGCCTGGCCCGCCACCAGCGGCAGGAGCAGACCGAGGGCGGCCAAAACGGCACACCCCGGCACTGGCAGGCCTGGCAGGCCGCCAAGCTGCGGGACATACGGCGGTTCCGCCGGGAAAACACCGCCATCCTGGGTGAATACCGGGACCGCATTGATGCCGATACCCGCACTCTGTTGGAGGAGGAAGCCGCCCAGGGCGGTGCGGATAGATTTTTCCGGATGAGTGACGAGCGGATGACCGCCCTGCTGAACGAGATGCAGCAGGCCAATGAGCAAAGCGAACGCGCCGCCCTTCGCTACATGAATGATGTGTACCGCAAAACCATCCTGCGCACCGCCGCTGCCATGCAGGCAGGCGGGCAGACCCTGCAGCAGGCCACCGACGCGGCGACCCGTGATTTTCTGGATCAGGGCATTGCCTGCATCCGCTACCGCAACGGCCGCCGGGTGAACATTTCCACCTATGCCGAAATGGCCCTGCGCACCGCCGGGACCCGCGCCATGCTGATGGGGGAAGCCGCCCAGCGGGAGCGCCTTGGCCTGGACACGGTGCTGGTCAGCCAGTACGGCGCCTGCTCCCCAACCTGCCTGCCCTGGCAGGGCCTTGTTTACATTGATGATGTGTTCCAGCCCTACCACGGCACCCACACACCGGGCGGGACATACGGCGTCAGCCGCAACGGCAGGCAGTATCCGCTGCTGTCCGTTGCCATGCAGGGCGGGCTGTTCCACCCCAACTGCCGCCACACCCTGAGCACCTGGGTGGAGGGTGTCAGCACCCGCCCACGCCCGATGGACAAAGCCAAAGTGGAAGCCGCCGCCCAGCTGGAAGCCAAACAGCGCGCTTTGGAGCGCAGCGTGCGCAAAGCCAAGCGCCAGGCGGCGGGCCTGTGTGCCCCCGCTGCTGCAAAATCCGCCCGCGCCCGTGTGCGCGCCGCCCAAAAGGCGCTGCGGGATTTTGTGGCCGACCATGGGGATGTGCTGCGCCGGAATGTGTGGCGGGAGAGGGACACGGCAGCGCTGGAACGCTATACAAACCCCGCTGCAAGTGGTATACTGGACACATCAAACAGGATTGGTGTGAACCCGGACGTGAATTATATTTGTGACTTAAACCCTGAAATTTACAAAGCAGCTGTTCCAACTATCACTACAGAGCATGTTATCATCACGGATAAGCAGCTTGAGCATATCCGTGAACGGCATCCTGATATTTCTGCAACAGTCATGGAGCAGTTGACTGAAATCATTCACGCACCGGACTACATCATCGAAACCGACATGCCATATACTGCAAATATTCTGAAACACTTGGAAATCAACGGCAAGGGGTACCAGCTGGTGCTGCGCATCCGGACTGACAGCGACCCCGAGGAGTTCCAAAACTCCGTTATAACGTTTATGTCTGTAAACGAAAAGCGTTACCGCCAATACCTGCGGAACCGCAAAATACTTTACAGCCGGGAATGAATGTGCTAAAATAAGCATAGGATAAGAAAGGCATTTGAGGTGGTAAATTTCGTAGCGACCACACGCCGATGGTAACGACAAGGGCTTTTGCCCTGAGAGATGCAGGAGGATGCTACGCCTGCCAAATGCCAATCGATGGGGAACGGTTTTGATGCCGTTCCCCGTTCCTATTTTTACAGTTTTAACAACCACGATGCAATTCTGCACCGTGGTATTTTTATGCCTGCTTTTGACCGCATGAGGTCAGGGCGGGCAATTTTTATGCCCAAAATCAAGAAAGGAGAACCCAATGAGCGCAAAGAAAAAGCCTGAACCCGCGGCCCCCGCCGCCCAGGAACCGCAGCAGGAAGAAAAGGGCGCGGATTCCGCCACGGACAGCCAGCCGGATGCAAAGTCCACTGAACCCGCGGACGCTGCCAACCAGCCCACGGACACCGAACCACCCGCCGGGCCGGATGCAGAACCCGACCCGCAGCAGGACCCGGAGTCCCCGGCGCAGGAGGAATCTTCCCCCACCCCGCAGGCGGAGGGCACTGCTGCCCCGGATACCGAGCTTGCCCAGGTAAAAGCGGCCCTGCTGGCTGCCAACTGCGAAATTGCCGCCTACAAAGCCGGTGTGGACAGCGCCATGGTGGCGGATGCCATCACGCTGGCCCGCGCCGAAGCCGGGCCGGGCGCTGACGAAGCTGCCATTGCCGCTGCCATGCAGCGCGTGCTGGAACGCCACCCGGAATGGAAAGCCCCCACCGCTGCCAAAAAGACCACCGGCGGCTTTCAGCTTGGGGCTGACCCTGACGCAGCTGCCAAGCCCACCGCACCCCAGAAAGACCCGGCCGGCGCCAAGCGCTGGAACCGGTTCAAATAACCACCCTGAAAGGAGCCTGACACCATGGCAAACACCCTGAACTATGCGCAGGTCTGGAGCCCTGAACTGCTTGAGATCATGACGCAGGAAACCCTTTGCACCCCCTTTATCACCACCAATGTCAAGTGGCTGGACGCCAAAACCTTCCACTTTACCAGCATGAGCACCAGCGGCTTTAAGAACCACAGCCGCAGCGGCGGTTGGAACCGCGGCACCTATACCCAGACCGACCACCCGTTCACCGTAACCCACGACCGCGATATTGAGTTTTTGGTGGACAAGGCCGATGTGGACGGAACCAACGCGACCGCCTCCATCCAGAACATTGCCAAAACCTTTACCAAAACCCAGAGCGCACCCGAAAAGGACGCCCTGTTCTTTGCCAAGGTGGCCGCAACCGCAAAAGCCCAGACCGGCTACCACACCGAAACGGACCCCGCCACCATCACCAAGGCCAATGTTTACCCCTACCTGAAAACCTGCCTGTCTGCCGGCAAGCTGCGCCGCTACAAGGCCAAGGGTGCCCTGATTGCCTATGTGACCAGCGCCATTATGGACGCGCTGGAGCAGGCCCCGGATTTTACCCGCACCATTGCAGTGACCCAGATTGCTGACGGCGGCACCGGCATTGAGACCCGCGTGACCGAGATCGACGGCGTGCCCGTGATGGAAGTGATCGACGATGAAGTGTTCTATGATGCTTTCAAGTTTGACGGCGAGAACGGCGGCTTTGAACCCGCTGCCGGTGCCCACAAGATCAACTGCCTGATCGCCACCCCGCTGACCACCAAACTGGTGCCCAAGATCAGCTCCATCTACTACTTCAACCCCGGCTCCCACACCGAGGGGGACGGCTACCTGTACCAGGAGCGTGAACTGAGCGATGTGTTCACCTTCCCGAACGGCAAGGACGGCAAGGTGGACAGCGTGTTTGTGGACACGGCTGCCAGCTGATGGGCGCTTACGTTGACGAAGCCGATTACATGGCCCTGACGGACGGCAGCCAGCCCTATGACGGCCAGCGGATCTTGCAGGCCGAGGACGAGGTGAACGACCTCTGCTTTGGCCGCATTGCTGCCATCGGCTTTGAACACCTGACCGAGTTCCAGCGCCGCCGCGTCCAGAAAGCCGTCTGCCTGCACGCGGTTTTCCTTGCCCAGTATGCAGACATGCTGCAAAGCCCGCTGGCCAGCTATGGCATCAACGGGGTCAGCATGAGCTTTGACAGCGGCAAAACCGTAACCCAGGGCGGCGTTACCACAAGCCATGCCGTGCTGGCGCAGCTGAGGCAGTCGGGCCTTGCGGTCCGGCTGATCCCATGAGGTGGCCCCGGCTTGTGCCCCCCGCCGTGTGCTGCACCCCCTGTACTGTGGTGCTGACCGGCGCGGAGGGCGAGGACGGCGCGCCCCAGGTGCTGGCCGAGCTTTCCCTTGCCTGCAACTGGCAGGACAAGCCCCGGCAGGAGCTGGACACCAAACGGCGGCTGATTACCCTGTCCGGCACAGCGCTGTTTGACGGTGACATTGCGCCGGACATTGAGATCCTGGCCGGAACCCTGACCCTGTACGGCCGCAGCTGGGTGATCTACCGCGGCACCAAGTGCCGCAACCCGGACGGCAGTGTGAACTTTACCCGCCTGGAGGTGCGCTGATGGAAATTGAAGTCAATTTAAACCAAGCCGCGATCGAAGCCATCCAGCGCGCCATGCAGGATGCAGCCCTGGAGGCTATGGGTCTGCTGCGCACCGAAGTGACCACCGCACAGGTGATGCCGTTTGATACCGGCACCATGCAGAACGCCCGCACCGCCGTGGTGCAGGATGTGCTGCCGGACACTGTGCACACCGCACTGGTCACAGATACCCCCTATGCGCGGCGGCTGTACCACCACCCGGAATATCACTTCCAGACCGGAAAGAACGCCAACGCCCGCGGTGAATGGCTGCACGACTGGCTGCCGGGCGGCGCACAGGAACACTGGCTGCAAACCACCTATGAATCCGCCCTGAAACGGAGGCTGCCCAAATGACCACCGAACAGCTGAAAAACTGGCTGAAAGCCCAGCGCCCGGAGCTGGGCAGCTGCATCCGCCTGGGGGCCGTAGACGCCAACGCCGAATACTTTTTGGGCGTTTACCCTGCTGCCCGCAGCGGCCCGGCACACATTGCCCTGGGCGGTGCGGCACAGACCAGCTACCAGGTGCAGGCCTTCCGCCTGCTGCTGCGCTGGGGCAAAGCCCAGCCGGAGGCCGAAGCCCAGGCCACTGCCCTGTGGGGGCTGTTTTATGGCCTTACCGGGGCGCAGATGGCCGGTGCAGATGTGCTCCTGGCAGACCCCGGCGCGGGGCCCATCCCCCTGGGGCGCGGGGCCGACGGCGTGTTTGAGTACGCCATCAACCTGACAATGACCTGTAAAAAGGAGTGAAAACCATGGCAAACAAAACGGGTGTTTACCCCGTATTTGAAAACAAGTTCAAGATTGGTGCCCGCGGCACCGCCGCCAAAAACACCATCGCCGATATGGAAACCTTTACCGTTGCCATTGACGGCAACGTGGAGGAGTGGAAGCCGATGGAGGCCGAAGGCTGGGTGCGCCGCATGGTGACCGGCAAAAGCCTGAAGATCACCCTGTCCGGCAAGCGCAGCATCGGCGATGCCGGCAATGATTATGTTGCCAACAGCGCCTGGGGCACCGGCTCCACCTGCGACAGCAGCTTTGAGTGGGAGTTCCCCAGTGGTGCCAAGCTGGAATTTGACTGTGTACTGAGCGTTACCAACCCCGGCGGCGGTGATTCCACCAACGTGGCCGGGCTGGAATTTGAGGTGCAGAGCGACGGCAAACCCACCTTTACCCCCGCTGCATCCGGCTGATTTTGTTTTGTGCCGGGCAAACCGGCGGGCGGGCTTGGGGTTTGAAATGAATACAACACAATGGAGGGATTCCCTATGGGCAAACTGTATACCCTGGACGGCAAGCTGCTGACCGAAACACCGGAGATCCGCGTGGGCGAAAAGATCTACCCCGTGGACAACCGCAAAAAGACCGTGACCAAAATTCTGGATGCTGCCACCAGCGCCACCAAAAACACCTCTGCGGATGTGATCGACCGCTGCCTGGAGCTGGCGCTGGGCAAGCCCGCCGCCAAGGAGCTGAACGAGATGGACCTGCCGTTCCCCGCTTATATGCAGCTGTTCACCCTTGTGATCAGCGCCGCCACCGGTGAAAAGCCGGAGGTTGTGGAGCAGCGATTTCAGGACCCCGCCGAATGACCCGCAGCCGCTGTACGATACCGCATTTGACGCCGTGCTGATCGAGCAGAGCCTGGCCACGCAGTACGGCATTCTGCCCGCGGCGCAGGCGGAGCTGCCCTACCCCGAATGGGCAAAGCTGGTGGGCGGCCTGATGGACAACACCCCGCTGGGCCGCGTTGTGGCTGTGCGGGGCGAAACCGACCGCAAGAAACTGGCCGCCATGGGGCCGTGGGCCCAGCGCATCCACCAGCAATGGCAGGCACACCTTGCCCGCCGGGCCCTGGAAACTACGCCGCCCGCAGCCCTGCGCCGCCAGATGGACAGCCTGGAAGCTGCCATGGCAAAACTGTTTGGAGGTGAACCCTGATGCCGGAGGGAACCAGTGTCGGCACGATCTATTTTGACCTGGCCTTAAAGGATACCATCAACGCCCAGCTGCAGGCGGCTGCGGCCCGCACCAAAGCACAGGTGCAGCACGCCTTTAACGGCGTTGGGGACCAGATCCAGAAAAGCATTTCCGCCACCGGCACCCAGGCCGCCCAGGCCGCCGGTGCCGCCTGGAGCAAGAGTGTGGCATTGGCGCAGCTCAGCCTGAACAAAGCTGTCCGCGCCTTTGAGGAAAGCAAAAACCAGCTGAACGCTGCCATGGCGCAGGTAAAACTGGGTGAGGAAGCTCCCAAAAGCGTTGACGCCCTTGCCCGGCGCGTGGACCAGCGCTATGCCGCCATTGAGGATGCCCGCCAGCGCCTTGCCATTCAGGTACAGGCAGCAGCCCAGCGCCAGGCTGCTGCCGAACAGCGCGCCTATGATAAGGCTGCCAAGGCTGCGGAACAGGCCGCGGTACGCCAACAGGCCGCCGCGCGCCAGGACAACACCACACATGCTCCGCCCGCCAAAAAGGTTTCCCTCCTCAGCGGTTTTGCCAACCTGGCAAAGTCCGGCGCAGGGCTGCTCCGCCCGCTTGGCGGCAAGCTCCGTTCCCTTCTTTCTGCCAGCTTGGGGCGGTTTTCTGCTGTCGGCAGCCAGGCCCTGGGCGGGCTGGTCTCTCGCCTTACCCAGGTTGACCGCCGGTTTGTCAGCGCTTCCACAGGCTGCCGCAGCTTTACGGCCCGCCTGCGCGGCATTGTCTCCGGTGCGCTGATCTTCAACGGTATTTCGGCGGGGCTGCGGCAGGTGGCCAGTTACCTGGGCAGTGCCGCCCTTACCAGCGGTCAGCTGAAAACTGCCCTGGGCAACCTGCAGGGCGCAGCCGCCACAGCCGCTGCACCGCTGGTGCAGGTTTTGACTCCCGCCCTGGCTGCCCTGGCCAATGCCGCCGCGGCGGTGTTTGCCTGCCTGGCAAAGATCATTGCCCTGTTCACCGGCAAAAGCGTTTCCGCCGCACGCACCGCAGCAAAAAGCATGGCGGGCGTGGGCAGCGCGGCATCCGGCACTTCCAAAAAGGTGCAGGACGCTGCCAAAAGCCTTGCCGGTTTTGACGAGATCGAGCGCCTGGACAAAAAGGACAGCTCCGGTTCCGGCGGCATTACCCCCAATTACAGCTATGACGGCCAAAGCCCCTTCCTGGACAGCATTCTGGCTGCCGTCAAAGCGGGCGATTGGAACCAGATCGGGCAGCTTGTGGCCCAAAAGCTCAACGCGGCCATGGCGGCTATCCCCTGGCCCAGCGTCCAGAATAAAGCCCAGACCTGGGCCGCAACCATTGCCAGTACCCTCAACGGTTTTATTGCCCGGCTGGACTGGCGGCTGGTTGGCTCCACCATTGCGCAGGGGCTGAACACCGCCCTGCTGTTTGTGGATGCCTTTGTTCAGCACTTCCATTGGAACACCCTGGGCAACGGCATTGGCAACGCGCTGAACCAGTGCTTTGCGGAACTGGACTGGGAACGCCTGGGCCGTGTGCTGACCGACAAACTGAAAGCCCTGCTGGAAACCCTGCACGGCTTTGTGCAGACCTTTGATTTTGGTGCCCTTGGCAGTGACCTTGCCAAAGCCGCCATGGCCGGCATCAACAACGTGGATTGGGTGCAGGCCGCCGGGGATCTGAGCACCGCGGCCAAGGGTATCCTGGACGGGCTGACCAACCTGCTGCGCGGCATTGACTGGGCGCAGGTGGGGCAGACCGCACTGGAATGCCTGCAGAACATTGACTGGGCAAGCATTGTGGAAAGTCTGTTCACCCTGATCGGCACCTTCATCGGCAGCATGGTTGAGCTGCTGGCCCCCACCTTTGCCAGCGTGGGGAACTGGATCAGCTCCCACTTTACCGATATCGGCCAAAACGGCATCCAGGGCTTTTTGAACGGCATGATCAGCCTGCTGGCCGACATCGGCAGCTGGATCCAGCAGCACATGATCGACCCGCTGGTCAACGCTGTCAAAAACATGCTGGGCATCCACTCCCCTTCCACGGTGTTTGCCGATATCGGGCGCAACCTGGTGCTTGGCCTGCTGAACGGCGTTTCCGGCATCTGGGGCCAGATCACGGATTTCTTTTCCCGCAGGCTGGATGATGTCCGGCAGAAGTTTGCCGGTACCTGGCAGGCTGTCAACAGCGGCGCCAGTGCGGCATGGAACGGCATTACTGCCACCATCCGCAGCGCCGTGAACACTGCCATTGGCTTTATGAACCGCCTGCTTTCCGGTGCGGCTGCCATGGTCAACGGCATGATCGATGTGCTGAACCGCTTCAAGATCGATGTGCCGGAGGATGTGCCCCTGATTGGCGGAACCAGCTTTGGCTTTGCGCTGGATCATGTCAGCGCGCCGCAGATCCCCATGCTGGCCCGGGGCGGCGTGATCCGCCAGCCCACCCTTGCCATGATGGGTGAATATTCCGGCGCGGCATCCAACCCCGAGATTGCCGCACCGCAAAGTGTGCTGCAAACCCTGCTGGCCAGCGCCATGGCCGACAACACCGACACCCTGCTTTCCGGCTTTGAGGAACTGCTGGCCGTGCTGCGGGAGATCCTGGAAGCCATTTACGGCATTGAGCTGACCGATGACGATATCGGCCATGCCGTGCAGCGCTGGCAGCGCAAACAGGCCATTGCAACAGGAGGCTTTTATTGATGCTTTGGACCAAAAGCGATGATTTTACCATTGACGGCTCCCCCATGCTGGGCACCGCCGAAGAGCAGGAACTCTCGTTTTCTGACCTGGATTCCAGCGATTCCGGCCGCGACGAAGCCGGGTTTATGCACCGGGAAGTGGTGCGGGAAAAAGTGGGCACCTGGAGCTTCCAGTATCCCATCCTGGACAAAGAGGACTACCACTACCTGCGCACCCTGCTGCAGGGCAAGCCCAGCTTTGCCTTTGGCTACCTGGACGAGGACGGCACCCGTCATACCACAACCGCCTACTGCAGCAAATACGGCATCGTTGTCAAAAACCGCCGGACAGGAACGTTTAAGAACCTTAAGTTCAATATTATTGAATGCTGATTGAGAGTTAGAAGGTAGAAAGTAGGAGTTAGGAGTTAAAACGGGCCTAAGGTCCGGCATTGTAGGGAACGGTCTCAACCGTTCCGGGGCTTTGCGGTAGATGCCATAACAGGATTTACCGCAAGGCGACGGGCGCACACTGTGCGCTCCTACGGGATTGCGGCTCAATTTTCAAATCGTGCGTGAACGCGCACACCTTCCAACTCCTAACTAAACCCAACGGAGGTGTATACATGCATCAATCCTACCTCACTTTTTCAAGCGACACCGAGCTAAAGGACGGCTCCCTGCAGGATGCCCGCAACCTTTTGTCTCTTGCTCTATCCGGCCTGGCCGAAGCGGCCGATGAAACGACCCTGCAAACCGTCGGGGCTGCCGAATATTTTTGCCGTTACGCTCTGCCGCAGTACCTCTCTGTCCTGCGCGCCGCCATGGATACGCTGGACAAGGTGCAGCAGGGTGCGCAAGCCCCGGAGGAGCGCTCATGACCACAACCGCAAAAATTGAAGAGCTCCAAAAGTCCGTCATCAACGCCATCAACAACAGCTGCCTGCACCCCGCTGTGGTGCGGCTGGTGCTGCTGAACGTGATCTCGATGGTGGAAGCCAGCGAGAGAGAGGTAAACAAAAAGGAGGAAGAAGCCACAAGATGACAACACATACCATTACCCTTGCCCGCCACACTGCGCAGGTGGTTGGCCTGATGGGCGCGCTGGTGCTGGGCACCTGGGACAGTTACGGTACGGAACAGCTGCTGCTGCGCCACGGCCCGGAGTGGGAGGGCCTTGCGATTGATGCCACGTTCCACAACACGCCCAGCGATGAGGGCGTGACCATGCTGGCAGACACAGACGGCCTTGTACCCGTCCCGCCGGAAGCCTGCAAGCAACCATCTAAGTACGCCACTATCACGTTCCGGGGCGTGCAGGACGGTGTACAGCGCATCAGCTGCAATCTGCCCTACGTAGTGCTGGATCACGCGCAGGTGCCCGGTGCCAACAGCACCGCCACTCCCAGCGAGAACGCCCAGGCACTTGCCCAGATGCAGGACCTGCGGGACGGTGCTGTAAATGCCAAAAGACACGCAGAAGCCGCCCGCGATGATGCTGCCAAAAGCGCCGTTGCTGCCAAGGAATCCGAAACCAACGCGAGCCAGTCCGCCACTGCCGCTGCCAAAAGTGCCGTTGCTGCCAAAGAATCCGAAACCAACGCGGGCCAGTCCGCCACTGCCGCTGCCAAAAGTGCCGCTGCAGCCAAGGAATCCGAAACCAGCGCGGGCCAGTCCGCCACCGCCGCGGCCAAAAGTGCTGCGGATGCCAAAAACACGCTGGAATCTATCCCGGCAGACTACCGCACGCTGAGCGGAAAGGTGGATGAAAATACCAGCAGGATTAGTAAGCTAAAGGAAGATACTACTGCGCTGCAGAAGCGCCAGAATGTGCTTGTTGGCAGCGAGACAGGCAACCCGATAAGCTGTAATGACGCATATTCCGCCCCGCTGTGCGGCCTGACCGTGTACGGAAAGAGCACGCAGGACGGAACACCCAGCCCCGACAACCCTGTGCCTATTGTAAGTGCAGGGGATGGCGGGAGTGTTGTGGTGAAGGTGACGGGGAAAAATCGGATGCCGCCCAACCTGAAAAGCGGTAACGTTGTCGAGTGCTTTGTCAAGAAAAACACACCGATAACTTTAGTATTCAAAGGCGATTTTGTTTCGCAAGGCGGAAACATCTTATTCATTGGCGAAAACAATGAAAACCTTTGGTTTGGTATTGACGCCGGTAAGGCTGAACATCATATAACGCTTAAAGCAAACGCAACAAAGTTTCAGTATTTGTTAAACAATACGGCCAGTGAAAACGTGTGCCTGACATGGAACGCATCATCTCCCGATTATGAACCCTACCGTGAACAGCTCCTCACCCTCTCCACCCCCAACGGCTTACCCGGTATCCCTGTCACGTCCGGTGGCAACTACACTGACCAAAACGGTCAGCAATGGGTGTGCGATGAGGTGGACTTGGAGAGAGGGGTGAAGGTGCAGAGGATAACAACAATAGTTTTTTCCGACAAAAAGAAGTTTGCTCTGAGAACAACCAATACCAGTACCAAGTTTCGCTTTAGTGCTGCAGCCGATGGATTAAAAACCACAAATTTACCGACTGCTGATTCAAGTGCGTTTTGCTCGGCTTTAGCGCTTGGTACCAAAGATAGTACATGGACTACACCTAATACTTTTACAATCGGTTCCGATGTAGAGTTAAATGTAAATTTATACGTTAGATTTGAAAACATCAACTCTCTGGACGAGTTACAGCAATATTTGCAACGAACACCTATGTCACTAACCGCAATTCTCGCCACTCCCATCGAAACCCCACTCACCCCTGCTGAAATTGCCGCTTACAAAGCGCTGATTACCTACGCGCCCGACACCGTGGTTCAAGCGAGCGACGGCGCGGGGGGTAAGCTGGAATATCAAAAAGACGTAAATATTGCAATCAAAAAGCTTGAGGATGCCATTGCATCCATGACCACTACCTAAAGGAGGGAAAGCATATGGCAATTAAATCCAAAGCCCGGCACGACCTGACCCTGCGCTCTATCAAGCGGGAAATCGCCGCCGGACGTGACGTGGCATACTGGTTAGACAAGGCGTACACCCATCTGGACAGTGGCCTGCTGACGGAGGACGACATCGCAGAAGTGGAGACTCTGGCACAGGCGTACTACGACGCTCTGGACGCTGAGGACAAGGCGAACGCTGAGGAAATCACGCAGTAAGGAGAATATCAAACAGAAAGGACAACAAATCATGAGACTTTCAAACGGTGACGTCCTGCTCCGCTGGCCCCTGGCCCAGCACATTATCACCGCAGGCTGGCTCTACAATGACGGCAGCCTGCACCGGGCGCTGGACTTCCGCGCAGCCGTTGGCGCCCCCGTGTACGCCGCAGAGGGTGGCACGGTTGCAATCGCATACCGCTGGAACGGCAAACGCACCCAGGGAGATACCAACAGTTACGGCAACATGGTCAAGCTGCGCCATGCAACCTACAAGTACGGCACACTGGAAACGCTGTACGCCCACCTGAGCAAGCTCTGCGTGACTCAGGGCCAGCAAGTGCAGGAGGGCCAGCTGATCGGCTACAGCGGCGATACCGGCAACTGCTATGGAGCACACCTGCATTTTGAGGTGCGGTGGAGAGGCAACCGCACCAACCCGCTGAACTGGCTGGACAACGATTTCAGTACGGCCAGCGGCGCGGTCAAGCTGGGCAGTTACAGCAGCGTACGACACGCAAAGGAAGTGGAATACATGAATTATGCTATTGACGTAAGCAAACACCAAGGCAAATTTGATTGGCAGGCGGCGTATGACAAGGGCATCCGCCACGCCATGCTGCGCGCCGGGTATGGCCGTTACAGCAGTCAGGTTGACCCCCAGTTTGAGCGCAACGCCGCTGAGTGCACCCGCCTGGGCATCCAGTACGGCGTGTACTGGTACAGCTATGCCAGCACCCCGGCGGAGGCACGCCAGGAGGCCCGCTGCTGCCTGGCCGCGATTAAGGGCAAGCACCTGTGCCTGCCGGTGGCGTATGATATCGAGTACGAGCCGTGCATCCTGCGCCTGACCAACGCGCAGCGCACGGCACTTGTACAGGCCTTTTTGTCGGAGATTGAGGCCGCAGGGTATTACGGCATCCTGTATGCTAGCTGCAATTTTATCCGCAATCGGTTGGACCACAAGTTCCTGTCCAAATATGATATTTGGGTAGCGCAGTACAGCAGCACATGCACCTGCCCCCTGCCGTATGGCATCTGGCAGTATTCCAGCCGCAACGCCCTGGGCATCCCCGGCTACGGCACCAGCCTGGACTGCAACCGGGTCTACAAGGACTATGAACAGCTGATGATCCAGGCGGGCCTGCAGGGCCACACCGCGCCCACCCCGGAAGATACCACCCCCAACAAGCTGGACAAGCAGCAAATCACCATTGGCCGTATCTCCAGCGGCGACCGCAGCACCATCCGCGCCCTGTGCGAGGGGCTGGGGCTAATCGCGGCGGGCCTGTACCGCGAAACCTGTGCGGATGGCAACCAGTGGATGCTGGACATCGGCCCGGTATCCAGCGGCGACGCCTGGTACATTATGCGCAAGTGTGCAGAGCTGCAACTGATTGATGCAGGGCTGTACAAGGCCGAATATGTGGAGGAGTGATTTGGTGGATGCTATTGTTGTTGCGCTGATTACTGGCGGGTTGAGCCTTATCGGCGTTATTATTACCAATCTTGCCGGGCAGCGGCGCACAGAGCAGAGGATGGCCACCGCGCAAGCCGTGACCGATACAAAAATTGAAGAGCTGACCCGTGAAGTCCGTGCCCACAATAATTTTGCCCAACGTGTACCGGTGCTGGAAGAACAAATCAAGGTTGCAAACCACCGCATCACCGATCTCGAGAACAAAACCGCTTGAACACGAATACATAGGAGGAAAAACTCATGGATTTTGCATCTTTTGGTATGGCAGGGGTGGCGGCGATTACGGTTATCTGCTACCTGGCGGCAACAGCGGTCAAACAAACGCCGCTTGCTAACAAATGGCTGCCGTCCATCTGCGGCGCCCTTGGCGGCCTGCTGGGCCTTGCCGCCATGTACATCAACGTGCCGGACTTCCCGGCCGCCGATCCCCTGACCGCCCTGGCCGTGGGCATTGTTTCCGGCCTTGCGGCTACCGGCGCGGATCAGGTTATTAAGCAGATCGGCAATGACAACTGACTGGCAAGTTACCGGCAAATTAAATAATCCATAATAAAAGCGGCAGGCCGTCTCCTTTTTCAGGGATTGCCCGCCGCTTATTTTGTTGTAATGGGTCTCTAATGATGTTCTATTTGTTCACAAATTAGACTTAATTTATTTCTATTTCAGGCCCGGAAACGGACAAAACAAAACGAACACATTACCTATCATCGTGATAAAAGTAGTGTGTTCGTCTTGATGGTTTATGGTGGAGCTGACGGGAGTCGAACCCGTGTCCGAAAAGAAAGCGGTTAGAGTATC
>OLPU01000958.1_pt1 | contig 23364 bp, 21 predicted proteins | sample 1673111 | NCBI WGS metagenome assembly OLPU01 (sample SAMEA3136755, study PRJEB25190) | human gut metagenome | reverse complement strand
GGAGATATAAAGCTTCCCTTGCAGTTAGGGAATGTATATTTTAAGTAGTCCCCAGTAGGACCGTCATCTCCTACAATTTCAACATATACTATAAAAAATAATGCAAAAGAAATATGGAGATTGTAACATTTTGCAACAAATCTATTGACAGCTTAGTTGATTAGTGCTTAAATTATATTAACTCAGGAAAGGAAGAAGCTGTAAGCAAAATATGAATACAGAAAAAATAATAAGCATGATAGATCATACGCTGCTAAAGCCGGACGCGCCTTTCGAAGCCGTCTGTAAAGTTTTAGACGAGACGGCAACATGCGGAGCTGCGAGCGCGTGCATATCTCCATGGTATGTAAAAGCAGCGCGGGATTATATAGGCGATAGAGCGTGCATATGTACAGTTGTGGGATTTCCGTCGGGACAGAGCACACCGCGTATAAAGGCGGAGGAAGCGGCGGAAGCGGCTGCGAACGGAGCGGACGAGATAGACATGGTGCTGAATTATGCGGCTTTGAAGCAGGGAATGAGCGAATATGTTCTCAGGGAGATTGAGAGCGTGAAGCGTGCGATAGAAGGCCGCGTGCTCAAAGTCATAATAGAGACTTGCGCTTTGACTGATGAGGAAAAAGCTGCCGCGGCTCAGCTCGTATGCGACGCGGGAGCTGATTATGTAAAGACTTCGACGGGCTTCGCTTCGGGCGGCGCGCTTATCAAAGACGTCAGGCTGATAGCGCAAAATGTGCATAGCGGCGTAAAGATAAAGGCGGCAGGCGGAATAGCGACATTGGAACAGGCTGAGGAATTTATAAAGGCGGGCTGTTCCAGAATAGGGTCGAGCAGGATTATTCCGGCATTTTTGCAGCAAAATAAACAGATATAATTTTAAATTTAAGAAAGGAATTTTATCATGGATAGAGTTTTTTTGATAGTTCTGGACAGCTTCGGAATAGGGGCAGAGCCTGATTGCGAGATGTTCGGCGATGCAGAAACGGTTAACACTTTAAAAAGCGTTTCCGGAAGCGATGCTCTCGACGTGCCGAATATGACGGCGCTCGGGCTTTACAATATAGATGAAACGGGAGAGAGAAAGGCGGCGGAAAACCCGAAAGGCAGCTTCGCGAGAATGCGAGAGGCGTCCATGGCGAAAGATACGACCGTCGGGCATTGGGAAATAGCGGGCTTGATATCTCACAAGCCTATGCCGACATATCCGGACGGATTCCCCGACGAAGTCATAGAGGAGTTTTCCAGACTTACGGGCCGCGAAGTTATATGTAACAAACCATATTCCGGAACGCAGGTGATAAAAGATTACGGTCAGGAGCAGATAAGGACAGGCGCGCTTATAGTTTACACGTCTGCGGACAGTGTATTCCAAGTGGCGGCTCATGAAAAATATATAGGTCTGGATGAATTGTATCGCTGCTGTGAAATAGCGAGAAATCTGCTTCAGGGAGAGCACGGCGTGGGCAGAGTAATAGCGCGCCCTTATGCGGGAGAATATCCGGATTTTATCCGCACGGCAAACAGGCACGATTATTCTTTGACGCCGCCGGGAAATACGGCTCTCAGAGCCTTGGCGTCGGCAGGCATGGACTGCATAGGAATCGGGAAAATATCAGATATCTTTGCCGGAGACGGGATAACGCACAGCTATAAAACCTATGGCAACATTGACGGCATGAAGCGTCTGCTGGATGTGGTACAGATGGATTTTAAGGGGATTTGCTTTGCCAATCTGGTAGACTTTGATATGTTGTATGGTCATAGGCGAAACGTTCAGGGATACGCGGCTGCGCTCAGCGAGTTTGATGCATGGCTGCCCTGCTTTATAGAACAGATGCGCGAGAACGATGCACTTATAATCACGGCGGATCATGGGTGCGACCCTTGCGCGGCGGGGACGGATCATACGAGAGAATATGTGCCGATGCTTATATATTCTCAGTCTCTGCTGGGAGGAGTCAATTTGCATACGAGAGAGAGCTTCGCAGACATAGGCGCGACGGTGCTCGAGCTGCTCGGAGTGAAATCTGAGATAGACGGAAGAAGCTTTGCGCCGCTGCTGTATAAGGATGGACAGAAATGACAGAGAATACGGCGCGGATGCTCATTGCTGAGGCGAAGAGAGCGAGAGAGAATGCGTATACGCCATATTCACATTTTGCCGTCGGGGCGGCCCTGCTGGGAGAGAGCGGCAAGGTCTACCTCGGATGCAATGTAGAAAACGGAGCGTTTTCGCCGACTATATGCGCAGAGCGCGGAGCGTTCGCTCGGGCGATATGCGATGGAGAAAGAAGCTTCAGGGCGATAGCTGTCGTAGGAGGCGCGGCTGACGGGGAGATACGGGGCGGAGTGTCGCCTTGCGGAGTATGCAGACAGGTAATGTCTGAGTTTTGCGGCGAGGACTTTGAGATTGTATTTGCCGATGGCTCTGTGCGCACTCTCGCAGAGCTGCTCCCGGCGGCGTTTGGGCTTTGAAATAATGCTACCGCAATCCCACTGGCTTTAGACGGTGGGTTAAGGTAGCCAAAAGTAGCGATTTGTGCTATACTTACGTTGCGGTAACATGGAAATCGAAAAACAGGCACAAATATTTGTTACAGTACCATATTATCTTCGTATGCAAATATAGAAAGAAACTGCTGATATCAAAACAGATAGCAGACGATATAAAACAGCTTGCTTACGAGATATGTCAAAAACACAAAGTCATTATCAGATATATGGAGACGGATAAAGACCATATCCATTACATGATAGAAACGAAATCAACGATGTCTGTTAGCAAAATCGTAAATCTGATGAAAAGCTATACGACATATCATATTTGTGAGAGATATCCAAACTATCTCAAGAAGCATTTCTGGAAGGAGCACACTTTCTGGGCAGATGGGTATTTTGCCTGTAGCGTAGGAAATGTTTCGGAAGAAATGCCGCGTAAATACATAGAAAACCAGGGCTAAAAAAGGTGGTGACAGCAAATGTTAAAAGCATATAAATACAGGATTTATCCGAATAATGAGCAGAAAACACAGATTGCGAAAACATTCGGCTGTTGTCGCTTTGTTTATAATCAAGCTCTGGCATATCGGAAAGAAGCTTATGAGCAGGAGAAAAAATCTGTCAGTAAAACCGACTGTAACAATTACTGCAACAGGGAATTAAAGAAAACATATGAATGGCTGAGGGAAGTGGATAAATTTGCCCTGACAAAAGCAATTTACAACATGGATTCTGCCTATCAGAAGTTTTTCAGGGAGCACGCCGGGTATCCGAAATTTAAGAGTAAGCATGATAACCATAAATCATATACAACCAACTTCACGAATGGAAATATAGCTGTAGATTTTGAGAATGGGAAAATAAAGCTGCCAAAATTAAAAGGAGTAAAAGCAAAACTACACAGAGAGTTTCGTGGTCAAATAAAATCAGCTACAATAAGTCAGGTTCTAAGTGGAAAATACTACGTATCGATGCTGATAGAAACAGAACATGAAGAATTACCGCACAGAAATCAAAATATAGGTCTGGATTTAGGGATTAAGGATTTATGCATTACATCGGATGGGAGAAAGTACGAAAATCCAAAGACAATAAAGAAGTACGAGAAAAAACTGTCAAGACTGCAAAGGCAACTGGCACACAAGGAAAAAGGCGGCAGCAATTACCGGAAGAAGAAAAAAGAAATAGCATTATGCCATGAGAAGATAACAAATACCAGAAAAGATTATCTGCATAAGATTTCACACGAAATTGTTAGCGAAAACCAAGTAATAGTTTCGGAAAATTTGCAGATAAAAAACATGGTAAAGAATCATCATCTGGCAAAATCCATAAACGATGTGTCATGGTATGAGCTTACAAGGCAGTTGGAATATAAGTCAAAATGGAATGGCAGGGAATATGTCAAAATAGACACATTTTATGCAAGCAGTCAGTTATGCTTCGTTTGTGGGTATCAAAATGCAGAAACTAAGGATTTGTCAGTAAGAGAGTGGGAATGCCCTGTCTGTGGCACAAAACATGATAGAGATATTAATGCCGCAAAAAATATACTGGTAGAAGGATTAAGACAAATAGCATAAAAGAAGCATATATAGGGCAGGGACTGCCCGAATTAACGCCTGTGGAGATAGTAGGTTACGAGGTCGATGAAGCAGGAAGCCCATTGGCTTTAGACAATGGGTAGTTCACAAATTGGAATTTACGAGGAATATTATAATGAAAAGGATAGCAAGCTTTAGTATAGATCATGATAAACTGCAAAAAGGCATGTATGTCTCACGTATAGACGGCGATGTGGTCACGTATGACATAAGAATGAAGAGACCGAACAGAGGAGACTATGTGTCAAACGCCGCCTTGCATACATTTGAGCATCTTTTTGCTACCTATGCCAGAAACGGAGAGTTTGCAGACGGAGTGATTTACATAGGACCTATGGGATGCAGGACGGGCTTTTACATGCTGCTGAGGGACAGTGTAAGCAAGGAATCCGCTTTGAAGCTGGTTAAAGAGAGTTTTGCGTTTATAGCGGAATTTGAAGGAGAGATACCCGGGAGCAAGAGACAGGAATGCGGGAATTATCTTGAACACGACCTTGACGGAGCTAAAGCTGTAGCGCTGGATATGCTGAAGGTGCTGTCCGATTGGACGACGGATAAAATGAGTTATTGACAGAGGATGACAGGGTTATGCACGCATACGATATAATATATAAGAAGAAAAACGGAATGGAGCTGACGGATGAAGAAATCCGCTTTGTAGTTAAAGGCGTTACGGACGGAAGCATACCTGATTATCAGACGGCGGCTCTGCTCATGGCTATATGCTTTCAAGGAATGACGGAAAGAGAGACTCAGACGCTGACGCTTGAGATGGCTCACTCCGGCGATGTTATGGATTTGAGCTTTATTCCGGGTAAAAAAGCGGATAAGCACAGCACGGGCGGCGTGGGAGACAAGACGACTCTGGCGGTAGTGCCCATCGTCGCGGCGTGCGGAGTGAAAGTCCCTAAGATGAGCGGGCGGGGGCTGGGTCATACGGGAGGCACTATAGATAAGCTGGAATCTATCCCGGGGTTCAACACAGCGCTTTCTCATGAGCAGTTCGTGAAAAACATGGATGAGGTAGGCGCGTGCATACTGGGTCAGTCGCTGGAGCTTGCGCCTGCGGATAAAAAGCTTTACGCTTTACGAGACGTAACTGCGACAGTGGACAGCATTCCGCTGATAGCCTCGTCCATAATGAGCAAGAAACTTGCGTCAGGCGCAGATATAATATTATTAGATGTAAAATACGGGCGCGGAGCGTTTATGCAGACGAAAGAAAAGGCGCTTGAGCTGGCTGAGGAAATGGTGCGGATAGGAACGCGGGCGGGCAGGCAGACGGCGGCTCTTATCACGGATATGAATGTACCGTTAGGATATGCAGTGGGCAATGCCCTGGAGGTGCAGGAGAGCATAAAGGTATTAAAAGGCGAAGGCGCAAAGGATTTGGAAAATGTGTGCATAGCCTTGTCCGCAGCTATTCTGGAGATGGCGGGCAAGGGTACCTATGCTGAATGTACGGCTCTGGCTCGGCATACGCTGGAATCAGGCGCGGCGTTGGATAAGCTGCGCAGTATTGTCGCGGCGCAGGGCGGAGACGTTCGATATGTGGACGACACAGGCATGTTCGCAAAGGCGAAATGCAGAAAGGATGTGATAGCGGAGCACGGCGGGTACATTGCAGTGATGGATGCGCGTGTAATAGGAGATTCATCGGTCAAACTGGGCGCAGGCAGATTGTCAAAAGAAGACCGATTGGATTATTCCGCCGGAATTATACTTAAAAAAAGCTTTGGAGACAGGGTGGAAAGCGGCGAGACTATTGCCGAGCTGTATGCGCCTGATGAAGAAAAGCTTCGTGAGGGTGAAAATGTTTTTAAAAACGCTTTTGAGTTGTCTCAAAATAAACCTGAGAGCATAAGCCGCATTTATGCAAGAGTAAACGCAGACGGCGTAAGTTATTTTAAAAAATAGAATAAAAATAGACTAAACTGCATATATTATTGCTAAAACATATATGTGAGGTGATTGGTTTATGCAGGGGAGGGTGCCGATATTGCTCAATGCGCAGATATGCAGAGAGTTTTATTCCGCATATCTGTATCTTAAAATGTCAATTTACTATGCCGATGAGGGTTTGGACGGATTTGCGAGCTGGTTTAGAATACAGGCGCAGGAGGAGAGAGACCATGCTCTGCTGTTTATAGATTATATGCAGCAGAATGAAATGGAGATTTCACTGAAATCAATTGATGAGCCGAGCGGAGAATTCACGTCTTTCTCGTCGCCGCTGCTTCTCACGCTGCAGCATGAGAAATTCGTGACACAAAAGATAAATGAGATTTACGCCGCGGCGGAGCAGGAGCAGGATTTTAGAACAACGCAGTTTTTGGATTGGTTTGTATCCGAGCAGGCTGAAGAAGAAGCGACGGCGACAGATCTAATAAAACGCATGAAGCTGTTTGGAGACGGTATGTCGCTTTATATGATGGATGCTGAAATGAAAACGCGCGTATACACCCCTCCGACTCTGGCGCTGGGCTGAAGCGCGATAAAAAATATGGGCTTGTACTTCAAATGTATAAGCTCTTTTTTTATTTGAGCTTATGCGGCCGAGGATGTAATCGAAAGACTGATAAGCGAGAAATATCGTAAAACATAAGTATGTACACAAAACAATATTTGACTATATATACAATACTATGCTAAAATGATTTTGAAAACAATAGGAAAGAAAAATAAAATACAGGAAAGAAAATATTTTGCGATAAACGCGCCTATATAGCGCTGCATACCGAAAATAATATTAATATTGAGAAAAAGATATTTATTGAAAAATTTTTGACTGTTATGGAAATACATGTCGAGTTGAGTTTTATAAATAAATCTAAATATAGATATATAATTGTAATATTTTATTAAAGATAATATCTGTACATACGCAGACGGCTCGTGCATCGCATTGCTTTTAAATGAAAAATACAAAAGGATGTAAAAATGAATAGAAAAATAATAATTGCGCTGACGCTGATGATGATTTTTCTCGCTGCTTGCAAAGCGACGCCGGATGAGGCGGCTGTAGCTCAAAAGACGGATTATAGTTCATACACTTTTGCAGAAGCGGAAACTTTAAGCTCGCCCGAAAGTTTTAAAGACAGTTTTTCAAGCGAGAACGGCTATGTGAATGTCAATGTAAATGCGCAGGTAAACGCAAACTTGCAAAAACCTTTCCCGGCTGCTAAGGTGAGTTTTGCGTCATATTCAGAAATAGATTTGCAAAAAGCGGTGGACGTGTTGTTTGACGGAGCGGATGCACTGAAACCGGCGGACGAGTATTCTAAAAAAGAAATTGAAAATATGATATTGGCAAAGAAAAAAAGAATATTCGAATGTCAACAAAACATTAACAACGGAAATTATGGCGCTGACATGGGATATGCGGTTCCTGACGACATGGAGTATTTTAAACAGGTAATGAGCGAGAGAATTGAAATTCTCAACGATGAAATTCAGGAATTGCAAAAACAAGCAGAGTCAGCTCCGGAATCTTTGGATAAGCAGCCTATAGAAATAAAATTTGATGAAGATGACGGCAAGTTTTTTACTGCCGAAGCAGATATGGGGAATGATGTAAGAGCGGAAATTACAATTACACAAGCCGATGCAGAAAACGCTGCGTCCGAACTGAGGTTTAGAAATACAAATGGTCATACATATTGTCAAGATGCAGAGATACAAGATGAGGCAAAATATGACGATTTGAAGATTGATGCAGAGACAGCGATACAAATTGCTGAAGATGCACTGGGGAAAATGGGCATAAATGATATGACGCTTTCATCTGTGAAAATTGCCTATTTGACAGAAAGCATGGAATCGGCAGTGTTAAAGGATGATTATCACGCTTACGCGCTTCATTATACAAAGAAGATAGGGGAGCAGCGAGAGACGTATGAAGTTACCGGCATAGCGATTGAGGATGAAGATATTTATGCCGCTTTGCCTGATTACGAAAGATTGACAGTGCTGGTAGACGACAACACCGGGATAATACAAATGGATTATATAAACAAGAGCAATATAGAAATTGCATACGGCAGCTTTTACAATCCGATTTCGTTTGAAAAGGCATATGAGTCATTCAAAAAGCAGGTTCTTATAGAATATAGCAGCTATTATGATAAAGACAGCGCGGACAAGGCAGAGTCTATCGTGTTGAATATAAATCGGATTGAGATTGGATATGCTCGATTGATTAATAAAGACAGAGGAGAATTAATCTATATACCCGTTTGGGACTTTTTTGGAGATATTGAATTTAAAAACGGAGAAGATACTGCGGGCGGGGATGATAGACCGGACACCAGCTATATGACTGTGAATGCTCTGGACGGGAGCGTGATAGATCGCTCTGTAGGATATTAACACTGTTTTAGTTATACGTTATATGATGTGCAAAAGGCTCTTACACACTGAACTAATAATGCGTTTATTGCGGAGCTGTACAGCTCCGCAATATTTAAATTGAGGAGGTATATTAATGTCTGTTTGGAAATGCTTAATGAGCGGAATGACAATCATAGTCTTGCTTGCGGCTTGTCAGGCTACGCCGCAGACGAAGGCGGTACACGGCGCGCAGGAAGAGCAGTATACGCAAGCGGAGGACGCCGACGCCAACAATGCTGTTTTAGAAGCATTCGGCGAGGCTTGGAACGAAAGTATGGAAAGCTATGGCGGAAAACTGAAGGTAAATATAAACGCAGAGGTGAGGATTCCCGAAGCTCGAGAATGGCCGGTTTACAGAGCGAGCACGGTGGACTATACGCAGGAGCAAGTGGATACTATTGCAGACGCTTTGTTCGGAGATTCTGAGCTTATGTCCATGGATAGAAAATTCAGCAAGGAGGATTTTATGGACATGCTGGTGGATGCGAAAGAAGCTTTGGCAGAAGCAAAAGCGAATAACGCCTCTGATGAAGAAATTCAGGACATAGAAAGACACATAGAGAATATTCAAAAAGACATGCAAGACGTGCCGGACGTCACGGAATATGAAAGTGTAACTAAAGAATTGGTGAAAGATGAGTCGGGAAATACGTATCTCAGGGCGAGCGTAAACACGGGAAAAGGCGCGGAAGCATATATCTGGGTTCAGAATAACGAGACGGGAACCAGCGAAACGAGTATTTTTTATGCAGACACAGGCATTGCAATGTCGAACGAGAGATATTGTTCGATGCACGATCGGCTGTATTCAACGGACAAGATAGAAGGAGAGCCTTCCTTTGCCGAAGACGAGGCGATTACCAAAGCGGTGGAATTCTTGCAAAAATTAAAAATCTCAGACTACACTCTGGAGGGCAGCGTCTGCAAATACGGAGATTTGCAGGAGGATGAAAGTTACAAATATTGTGCTTATGGAGTTATATTTACCAGACAATACAATGGAGTGAACAGAAAGGTCACATATGAGGATGATAGGATAATAAGCGGGACGGGAACTCTGGATGACGGAGAAGAATATATCCAACTCAGTAAAAATGACAAAATTACGGTCATAGTAGACGAATCCGGAGTCACGGGAATGCTGTGGTTCTGCCCGAGTCAAATAGTATCTACAGAGACAGAAAATGTTGCATTGATGAATGAAGCGGATACAAAGAACGCAATAATAAGCGCGTTAAAGTCGCGCTATTCTTTCAAAGAAGAAGACGGAGAGGATATTTTGGAGCTGGATATCAAAGCAATAGAGCTGGGGTATGCTGCGGCGAATGTAAAAAACGTCAACAATGAATATCGTCTTGTGCCCGCGTGGGTAGTGTACGACAGTGCGAATGAACCGATTTTGGGTATAAATGCTACAGATGGCAGTATTTTATAACCGTGAACAGATGAAACCCGCTACCATAAGCGGCGGGTTCCATCTAAGTCTTCAGCGGCGGTGCAATCCGCCGCTGAAGCTATGAGAGGCTTCGCCTCTCGTTCACTTGTTGAATGACGGGGCGGTGCCCCTTATTGAACCGTGAACAGATGCTATAGGCGGCGGGTTCATTTCGAGCTTTTATCGCCAACGTCGTGGATGAACGACGGAGTGAAGCTGCTGTTGCCTATATATTCGATTGCGGAGATAAGTCGGAGTGATTGCTTATATACAAAATAATATTTGACTATATAATCAATGCTATGCTAAAATAATTTTGAAAATAATAGTAAAGAAAAATAAAATATAGGAAAGAAAATATTTTGCGATAAACATACTCATATGGCGTTACATACCGAAAACAATACTATATTGAGAAAAAATTATTTATTAGAAAAAACTATTGACTACTATGGAAATGTGTGTTAAACTGAATTTGATAAATAAAACTGAATATAGATATATAATCGGAGCATAATCTGCAATACCAATAAAGCAAGAAATAAGCGGCGGAGCGCCGCTTTGAGATAAGGCTGTTAATTAAAAAGGAGGTGTAAAAGGGTTGCAAAAAAGCCTTTACAAAACATTCGCTTGAAAACCGGAACTATCGCATAAGCGATAGGCGCTGAGTAAAGGCTAGCGCTATTATAGCGCATTGTCCGGGCTTTGGCAAGCCCTCTCTCGGTGCGATATATGTTAAGACATCGTGAATTACGGAGGAAAAAATGAAAAATAGGTTGAAAAAGGTCATTGCTTGCGCTTTTGCAGCGATGATGGTAATGGGTGTGAGCAGTACGGCACTTGCGACGTCAACGAACTATACGAATAAGCGTATATACGGAGGTGCTTCGCAGACAATTATGACAGGCTCTAGAAGCAGGAGCAATAACGTTTCGCAATATGTCTCTTCTGTTAACAGAAATGGACAGTCTGGATGGAAGCTTAGAGCTTATAATCATAGCACAGGCGGTACGTGCACAGACCTGGTAAGTATAACGGTGGTAGGAGGTTATAACTATGCAAATTATACATCAAAGCCTGCTACTGTGAGAGTAAAGAATAGCATAGCGAGCAGTAGTTCTTCGTCGTATTTGTCGTTTACAGGCTCTGTATCAGTCTGAAAAATGGTGGAAGCGCTTTTTGCGCTCCCACTTTAAATATTTAAAAAGGATTAAATAAGGAAGATTAAACAATGAAAAATAAGAATAAGAAGAGGACGATATTTATATCGTCAATCGCGTTGTTGACGTTTCTTTTATCTTCGTGCCAGGCGACGCCGGATGAAGCGGCTATTCTAAAAAACAAGGATGCTCAGGGAGCGTTCAGCCGGGAGGCTTTGCCGGAAAGAGTGAATGAAGCGGTGGAATCGGGCAATTTAAAAATCCTGATAAACGCGGATATATCATTGCCGGAGGCAGACGATTTTGCATCTCAAGAAGTAACTAAGAAAGTATACTCCGAGGAGGCGGTGCAATCGTTTGTAAACGAAATGACGGGCGGATATGAGACTCTGTATACGGATTATAAACCGTCTAAGTCATATTGGCTGAATCAAATCAGCGACAACAAGCTAAAAGGAGAGAAAAATGAAGTATACAATGAGTATTTGCAAAATAAATACAGCTCCGCGCCTGAGCAGGCGGAGAAGAATGAGCTGGATACAAGCAAATACCAGGATGGAGAGGCTGTAGACGTATATATCGAAAACAAGGACGGCTCTTTAGGCAAGTGTTCTTTCAATAAAAACGGCAATTACATAGATTTTGAAAGAGACATTTCGGAAGACTTTCGTCTGCATAGCATAGCTTTGGACGAGGAAGAGGCTGTCTGGCTTACGCTTGGGGATACGCCCGGAATATCTCAGGAGGAGGCGTATAAACAAGCTGTGACAGCGCTCGGAAAGATAAACTCTGAGCTGGAATTGTATAGCGCAGAACTGTGCGATACTATCACAGGCTCGGGAAGCAAAACTACAGGCTGGTCATTCACATTCACGAGAAAGGTCAATTCTTTGCAGAAGCAATATAACTACTCCTCATTTGGCATAGATCCTTCCAACGCGCCGTCGCAGGCAGCTCCGTGGGAGGAGGAATTCTTCCAGGCGGTTATAGACAAAGAGGGAATCGTGTATTGCGGGTGCCAAGGGGCGAGCAGTGCAGAAGGGGCGTCGACGGAAAAGGTTGAGCTTGCTGCCTTTGACTTGATTAAAGAAAACGCGGTAAAACAGTTGGGATATATATATTCGTCTCAGGCATACGAAATCAATATAAAGAACTTCGAGCTCTGTACTGATAACCTTGCTATGGAGAATGAACGCGAAAAAGGGCGCTATATTCCGCTGTGGATGGTGAAATATACGATTAAAACTGAGAACGGCGCGGAAGAATCGGACGTCAAGAGAATATACCTGAACGCCGTGGACGGCAGCTATGTAGAACCGGGGATAACTACAAACCAACTTACTGAAGCGCTGCTCACAACAAATTAAAAAAATGCAATAAAGAATCTCCGGAGCTTAGTTTTGGAGATTCTCTATTGCAACTGAAAGGACTAATATGAAGAGAAGGCTTATTGTTTACATTTTACTTACAGCAATGATGTGCAGCGCATTAGGATGCCATGCAACGCCGGAAGAGCTTGCAGTTCAGAATAAAGGCAATACCGAGGCGGCTTTTGAAAAGACGTATTCAGGAAGTTCGGCTATATCCGAATATCTAAATTCCGGTGAGAAAATAGAAAAGTCTGTGACAGGGGAAAGGGGAAATAAACTTTTGCTTGATGCGGAAGTTGTTGTTCCTGCTGTTGAAAAACTGCCTGTGGTGAGCGTTACAGTAGATAAAATTTCAGAAGAAGCCGTCAAAAAGACGGCGCAGCAATTCTTTGGGGAGGATACTAAATATTATGAGGTTTCAGGTCCGACTAAAGAGTATTATGAGCAAAGAATATCTGAGATAGAAGATGAAATAGTCCTGACAAAAAAGGCAATAGAAGAACATGATGAAGATTATACTATAGACTCAGTTGACGCTCAGACAGGCGAAGCAAAAGAGGAGACGGTTACAAAAAAGACATTGGAGGAGGATTTGCATAAAATAGAAGAGGACTTAGAAAGATATAAAGAATTAATAGCAACATATGAAGAGAAGCCGCTTACAGAAACGCAGTTAATATATAAAGAGCATGACAATGTTAATTATGAAGAAGAATGCATATCGGCGACGGCAAAACTAAACGGCAAAGATTATTTGATTCATACGAGCAGGGGCGGATATGCTCTTGAGATAGGCAGAATTGATCCTCAAAGCTATGAAATGGCATATCCGGTCGTTTACGATAACTATTCGGAGGACAATCAGGAAGAATTCGCAGTGAAGCTTGCACAAGAGGAGGCGGAAAAGCTCTCGTGCGACTTTGTAAAAGAGATAGACGATTCTTTTGTGCTGGGTAAGGTGTATAAGTCCGGGTGCAGCGTCAGCGGATACGAAGACGGATGGAAATGCTGCTTTACACGTGTGGTATCGGGAGTAGAAATCGGATATGAAGATCATCAGATTGACGTTGACGGCGTCTCGAATCCAATATATTACGAGAGCTTGGACGTTATAGTTTCTGACGACGGCATAATTGCGATGCAATGGCAATACCCCAGTACAGTAAAAGAAACAGTAAACGATAATGTCGAACCATTGGCTTTCGATAAAATTGCAGAAATTATTGAGAAGCAGCTTACGGGTTATATCAATCAAACTATGGAAACACCACAGAATTTATTGATTGATAAAATAGAATTGAGCATGATGAGAATAAAAAAGGTAAACTCAGAAAATGAGTTTTACTTAGTGCCGGTATGGGATTGTTATGGCAAACAAACGGATGAGAATAGCGGTGGGCAGCAAAATGTTGATAATTTTAGCTTTTTAACTGTAAATGCTCTGGACGGGAGCATTATAAACAGGTCGCTGGGGTATTGAAGAATACAAAAACGCATGTTTGACGCAGGAATAGCCGCATAAGCGATGGGCACTGCGCGAAGGCCGGCGCTGTTACAGCGCATTGCCCGTGCTTTGGCAAGCCTTATCTGCGATATATGTTAAAATATCGAGGAGTGCAGAGAATGGAAATAATTAAGACAGAAACACTTGTTCATATATCAAATTACGTTTGACAATATTATGATGCCATATCAGAAGTATATTTATAATTAATATGGAGGAACAAATGAAAAGAATAGTTATTTCCATGGCTGCCGCGGCTATGCTTCTGCTTGCTGCCTGCCAGACCACGCCTGAGACGGCGGCTGTAATCGGAAAAGACGGACAGACTCTCGAAGAGAAAGCGTCTCAAAACAGCGGGTCCGGCACTCCCGAAGCGCCGGAGAATTATCAAGAGCAGTTCGAAGGCAGTGCGTATTCGCAATACGGAGATCGTTATCTAAAGATAAATTATGACGCAAAGGTGGAAGTGCCTGCGGCAGATTCCGTCGCTGTGAAGGTTGTCGTGCCGTCCAACTTTGACGATAATGAAGTGTCCAATGCGGTGAGAATACTCTCTGAGGGAAATAGCGTGTTCTATGCAAAACCGGACGATGTGCTTACGAAAAAGGACATAGAGCGCTCGATAAACGAGGACAAGAAATATCTCAAAGGCATGGAGGAAGCAAACCCCGAAGAATATTCACAATGTATAGGGGAGTACACTGAGGAGTTCAAAGCAAGATATACTCAGATGGAAAGCCTGCCGGATGACTATGACTATAAAGAATGGGATGGAACTGTAGGAGATGAACTGTATTTAGAATGGAATCTCGATAAACCGCAAGCGGACGATGCAGACCTGATTAATTACGCAGCCGGTAAAGAAAACGGACTTTGGATAGGATTGGATTCGGGGAGAACGCATACGATCGTAGCGGAGCAGACTCAGGCGAACGGAAAGAGCATGACGCCGGAAGAAGCAAAGGCCGCGGCCGAAGCCCTGCTGAATGAATTAGGTGTAGAAAACATGGAGCTGTCGGTTATGGTCAATCATGCTGAGATGGACGACAGCGATTATTATCAGCTAAATCTAACGGAAGTCGAAGATTTGGACTCGCATTATTGCCTCTACTATGTGCCGTCAGTGAATGGAATGAAGCTAACGCACACAGAATGGAAGCCATCCGAGAGAGAGAGCGAGAACTACGCCGAAGCATGGGAGGACGAGCGCATAAAGATCTGCATAGATGAAAATGGCGTTATTAGATACGATCATCTTTATCCTATGGAGATTAAAGAGGAACTGGGCGGGAATGTTGAACTAATGAGCTTTGAAGACGCCGTAACATCCTTTGAATCAAATATTCAGCGTACCGACAGATTCAGCGACAATGAATACCTGGAAGGATACGAGTTGAATATAGATAGAATAACGCTCGGCTATGCGAAAGTCCGGAGAGAAAATTCAAATGATGAATACTTGCTCGTGCCGGCGTGGGATTTCTTTGGGAGTGTAACAGAGGTATATCGGCCGGGCGAAGGGAAGAAGTTTGACAGCAACATAGAAGGCGACAGATCCGAAGAAGGCCGTGTATACGCTCACAGTTATTTAACGATAAATGCTGTAGACGGCAGTGTAATTAGCCGTGTATTAGGCTATTGAAGTCGGCAGATCAAACAATGGAGAAACAAATGAAAAGAATAGTTATTTCCATGGCTGCTGCGGCGGTGCTTCTGTTTGCTGCCTGCCAGGCTACGCCTGAGACGGCGGCGATTGAAGCGAAAAACAAAGATCTGGAGAGCCGTCTTTTAGAAACTGCGGAAACGGGAGTGAGCGGCGGCGGAGTAGAAACGAGCTGGCAATATGAAGAGGAGTACGGCAATGGCGTTAAGCTGTCGGCGAACGCGGTTGTATCCGGAATAAAAAGCGGAAAGACAGTGCCCGTAGCTAAACTGGAAAACAATGCTTTTACTTCGGAAGAATGCAGGATATTCACGGAAAAGCTGCTGCCGGGTTACAAAGTCTACAGAGCGCAGCTCATAAAACAGCAGATTGAAAAAAAGCTGATGTTCTACAAGGAGCTTTTATCCAAAGCTGAAAACGGGCAGAGCCTGGAGCCGTATCAAAGCGAAGGCAGCGGTCTATTGAATTTTCCGACATATGGAGACGGAAGAGGGGGTAGTACGGTAAACAATGCGGTTGATCAGCTTAGAACTTTGGTCTCAGAGGCTGAGAGGGATTATTTGCTGGCAGATGACATTTCATCTTTGGAGGAGACGGATTATGTGTTGAGACAGGATTCTGCGGAAGCCTCAGACCAGCTAAATATAACCGCTGTGAAAGACGACAATTATGTACAGTTAGATTTTGTCAACTGGAAGGGCCCGTATCATGGGACGGATCTATATATTCAGTTTGACGATATGGGTGAATATATAGAAAGAACCGCGGAGTGTCTGCATCCGGATTCTCTGGCAAATGATGCTGAATTTACAGCAGTGAGAAAAACAGTAGATGATTTTGTCAAAACGATAGGTGCAGATTATATGAAATTACAAGCGGTGGATAAAGGCGACGGAATGTTTGCGTTCTACTATACGAGAGATATTAACGGCTATTCTGAGACATACACGAAATACGATCAGGAAATTGCCGGCGCTGAGGCCGATGCGAATGCGAGTATGTATAACGCGCTATGGGGAAAAGAGAGCCTTATCGTGCAGACTATACGCGGAGATATAACAAGCGCGAGCTGGTACAACATCTCAAATGCCGAAGTGGAAAACGACAACGCAAATGTAATGTCGTTCGAGGAAGCGAAATCAGTGTTTGAAAAGCAGATGAAATATACACTGGGCGCGCTGGACGCCGAAGAAGAACGAGAGATCGTCATAACTCGGGTTGAACTTGGTCTGACTAAAGTTCTGATGCAGAACGGCGAAGATTACAAGTTAATCCCGACATGGTGCTTCTGCGGACATGAGAGCTATGCAAGCGGGAATGCTGTGGAGTCGGACGCCGTGACGTGCTTCGTTTGTGTCAATGCGGTTGACGGAACTGTAATAGACAGAGAGAATATGCATTAAGTTATTTAGTCAAAAGTAAACGCCGTATAGGTAAAGGTGTTAAGATAAAATCAAAACATGTAAAAATCTTGTAACTATAAGACTACATGCGGCTAAAATATATTGACATGCATATAAGCATCTGTTACTCTTAAATCAAGCCCCGACTGAAAGGAAATTGAAGGAATATGAGTGGTATATGTATTGCTTGAGAACGGATATGAGGCGCGCTCTCACGTCGTGGGGCTTCGTCGTGGGAGCTGCAGGGATGGCAGCGGCGGCGTTTTTCGGAGTGTTGGAAGAGATAATCGCTGTCTTTCAAGGGCAGATGGAGGGCGGATTGCCTCCGGGGTACTCTATCCAGCTTACGATAACGTCGCTGAAGTCGGAAGTGATGCTGCTTGTCCTGCCTATACTCTGCGCGCTGCCTTTTACTACTGCGTTTGTAGACGATTACAAGAGCAAATATCTGCGTGGTTATCTCTGCAGAGCAGGACGCAGAGACTATACAGCTTCACGTGTGACCGCTACGGCGGTATCGGGCGGAATGACGCTGCTCGTCGGAGTTGCTCTGATCTGCGTGTTGTTTTCGATTGTGTTTACGCCGATGGAGGTGGTCGTGCAGGAGACGGATACGGCGGCGCTGATGCAGTCGGTTGAAGAAATTGACGTGTCTGCTCAGGTTACATTTGTAGATTTGCTGGGGCGAGCGTTTCTGTTTTTCCTCTCGGGCGCGCTGTGGTCGCTGGTCGGAGCTTTGCTGGCGACGGCGACGATGAGCAAGTACATGGCGTATGCATCGCCGTTTATATTTTATTATGTGTTGGTAATACTTTCTGATAGGTATTTTCCTGATGTTTATGTATTGAATCCGAGAGAGTGGCTCAACCCGTCGGAGCTTTGGAACGCAGGGATATGGGGAGCTGTCTTGCTCGTGTTAGAGCTGATAGTGATTTTGTCGGCGCTGTATGCTCTTTTCATACAAAGGAGGCTGCGCGATGTCTAGTATCAGGCAGGCATGGACTGTAGCTGCGTATAATTTCAGACAGTGGAAGAAGAATCCGCGTATAGTGGTAACATTTGCGCTGGCGTTTATACTTTGCTTTCTGCTTTCTAATAAAGCAGTCCAGTTTTCTAAAGAACAGGGAACGATAATGCAGGTGCTCGAGGCGTTTGTATGGACGTTCGGCGATGCGAACAACATACTGATTTCTTCTCTGCTGTTGGTGCTGCTGTTCGCGGACATGCCGTTTATCTGCGACGGGACTCCGTTCTATCTGATGCGGACGCGGCGCTCGACGTGGCTCTGGGGTCAGATAATATATATATGCCTGTCGACGGCGATATACATGTCGTTTATACTTTTGGCGACGTCTCTGTTGTGCGCTCATAATTCCTTCGCGGGAGATATGTGGAGCGAGACTGCGGCCATGCTGGGGTATTCGGGAGCGGGAAACGCTATCGCTCTGCCGGCGTTCGTAAAGACGATGGAGATGACGACGCCGTATGCATGTACGGGTACGATATTCATACTTATGCTTTTGTATACTCTGCTGATGGTTTCGGTGATGCTCGCCGTGAACATTCGCAAAGGACAGTTTTGGGGTGTTGTCAGCGTGTTTATTTTCAGCTTATATGGCTTGCTGCTCAATCCTCAGATATTCAAGCAGATTTTTAACCTGCCTGATCAATTAATGTACAAGGCTAACGTCGCGGTGGGATGGCTGTCTCCGCTGAATCAGGCGACTTATCATATGCACAACTTCGGTTATGACCTTCTTCCGAGATTATGGCAGACGTATGTCATATTCGGCGCCGTGATAGTCGCAGTGCTTTATACTGCTCTGAGAGGTATGAGAAAATATAATTTTAACTTTACAGGAAGCAGCGCATGAGCTTTGAAAGGAATAATCTATGAAGGATATAGCTATAAGCGTTCAGCATGTATACAAGGACTTCGGGGAGGAGAATGTTCTCAAGGACGTTACGCATGATTTTGAAGCAGGGAAGATACACGGAATAGTTGGAAACAACGGCTCGGGGAAAACGGTGCTTTTCAAATGTATATGCGGATTTTTACTTCCGACTAGGGGCAGTATTTTTGTAGATTATGAACAGGTTGGCAAGGATATGGACTTTCCCGAGGACATGGGGATAATAATAGAGACGCCGGGTTTTCTGCCCGCTCTGACCGGATTTAAAAACTTACAGCTTCTCGCATCGCTCAGGCGAAAGATAGGGGATAAGGAGATAAGACAAACTATAAAACAGGTAGGATTAGACCCGGATATGAAAAAACACGTGGCGAAGTACTCTCTGGGCATGAGACAAAGGCTGGGTATTGCGCAGGCCATAATGGAAGATCCGTCTCTGCTGATATTGGACGAGCCTTTTAACGGACTGGATAAACAAGGCGTGCGCGACATGCGCGTTTTGATAAAAGGTCTGCGTGAAAAGGGCAAGACGATTTTGCTGGCCAGCCATAATGCGGGAGATATAGACGAGCTGTGCGATACAGTCTGCGAGATGGAAGCGGGCGTTCTTACTGTAATAAGATGATAAGATGAAAGATGTGCAGAAACATGGAAGCGATAATCAGCGTAAGAAATCTCGTAAAAATATATAAAACAAAAAAGATCAGATTTAAAGCTCTGGGGGGAGTGAATCTGGACGTGCGCCGCGGAGAATTTGTCGCTGTTGTCGGCACATCGGGAAGCGGTAAATCTACACTGCTGAATTTGATAGCAGGGCTGGAAAAGCCGACGGCGGGCAAGGTGTTCGTGAAAGGCAAACCGGTACACAAGCTCAGTGAGGATGAACTGGTAAATTTCAGGCTGGAAAACGTAGGGTTTATTTTTCAGAGCTTTAATTTGATGGACAATTTAACTACTCTGGAGAATGCGGCTTTTCCTCTTATGCTCAAAGGCGTACCGCCGCATAAAAGAGAGAAGCAGGCGCGGGAAATGCTGAGTAAGGTGGGGCTGTCGGGGCATCTGACGCACGACCCCGGAGAGCTTTCCGGAGGACAGCAGCAGCGCGTGTCTATAGCAAGAGCGCTGATAACTAAGCCGGAGATACTCTTCGCGGATGAACCTACCGGAAATTTGGACAGCGCGACGTCCGCTCAGGTTATGGAGATATTGCGCGAGGCGGTCAGAGAGGGCGCTACTTTATTGATGGTAACGCACGATATGGAGAAAGCCAAGTACGCGGATAGAGTGGTTCACATTTCAGACGGAGAAATTGTGAAAATCGAGGAGCAAAAAAATACGGAGCAGTTAACATGACAAAAAATGCTGCTTAGATAGTATTTTAAATTACGGAAACGAGGATGACGGGATGAAGAGGGGAATAAGCTTACTGCTTGCTATTGTGTTGATTTTTGGCGCAGGCATAGCCGCGGCGTCTGCGGAGAGCGGCGTATCAGACTCAATTAAAGCAAAAAGCTTTAATACTGTGCTGAACATAGACAACGTGAATCTTTACGACGGTATGGAAAAAACGTATGGCGACGGATATGTTCCGGCAGTGACAAAAAAAGAGGCGAGAATTGTAGTACCGTTTGTTACATCTCAGGAGCTGGAAAACGACGAGATTTACGTCAATCTGGGATTGGGAGATCCGTCAAATTCACCCTTTGAATTTGAAAATCATGTTAAAACTATTAAGCTGGCGGAGCACAGCGTGAATGCGGGAAAGGATTCGGTCAGAGCGTATCTGGCGGATGTGAGGCTGCCGATAAGAGAGGATGCATCTAACGGAAGGTATCCGGTTACGCTGAGCGTCAGAGGAACAAAAAAGGACGGAGATCAATTTGAGGAGTCGTATACACTTTATGTAACTTTGAAAAACGCGGAGTCGCCCTCGGCCTCTGCATTGAGCAGCCCAGACGCGAACGGCGGCAGTTCCGGCGGAGGCTATGTTGATGATGACGGCGGCTCAGGCGGAAGCTTTGTGGATGACAGCGGCAGCTCGAGCGGAGGGTCAAGCGGTTCGAGCTCGGGCAGTGATACATCGCAGCCGAAAATAATGATAGAGGGGTATACTGTCAGTCCGTCTCCTGTGGAAGCCGGAAAAGAATTTAAATTGTCCGTTAAGTTAAAGAATACAAATGAAAAACAGAAAATGAGCAACGTCAAAGTGACGGTAGAAGGAGAAACCACGGATATAATCCCTGTGGATAAAACGAACAGTTTTTATTTTAAGAATATAGGCAAGAAATCATCTGTTTCGATTAATATTAAAATGATGGCTCAGCAGACGGCAGAGCCTAAACCGCAAAAGATAACGTTTCATGTAGACTATGAAGGCTCGGGAGGAACGGCGTATACATCAGATGAATCTATTGTAGTGCAGATTACTCAACCCATAAGATTGGAATTTGACGAGCCGGAAATACCGAGCGAGGTGAACGCGGGAGATACTATTTCTCTGGCGGTGAATGCCATGAACATGGGACGAGGTACGGTTTATAATGTGCGCGCGGAGGTGGACGCTCCGGGGCTGATCCCGGAGGGAAGCGCGTTTTTGGGCAATTTGGAGAGCGGAGCGTCGAAATCCGGAGATATGTATGTTTTCGTAGGGACGCTGGATTCTTCCGAAACGGCGTCGGGCGAAAAATATGGAACCACCGGCGGAAAGCTCAAAATAACATATGAAAATGAATTTGGAGATACGTCGGAAAAGGAGTTCGAGTTCACGACGAACATAAATCCGCCTGTTATAGATACATTGGCTCAGACGAATGAGGAAGAAGAACAGCCGAAAACGCAGAGTCAGTGGTGGATAAGCGTTATTATACTCGCGGTTCTCATAGCGGCGGGATTGGGAGTGTGGTATTTGCGCAAACAAAAGCTGCGCAAGAAGGCGGAAGAAGATGAGGACGGCTGATTTATTTAAGCTGGCGGCTCTGAACCTCAGCAGGAGAAAGCCGCGCACTTTTATGACTGTGCTGGGCGTGATAGTAGGCACGGCGTGTATCGTGCTTATGCTCTCTATAGGGTATTCGAATTATAAACAGTTCAGCGATATGCTTATGGATAACTCTAGTTTGACAAAAATAGAGATAAATGATTACGGAAGCTACAGCGGCACGGGAAAGCGCAGCGGTATTACGGACAGCACTGTGAAGTCTATTGCGGCGATGGAGCACGTGGAGGCGGCGTCGCCGGTGATAAGATTCCCCGCGACTATAACGACAGGCAAGTACGAGCTTTCTACGCAGATATACGGAGTGAGCGCTGATGTGCTCAAGCTTGACTTCCGGGAGGGCGGAATGTTTGCTTCCGGCGGGGGGATGCCCGAGCTTGTCATAGGCGGCGAATCGGCGAGGGAGTTTGTCGATCCTGCAAATCCGCCGAATTATTCAGATTATGAGCAATACCGGTTATATTCACCTGACATTGACTGGCTGAACGCATCGTTTGAGGTGCAGTTCGGCTATCCGCAGGATGAGAACGAGAACGCAGAGGATACGCTGCCTAAAGGCAGGATATACAGAGCGTCGGCGGCGGGCGTAGCCGGAGACAATGAGTACAACATATACATAGATCTTTCTGTTGCAAAGCGTATGCTTATGGATAATAAAGAATTGGCTCAGAATGAGGGTATCTCAATAAACAGCTATGAGCAGGTGATTGTTCGCGTAGACGAAATGAAGAATGTGGAAGCTGTTATGAATGAGATAAAGAAGCTGGGGTATGAGACATACAGCGAGACTGAATATATATCCGAAATGCAGCAGGAACAGAACAGGCAGCAGGGGCAGCTCTTTGCTATAGGACTGATATCGCTGTTCGTATCGGCGATTGGAATTGCAAACACTATGTATGCCAGCATACTGGAAAGACGGCGGGATATAGGTATCATGAAAGTGGTTGGAATGAAGATAAGCAAAATCCGTCAGCTTTTCTTAGTGGAATCGTCGCTTATAGGTTTTCTGGGAGGGGCTCTCGGGCTTGCGGTGAGCTATGTTATAGTTCTTGTTATAAACACGGGCTCGGAGCAAACCAGCTTTTTAGGGATGTATTTTTCAGAAGGAATGAAGATACAGATACCGGCATGGGTAGCTCTGGGAGCTATAGGAATTGCTGTGTTTGTGGGAGTGCTTTCGGGTATATATCCTGCGCGAAAGGCGATGAAAATGAGTCCTCTGGAGGCTATGCGTGCAGATGGATAAATCTAGAGAAATAGAAAAAGGCGTCTCTGTCTGAGAATGCCTTTTTTGAATTTAAAGCAAAATACAAAAAAACCGCAGATAAAATCTGCGGCGAATAATGGTTGCGGGGGAAGGACTTGAACCTTCGACCTCCGGGTTATGAGCCCGACGAGCTACCGACTGCTCTACCCCGCGACGTTA
>OLPU01000945.1_pt1 | contig 23586 bp, 26 predicted proteins | sample 1673111 | NCBI WGS metagenome assembly OLPU01 (sample SAMEA3136755, study PRJEB25190) | human gut metagenome | reverse complement strand
AGAGATCGCAGAAGATAATCTGGACTGGGAGAAAGAAGCTGATATGGATGCAGCACTGGATTTTGCAGACAGTTTTTAGCTGATTATAAAAGAAAAGCAGTCTGGCTTACATAAAATAAATCAGACTGCTTTAAGTGGAGCTATTCTTTTTTCTTGGGTAAGGACGTTTATCATCTGTCAGGTTTAGCAGATAATCAACGCTGGTATTATGAAATTCAGCCAGTTTAATCAGAATGTGAGTAGGGATATCGACATCACCACATTCATAATTACTGTAAATACGCTGACTGCAATTCAGAATTTCACCCATATTCTTCTGCGTAAGGTCACGATCTTCACGCAGATCCCGTATTCTCTGATACATGCGTTTCACCTCTAGCATAATAATAACTTAGCGAGATATTCACTATTGAAATATAGCGGGAAATTCGCTACACTGAATTTAAAAATGTAGGAGGGAGAAGTACAGAGTGAAAGAGAAAGTGAAAAAGGTGCTGGTGTGGATTTTTGAGTTTGTCTTATTTTGTGGATATTTCTATGTTTTATTCGTGAATCTGGTATGTGGATTTGGATATGGAGGGATAAGCAGCAGAGGACAGGCAATAAAGATTTTGTGTGCTTCGTTCTTTCTTGCAGCGGGATTGCCAGGATTGATCTGGTATCAGCATCGCAGACTTATGAAACTGGAGAATTTATTACATGACCTGCTTGAAATTTGCGACAAAATAAAATAGCAGTAACAGGAAAAAGGACTGACAGTAAAGAATAGTTTTACGAAAACAGAATAGCAGAAAAAGACAATAGCAGTGATAGCATTTCAGACATTATGAGTTGGAGAAATGTTCATGACTGCTATTTTTATGCCTTTCAGCAGAAATAGAAAGCAGTTCAGAAAAAGAAAGACAGAAATAACAGGGAAATATGGCAGAAAGGTGTTTGCAGATGAGAGGGGTGTACAAACAGGCAAAGAAAAGATATAGGGTGCCGGATACGGCACATGATTGTCCGATACTTCGCATCGGAGTGGTGCATGACCAGCCTGTTTCAGAAAGGGAAAATCTATGAAAGGTGGAGCTTTTCTTTTTCTTCCGCAGTCGGCTCCTGCACCACAAACCCACCGTCATCTCCATTTGGATTTGATAATGTAGGGTGGAAAATATTGCCTGGCGGGTGTCGATTCAGTGGTGGGGAGATGACAGGCAAGTTTCGCAAAGTGGCAAGCCACTATGCACCGGAGCCAGCCTTTGGGCTGTTCCTAAACTTGCCAGAGGGCTCTGCCCCTTGGAACCCCGGCACGTCAATGGCGTAAGTATTCCTGCGAAATGTCCACCGGACATTTCTACAGAACACTTACTGATTGACTAGGGTTTCACCCTGCACCCACCAAAGGGGCGTTGCCCCTTATGGAATCCCGTTGTTAATTTATCGGTCAGAATGATTTGTCTGTTAATAAAGAATAAAAATCAAGCAAAGAAAGGAGACGAATGCCTATGAGAAAACGAAATTATACAGTAACCATACGGATGAATAAAGAGGAATACGATCTGTTTCAGAGCAAGGTTAAAGAATCAGGAAGAACACAGCAGGAAGTTGTAATAAAAGCAATCGCAGATTTGAAGATAGCTTCTACAGAGGAAGTGGAAGAATTAAAAAGATTGAACCAGATGTTTGCAGATATTCTCAGTCAGCTTCGGGGAGCTACTACAAATATCAATCAGATTGCAAGAAAGCTGCATACAGATGGAGAAGTTCCAAATGACAGTATGTTGTATTTCCTCAACAAAAATATTCTCAAGTATCGGAAGGAGAGTGAGAGGATATGGCAGTTAATAAGACGATTAATAAGCGGACAAATACACATGGAGCAATGAGAAATTGTATCGAATATGTTTTGCGACAGGACAAGACAAGTGAACTGCTTACTTATGTAACAGGTCCGTACTGCCATGATGAGATCAACTATGATCTGGTGTATAGAACCTTTTTAGAAGAAAAGAAGATGTGGGATAAAGATTCTGGGAGAATGTACGCTCACAACATTATTTCCTGGCATAAGGACGAGCAGATTACTCCGGAGCAGGCATTAGAATTTGGAAAAGAGTTTGCAGAAAATTGGTTCAGTGGATTCCAGACCTTAATGGCTGTGCATAAGGATAAAGATCATATCCACTGCCATCTGGTTACTAATTCAGTGAGTTATGAAGATGGAAGAAAACTGCATAACACCAAAAAGGATCTGGAACGTATGAAACAGCTTACCAATCAGATGTGCCGAGAACGTGGACTAACAGTTGTCGAGAAAGGAAAGCACTTTGATGGAAGCCAGATTGAAAAAGGGGAAGTTATTGCATGGAGTAAAGATAAATATAACCTGTTCCGTCAACAGGTAAAGGACAGTTTTGTAGCGGACTGTGCAATGGCGGTATTAAAGGCACTGGAAAATTGTATCAGCAAAGAAAAGTTTATAGAAAAAATGAAACAGTTTGGATGGAGTGTGAACTGGACAGAAAAGCGGAAACACATCACATTTCAGAATCAGGATGGAAAGAAAGTGCGTGACAGCAATCTGTCAAAAACCTTTCATCTGGACATCAGCAAGGAGGGGTTAGAGAATGAATTTAATGGAAATAGGGAAAAATCCAAAGTTGCAGCCGACAGAGACAGCAGATCAGACGAAGAACTCAGAAACTATTACAGAGAGCTTGACGCAGCCATTGCAGACACCAGAGGAATCACCAATCAAGCTCAAAGCGGAGAGGGATATTCTCGTACAGAGTTTCGAGAAAGCGAAAGAGTTCATGCGAACACAGAAAAAGCAGATACAGACACTGGAAGAAGAGAAACAGACGATCTTATCCGACAGGCAGAGATTGCGAGAAGAAGTTCGGAAATCAACCGTAGAAATTCAGCGTTTGACAACCGAACTGTCCGAAACGCAGAAGCTGAATCAATCGCTTCAGCAGAGCAACGACGACTTGAGGAACAGAAACGGATTGATGAGCAGGAGCGAGCAAGAGCGGCTCGAAGAAGAAATAAAAGACGTTCGGGACCGGAACTCTAAATTACAGATACAAGTGAACCAATCATCTGTGGAAGCGGTGGAACAGGCACAGCAGAAACAGGAAGAAGCTGAAAAGAAGGTAAGGACAATACAATGTCAATATAACAAATTACAAGAGAATGCAGAAACGATGAAAGAAAAGGCGGATCAGAAAATAAAAAGTCTGAAACAAGAAATGAAAGAAAAAACAAGTTTCTGGCAGATGGCATATATTATTTTTTTAGTATTTGAGATGATAAAAAGCACAGTAGTTCAGAATGATTTAATTGCTTGTATAAAAGTTCCGGTAAGAGTTTGGTGTAGGTATGTAGAATGGGTAATTCGTCCATCAGAATTAAATATTTGGGGTGAGAAGGAATATTTTTCAACAGAATGGTCGTGGTGTTTGCGAGTTATGGCAATTATTATCATTGTCGGAGCAGTAATTGCCGGTGAAATGTTTGTTCTGAAGAAAATAGAACAGTATCGAAGAGTGTGGGATAAATATTCCATACGGTTTATGGTGGTCAGTTTAGAGATGATTATTGTATCAAGCGATGTGTTGAGAAGATGTATGCCAATAAATCTTGTGGTATTATTTGGAATAATAAATATCGCTGTCATAGAAATAAGGATTTATTATCGTAGAGCTAATGAAATATATTAAAAATCAACAATGGTTATCAAAAACCAAATTTGATTATTGACAATCAATAATGTGGGTGCTATAGTAAAAATATGGAAATTGATTGTGAATAACCAAAGGAGGAAGTGGCATTGAAGACTTCGGTTAAAGAGCTAAAAGCAAAAGAAATCTCAAAAGTTGAAGAGATTAGCTGGAATATTTCAAACAGGATAAGAGAATTTGGAAATGCTTCTATGTACGGTGGGTTTTGTTTAGCATATGTGGCCTATGTATCCTTAAAAAATAAGATAACAGATATAAACCAGTTAAAAGAATATGTGGAGCTGACTTTTTCACCAGAAAGAGTCAGTTTCATAAAAGAAAATATTGGAAATTTATGGAATGTTGCAATAGAAATTTCAGAAGAATATTCAGAAGCTGCACTTTTAGCGACTGTTTTATGGTGGCAATTACAGGGAAATCGTTTCATGGGAGAATGTGAAACACCGCAGAGTGTCATAAAGCTGGCAAATGAGATTCTTCAGATTTCAAATGATAAGGTGGCAGATTTTTGCAGCGGAATTGGTTCGTTTCTTGTGAGTGCCATAGAAAAGAGTCCAGAATCACAATTTTATGGTACAGAGATTGTGCGAGATGTAAAAGAAGTGTCAGCAATCCGTACAGAATTGATATCTGATCGGGTAAAAATTGAGCAAAAATCAGTTTTAAATATAAAGGATAATTTGATGTTTGATAAAATATTCTGTGATTATCCATGGGGAATAAAAGCAAAAGACAGCATTGGAAGTAACGAAGCATTACAAGCAATATATGATGAGATACCAGAAGTACAGAAGGTGGCAGCAGGAGACTGGATATTTATTATAAATGTCATGAATCACCTTAATAAAAATGGTAAGGCTGTTATTTCGGTAAGTAATGGAGTTACTTGGAATGGTGGAAATAATACAATCATTCGTGAAAAATTTATAAAACAAGGATTTGTGGAAGCAGTGATTGCTCTTCCGCAAAATTTATATTTAAATACAGGAATTGCATGTTCATTACTGGTGCTAAGCAGAAATAATAAAAATATAAGAATGATAGATGCAACAGAAATGGTATCGGTCGGACGGAGACAGAACATTCTTAGTGATGAAAATATTTCTGAGATTGTTGAATTGTTGAATACCGATGACAAAAATTCAAGACTGGTTTCTATTGAAGAGGTGGCGGAAAATGAATATGTTCTTAATCCTTCAAGATATCTTCAACAAGAAACAGTTGTAAAAAATGGTGTGCTTTTTGAAACTGTAATAAAGAATATAACAAGAGGAGCACAAATTAAAGCATCTGTTTTAGATGAAATTGTATCAGATAAACCGACGAACATGCAGTACTTGATGTTGGCAAATTTACAGGATGGAATCATTAGTGACGAACTTCCATATTTAAAGGGAATAGACTCTAAATATGAAAAATATTGTATAAAAAATGGAAGTCTGGTAATTTCCAAAAATGCATCGCCGGTGAAAATGGCGATTGCGTCTGTACAAGAAGGCAATAAGATTTTGGCAAATGGAAATCTCTATGTTATTGAACTGGATGAAGATAAGATAAATCCTTATTTCTTAAAAGCGTATCTGGAAAGCGAAAATGGGAAGGCGGCTTTATCCAGAGTCGCAGTAGGTGCTACCTTGTTAAATCTACCGGTGGAAGGATTAAAAAAGGTGATAATTCCGTTGCCGGATTTAGAAAGTCAGAAAAAAATTGCAGATCAATATTATGCGAAGCTAAGTGAGATTAAAGAATTAAAATACAAACTGGAAAAGGCAACAGAAGAACTGGAACATATTTATACGGAGGAAAAATAAATGAACGAGAATAATAAATTTGATGTAGTTGGAACCAATATAGCAGAAAAAGCGACGATGATCTGGAATGTAGCAGATATGCTTAGAGGACCATTCAAACCGCATGAATATGGTTTGATAATCTTACCAATGACAGTAGTAAAAAGATTTCATGACTGCCTATTGTCGACGCATAAAGCAGTACTTGAAAAGTATGAGGAAGTAAAGAAATTTGCAGTTATTGATGGATTTTTGACAACAGCCTCTCAGTATCAGTTTTATAATATCAGCAAATATACATTTGATTCATTGCTTGCTGATCCGGAAAATATCGAAGCAAATTTTAGAGATTATTTAAATGGATTTTCTGCAAATGTCCAGGATGTGTTATCGAAGTTTGATTTTGACAACATTATCCGCAGAATGGTAGAAAGCAATACATTATATCTGGTTATCAAAGAATTCAATTCCCAGAAAGGTTACCTGGGACCGGATAAAATCAGTGCTGTAGATTGTGGTTATATTTTTGAGGATCTGGTAAAGCGATTTTCAGAGTCTTTCGGTGAAGAAGCAGGAGCACATTTTACCAGTAGAGATATCATTTATTTGATGACAGACTTGCTTTTATCCGATGCGGATCTGAGTAAGGCGGGAAATGTAACTGTGTATGATATGGCAATGGGAACCTCTCAGATGCTTAGCTGTATGGAAGAAAGAATTCAGGAATTAAATACAGAGATTGGCGTTACCTGTTTTGGTCAGGAGTTCAATCCGTCCACTTTTGCGATTGCAAAAGCAGATATGATGATTCGGGGTGGTGATCCGAATAATATGAGGTTCGGTGATACTTTGTCAGAAGATCAGTTTAGTGGCTATCAGTTCCAGTATATCATTTCCAATCCGCCTTTTGGAATCGACTGGAAAAGAGAAAAGGCAGCAGTGGAAGCAGAAGCAAAGAAAGGTGATCTGGGAAGATTTGCACCGGGACTTCCGAAAATATCAGATGGTCAGCAGTTGTTTGTATTAAATGGTCTTTCAAAGCTTGCACCAAATGGGAAAATGGCAATTATTCAGAACGGTTCACCACTGTTTTCCGGAGATGCGGGAAGCGGACCGTCAGAAATCAGAAGATATATTCTTGAAAATGACTGGCTGGATGCAATCGTGCAATTAGGAACCGATATGTTTATGAATACAGGCATCAGTACCTATATCTGGATTTGTTCCAAGGATAAACCGTTGCATAGAACTGGAAAAGTGCAGTTGATAGATGCATCACATTGTTATGAAGCAAGAAGAAAAAGTATTGGAACAAAAAGAAATGATATTACGGATCAGTGTCGTGATTTGATTGTAAAGGCATATGGTGCATTTGAAAATGATGCTGTATATGGAGATAAGGAAGGTATTTATTGCCAGAGCAAAATATTCGATACAGAGGAATTTGGATACCAGAAGATTGTCGTAGAACAACCCCATAGAGATGAAAATGGAGAAATTGTAATAAAGAAAGGCAAGCCTGTGGCAGATATATCTCTGCGTGATACAGAAAATGTGCCACTGACAGAAGATATCAAGGAGTATTTTAAGAGAGAAGTATTACCATACGCACCGGAAGCATGGATTGATGAGAAGAAGACAAAAAAAGGATATGAGATTCCAATGACAAGATATTTCTATGAATATCAGGCACCAGAACCAGTGGAAGAAATCGCAGTGCGTCTGCATGAACTGGAACTGGAAATTCAGAGCAGTTTGGATACTTTGTTTGGGGGTGAATGATATGAGTAGAGAGATGAAAGATTCTGGGGTTGAATGGATTGGGGAGATACCGAAAAATTGGAATGTGCAACGTGTAAAAAATGCATTTGTTCGAAAAAAAGCAGAAGCACATCAAGAAAATCCTGTTGTTTTATCTCTTGCAAGGGCAGGAGTAAAAGTACGTGATTTATCAAAAAATGAAGGACAAATAGCAGAAAGCTATTACAATTATAATCTTGTAGAGTTTGGGGATTTGTTATTGAATCCAATGGATTTATACAGTGGTGCTAATTGTAGTATTTCAATGGTTGAAGGAGTTATTAGTCCAGCTTATATCAATCTTCGTGCAAAAAGTGGCTATAGTTCAAGATTCTATGATTATTACTTTAAAACACAGTACTGGTCAATGGCAATGTTTGCACATGGGAAAGGTGTTTCTTTTGAGAATAGATGGACCCTAGGAATTGAAGAATTGTTTAACTATAAAATTCCGGTACCGTTGGAGAACGAGCAAGATAAAATTGCAGATTTTTTAGATGGACAATGTGAGAAAATAAATTTAGCAATAGAAAAAGCTAAAGTATCTATCGAGGAATATCGAAATTTAAAACAGTCATTTATTACACAAATTGTAACAAAAGGGATCAATGAAAATGATACGATGAAGGAGAGCGGAATTGAGTGGATAGGTAAAATTCCGGCTTCATGGAAAGTAACACAACTACGACATTGTGCAAGTATAAGATCTGGGATTACATTGGGAAAAACATATTCAAAAGATACTGAATTAGTTGAAATGCCATATTTAAGAGTAGCAAATGTCCAGGATGGTTATGTAGATACGAATGATATTGCTGTTCTTCAAGTAAGTAAAGATGAAATAGAGAAATATAGCTTATCAGCTGGAGAAGTTCTTATGACAGAAGGAGGGGACAGGGATAAGCTGGGACGCGGTTGTGTATGGGATGGACGAATTACACCATGTTTGCATCAGAATCACATTTTTGCTGTTAAAGTAAAAGAGAAACTGTTAAATCCACATTATTTAGAATATTTAACGGCTTCATCTGTTGGACGTACTTATTTTGATGTTACTGCGGTGAAAACAACGAATCTTGCATGCACAAGTTCAAGTAAGGTGTTAGCATTCACAATTCCTTTGCCAAGTATAGATGAGCAGAATGAAATTGTAGATTATTTAAAAGAAAAATGTGGTTGTATTGAAAATGTTATTTTTAAGAAAGAGCAGTTTATAAGTGAACTGGAAAATTACAAAAAATCCCTGATTTACGAATATGTCACCGGGAAGAAGGAGGTGCCGGAAATTTGAGCATAGATGTTACCACAGAGAAACGTTTTGAATCGGATATTGAAGAATTTTTTTTGTCGCCAGCAGGTGGATATACACACAATCAAGATGCATATGATTCGCAGCTTGGTGTATACAAAGATACTTTGCTACGGTTTATTCAGAAAACACAACCGAAAGAATGGAAGCGTTTTTTGCTGCAAAACAAAGTGGATCCGGAGCGGAAATTTTGTCTTGCGTTCAATAATGCCTGTGATATGGATGGACTCATTTCTGTATTACGCCATGGCTTCAAGCACAGAGGAATTCCATTTAAAGTCTGCTATTTTAAACCGGAATCAGGTCTGAATCAGACGGCGATGTCTTTATACGAAGAGAATGAGATTACCTGTAATAGACAATGGTTTTATTCCAATGATACACACAATTCTGTGGATATGGTTCTGGCTGTGAATGGAATTCCGGTATTTGCATTGGAATTAAAGAATCAGTATACCGGACAGAACGTAGATCATGCAAAACGACAGTGGATGTATGATCGTGATCCAAGAGAAATTTGTTTTCAGTTCAATAAAAGAATTTTAGGGTATTTCTGCATTGATCAGTTGGAAGTCTGGATGACAACAAAGCTAGAGGGAAAAAATACATATTTTCTACCGTTCAATCAGGGATCAAATGGTGCCGGAAAGGATGGCGGAAAGGGAAATCCGGCAAACCCGAATGGCTATCCGACGGCGTACTTCTGGGAGTATGTATTTCAGAAAGATAGTATGATGGATATCATTCAGAAATTTATCCATTTGCAAATCAAAGAAGAAAAGAAACGGTTGCCGGATGACACAGAGCAGGTTACGAAAAAGAAAACACTGATATTTCCAAGATATCATCAGTTGGATGTGGTGCGTAAGTTAATTGCAGATGTACGGGAAGAAGGATCGGGGCACAATTATCTGATTCAGCACAGTGCCGGATCTGGAAAATCAAATTCGATTGCCTGGACAGCATATAGACTGGCATCCTTGCATGATGCCAATGATATATCTGTTTTCAGCAGTGTTATTGTAGTGACAGATCGAACTGTGCTAGATGCTCAGCTACAGGAAACGATTTCAGGATTTGACCATACGATAGGTGCAGTAGAGACGATTGATGATAAAAAGAATTCAAAAAATTTGAGAGATGCAATTAATAATGGTGCAAGAATTATTGTAACTACTTTGCAGAAATTTCCGGTGATTTATCAGGAAGTGGATAAGGTGGCCGGAAGAAACTTTGCGATCATTGTTGACGAAGCACATTCTTCACAGACTGGAAGTTCGGCAATGAAATTGAAGGCCACATTAGCAGATACAGAGGCAGCATTACGGGAATATGCAGAAATAGAGGGGAAAGCAGAAGATGAAATTGACAGAAATGATAAACTTGTTCAGGAAATGCTGACACATGGAAAGCATCCGAACTTATCATTTTTTGCATTTACAGCGACTCCGAAACCAGCGACATTAGAGATGTTTGGTAGCCAATGGACTGATGGAAGTTTTCATCCATTTCATATTTATAGTATGAGACAGGCGATTGAAGAAGGATTTATTTTGGATGTACTGCAGAACTACATGACATACAGTATTTGTTTCAAGATAGCAAAAGATACACCGGAAAATCCAGAGCTTCCGGAGAGCAGAGCAACAAAGATTATCAAAAAGTATGAGAAATTGCATCCATATAATATCAGCCAGAAATCACAAATTATTGTAGAAACTTTTCGGGAAACGACCAAAAATAAAATTGGAGGAAAAGGGAAGATGATGGTAGTTACAGACTCCAGACTGGCTGCAGTTCGATATTTCCATGAAATTAAACGGTATATTCAAGAACGGCATTATGCAGATATGGATATTTTAGCGGCATTTTCCGGCAGCGTGCAGGATGGTGACGAAGAATATACAGAGTCTGGACTAAATGTAAGAAAAGATGGAAGTCATATATCAGAAGGACAGACCAAGGAAGAGTTTCATGACAACTTTAATGTCCTTGTTGTTGCAGAAAAATATCAGACAGGATTTGATGAGCCTTTGCTACATACTATGATTGTGGACAAAAAATTGAAAAATGTAAAGGCTGTGCAGACATTATCACGTTTGAACCGCACCTGCCCTGGAAAAGTAGATACATTTGTGTTGGATTTCGCAAATAAGAAAGAGGATATTCTGGAAGCATTTCAACCATTTTATCAGGAGACAAGCCTTGAGCAGGAAGTAAATGTGGATTTGATTTACCAGACAGAAAAAGAACTTTTGGATTATGCGATTTATAATGAGCATGATATTAATGCTTTTATAAACGTATGGAATCATCCGGGAAAACAAGATGCAACTGCCATGGGAAAAATGACGAGTGTGTTGAAACCGATAGCAGACAGGTACAATTTGAAGAATCCGGAAGAACGATATCAATTCAGAAGACTGGTAAGAAAGCTGATCCGATGGTACAGCTATATCACACAGGTAGTTCGTATGTTTGATGAAGATATGCATAAGGAATACCTGTTTCTGAGTTACCTGATTGGACTGCTTCCAGAAGAAAAAGAAGAGCCAGTCGATCTGGATGGAAAATTGAAACTGGAATATTATAAGCTGCAGAAAACATTTGAAGGTGCGATAACACTGGATAAAATTGATGGTCAGTATGTTTCGTCCAAGAAGCAAGGAGTACAGGGGAACAGACAGAAAAGTACATTGGATGAAATATTGGACAAGATTAATGAAAAGTATAAAGGACAATTTTCAGAAGGTGATCGGGTAATGCTGGGTGCTTTACATGATAAATTGATTGAAGATGATAAACTGGCAAGCTCGGCTCGCACTTCTGATCCAAGAATATTCACGGAAAGTATTTTTCCATCAGCGTTTGGAAATGCAGCAATGGAAAGCTATATGGAGGCCCAGGACAGTTATGGATCACTGTTTGAGGACAAAAGCAAGTACGATGCTGTAATGAGTGCGTTAGCAGGGGTGATTTATAGGGAAATGCGGTCAAAAAAGACTGTGGATTACCGGAAAGTTGAACGAGATGAGCAGGTTCAAATGGTGGCGGAAGAACCGGTTAAATATGGGAAATAAAAAAGAAACTATGATGGTATGAAAAGGCAAGGGAGGGTTTTTATGTGGCTAGATAATGCGTCAGATATTGATATTTTATTTTATGAGCCGTATGCAAGAATAATTGCCGATATTGCAAAAAATGAACAATATAATCCATTGACAGTTGGTGTGTTTGGATTATGGGGTGCAGGAAAATCAACCTTATTGAAGTTAATAGGTGAAAAATTTAAGAGTCAGGATGGAATTATTTGTGTAACTATTAATGCATGGATGTTTGAATCATATGACGATGCTAAAACTGCAATTATGGAGGCTTTATTACAGGAACTTAAAGAGGAAGTTCCTGTAGAAGAAACTAAAAAGAAATTGGGCAAATTAATAAAAAGAGTTGACTGGTTTAAGTTAGGAACAAAAGCAATATCCACGCTTGCACCTGTAGTTGCAAGCGTGGCAACAGGAAATCCATTGCCTATGTTGTTAAATGTAACGGGAAGTGCTGAAGAAATTGGAAATACAGTCAAAAATGCAGCAAATTCCATACAGTCATTAAAAGATGAATATTGGAAAGAGGAAGATGCATCAAATGATGAAAGCACGATAAACAATATCAGGAAATTTAGAGAGGAATTTTCTGATGCATTGAAAAGTGACGATATTAAAAATGTAGTTGTAATGATAGATGATTTAGACAGATGTCGTCCAGAACGAATAATTGAAATATTGGAAGTAATTAAACTATTCTTGTCCGTTGACAGGACAACTTTTATTATTGCTGCAGATGAAAATGTTATAAAGTACTCTATCCGTGAAAAGTATCCACCAATGAATGGATTTGATGTAGAACTGGACAAAGAATACATTGAAAAAATTATTCAATTGCCAATATATATCCCGGAGTTATCGGCAAAGGATATACAAAATTATCTATTATTATTGGTCACACAAAGCTATTTGGAACAAGAGAGTTTTAAGCATCTAATAGATAAGATATTCGAAGAAAAAAGAACAATTTCTGGGGATGTAATTACGCTAGAAGAAATTAATAAGTCGATTGGTGAGTTAGGATTGAATTGGCAGGATGGAGGACAAACAGCTTTTAATGAGACGGCGAAAATTATTGATGAAATAAGAGAAATTGTTGCATCTACATTGAAAGGCAATCCACGCCAGGCAAAACGCTTTTTGAACACATTTATTACCAAACGCCAGTTGGCAAAAATTTATTATGGTGATGAAATTGATATTTCCATTTTAGCCAAATTATTAGTGTTGCAAAAGTTGGATAATGACTTGTTTATACAATTGAATGAATGGAATAAAGAATTTGATACTGAAAATAAAGAATTTAAGGAAATTCGAACAAAAGTGATGGAGGGAAATGTTGATGCTCAGAATCCGTGGAACACATCACAAATAAAAAAGTGGCTAGAATGCAAACCTGTTGAATTAGAAAAATATCGATTGGAAAAATATTTTTATTTGACAAGAGAAAATTTGAAAAGATCTAGTATTGACGAGTCTGGATTCAGTAAAAATACGAAAGAAATTTTGGAAAGAATTGGACGAGCTAAATCTGGTCAAATGGTGGCTATTATAAAAGATATGGAAAAGTTGAGAGCAGAAGAAATTGCGGATACATTTAAGGTTGTTGTATCAAAAATCGAAAAAGGTGAAATGAAATTTTTTGTTGTAAGAGATTTGTTTTTGAATTTTGATGCATATAAAGGAAAAATAGTGGATGCAATTGGAAAATCAACAGTTCCAATTAAAGCAGGTGATATGGCTGCATTAAGAACAATGTATAATAGTGATACGGGAAATATGAATACTGTATTAGAAACCATGGTAAAAAGAGGAACGTTAACAGACGAGCAGATTACAGAAATAAAAGAGCAGAGGAAAAGCTAATATGGGTACATCAAAAGGATATATAGCACCAACAACATCGCATTGGTCAACCGCAAAAAGAGCAGTGACGGCCTTTATAAATAATAGAGACTTTGATTCTAAAGCGAAAGCTGCTAGTAAATATGCTACAGCAATGAAAACAGATATGTCGACAGGTGGTAGTTTTCAATCGGCAGCTGCAAGAACTTTAGGCTTTGCACAAAAAGTTGCGTCTGGTGGGCTGGACAATGCTTTGCGTGAATATAATAGAGAGGATCTTATAGGGAAGCCGTCGGAAGTTGTTTGGACAGAATTACTGCATGAATTCACAAATTCTGGAGCATCTGTAGAAGATAATATGGCAGCAGACGCATTGTCACAGGCTATGGATAATTTGGAAATAGAAGATATTGCGGATATAGGGAATGTTTCAGTTGATATATTACTGAAGGAAATGTTGAAAGAATACATAAAAGAAAATTTTGATTTTAGATATGAAGAAAAAATATCCAAAGGGAAAACACCTGCACAAACATCTGCAATTTTAAATGATATGCATGAATATATAGAAAATAGTATTGACGGTGATTTGAACTTGGATAATTTGAAATCGGTTGATTTTTCTAACATGGGAACATCACAAATCGTGGAGGATGCATTAAGAGATGCCTTGTCTGTATTTGAAAAGTATTATGGGGAGGAGTAGAAATGCGGTTTTGGGTTGATAAGGAACAAGAGAAAAAGCCAGATGGCGAATGGAAAGATGCATATGTTTTTTCGATTAATCGAAAACAATATAGTACGATATTTACAAATATAACGAATAGCTGGTACCGGATGGACCAAATGCAGATTCCTGCAATATATGAGGATTTATTTATAATAGGTTTGAGTATTTTTGCTTTAGACAAAAGAGTATCCAGAAGAAGGTTTAAAAATTGTTGGACTAGAGATATAAATGTATCAATTCCGGTATTGGAATATGATAAATGGAAGGATACGGGCTTACAATGGGAAAAAATGCTTGGATTTTTAACGGGAGATCATTGGCATATTGTATTTAGAAAAAGCGAAGTAATATATAGCTATAGAGAGCATGCAAATAGGATTCATTTGAATGTTCAGGATTGTGATTGTGTATGTTTGTTTTCAGGAGGATTGGATTCTTTTTGTGGTGCAATTAGACTATTAGAAGAAGGGGGATCTCCTTGCCTGGTTGGACATAATGAATATCCTAAACTTGCAAAAAGACAGAATTTATTTGTCAGGACTTTTCAGGATCTTTATCCAGAACAATCTGTTAAATTTATTAGTTTTACAGCAAATTCCAGAGCTCCTATAAGTGAAAAAGAAGGAATATTAAAGGGGAGCGAAAATACTTCTCGTGGCAGGTCATTACTGTTTTTATGTGCAGCACTTAGCGTGGCTGGTATTTTAGGAGAAAATGTACCGGTTTATATTCCGGAAAATGGATTCATCGGACTCAATATTCCACTAACGGGAGGAAGAAAAGGGACTTGCAGTACAAGAACTACTCACCCATATTTTTTAAGACAATTTAATGGTATCTTAGAACAGGTAGGAATAAAGAATACTATTACTAATTTTTTTGCGTACAATACAAAGAGAGAGATTGTAGGACAAGTTAAAGATACAGATGCATTTAAAAGCTGTTATGCAGATACAATTTCATGCTCACATCCTTGTTTAGCAAGATATAATAAAAAGGGCTCTAAAGAATATCCTGTAAACTGCGGATACTGTTATCCGTGTTTGATACGCAAAAGTTCACTTTTGGACATAGATGAGATAAAAAAATATTCTTATCAGGGAGAAGCTTATGATTTTTTGATAGAATATGAAGAAAGTGAGAAGAGTGCAGATTTAAGAGCGGTGCTTGGAAGTATCTATCGTTGTAAACATTCTTCGGATAAAGAATTAAAAAGATATATTAGATGCGTAGGAGAATTAACAGAAGAGGAAGTTGAAAAATTTTTATCATTATACAAGAAAAGTATAGAGGATTTAGTACAACTTTTTTCCGCAGATCAGAGAATGAAGGAGTATCTGGGATTATGATTCAACACCTTATTGATACACACTTTCATCTGGATTATTACAAAGAGCATCAGAAAATATATGACGGAATAAATGAAAGAAAACAATATACATTGTGCATGACGAATTCGCCTGGAGTATATATATCCTGTAAACGCATATATCCGGAAACAAAATATTTGAAATTTGCACTTGGATTCCATCCACAGGATGTATCACTGAAAGATGCGGATTTTTATGATTTTATGCAATTGGTAAATACAACTAATTATGTAGGAGAAATAGGACTTGATTTTTCAAGACAAAGTTATATTTCGCGTAATAAACAATGTATGTATTTTGAGCAAATTGTAAGAGTGTGTGCAGAAAAGGATAAATTAATGTCTGTGCATCTTAGAAGAGCGGAGGAAGAAGCAATATCTATTTTGAAAAAATATCGTCCTCGTAGGTGCATTATTCATTGGTTTAATGGAAACGGAGAGCAATTGCAACAATTAGTGGATATAGGATGTTATTTTTCACTTAATTCTAACATGGTAACAAATGAAAAGAATAAAGAAAAATTGTATTTGATACCAAAAACAAGAGTATTAATTGAAAGTGATGGACCGTTTACAAAAATTGATGGAAAAAAGTACACATTTAACAACTTAATAAAAATATACGAGTTAGTTGCACGATATTATAATGAACCAGACATTATTAAGATGGTTTATGCTAATTTTCGAGATATTCTTTCAAAATAGTGTTAATTGCAAAGTTAGAGGGTGATTTTATGGCAATACGATCAGTAGAATATCTGCAAAGCCTTGTCCGGGAACTTGCAAAACTTCCGGATGAGACTGAGTGGGTAGAATTTAAATGTAATAATAAACAGCCACAGATGATTGGTGAATATATTTCTGCTTTGAGCAATTCAGCAGCATTATGCGAACGACCAAAAGCATATCTTGTTTGGGGTGTGGATGATGCAACGCACAAAATTGTAGGCACTGAATTTCAGTATCGCAAAATGAAAAAGGGAAATGAGGAATTGGAAGCATGGCTTTCCAGGATGCTTTCACCAAGAATTAATTTCCGATTTTTTGAGGTTCCGATGGATGAAGGAATGGTTGTGCTGATGGAGATTCCTTGTGCAGAAAAACAGCCGGTACAGTTCGCTGGTGGGGAATATATAAGAATTGGAACAAATAAAAAGAACTTAAAAGAGTATCCGGATAAAGAAAGAGAATTGTGGAGAACATTTGATTCCACACCATATGAATTGCGAATTGCGATGGGAAATCTGAATGAGGATGAAATGGTGTCATTACTGGATTATTCTAAATATTATGACAAACTTGAAATGCCGATTCCGAGAAATCGAGATAAGGTACTAGAAGACCTGCAACATGAAAAATTTATTATGAAAAATGACGCTGGGACATGGGATATCACGAATATGGGTGCTTTGATGATTGCAAAAGATTTGAAAAAATTCGAATCTTTGCATAGGAGATCGGTTCGAGTTATTTGGTACAAGGAAAATTCCAGATTGGATGCTATAAGAGAAAAGGAATTTTGTGCAGGTTATGCATTTTCACATGAAGAAATCGTGCAGTATATTATGACAATTATTCCGCAAGAAGAAGTCATTGTGGAAGCTACGAGAAAATCTGTTGTCAGTTTTCCAGAAATCGCTATCCGTGAGTTGCTGGCAAATGCTATGATACATCAGGATCTTCAGCAAAGGGGAACGAATCCAATGGTGGAGGTGTTTAAAAATCGAATCGAGTTTTCAAATGCCGGAGCACCATTGGTGGCAATCGAAAGAATTGTAGATTCGGTGCCAGTATCCAGAAATGAAAACATTGCCGGATTTATGCACAAATGTGGTATTTGTGAGGAGCGTGGCAGTGGTTATGATAAGATTGTTGAAGCAACCGGTAAAAATGAGCTGCTTGCTCCGAGAATTGAAAATCAGAATAATCAATTCACAAAAGCAATATTGTTTGCAAAAGTACCATTTGAATTAACTACCAAAGAAGATCGGATGCGGACTTGCTATATGCAGGCGTGTCTAGCATATGTCAATTTTGAAGGTATTTCTAATTCAGATATTCGAAAAATATTTGGTCTGGGAGAAAAAGAGAAGGCCAAGGCATCAAGACTTCTTACCAGTGCTGTCGAAGGTGGATATATTAAAGTAATGGACCCGGATACAGCACCAAGATATAAAAAGTACATTCCATATTGGGCATAATTTAAGTTTCGCTAAGTTTCACCTATATAAGCATGTGAGAGAATCTTAATAGAAAAATATGCAAAAAAGGCACTGAAAACAATGGATTATCGGTTTTTCAGTGCCTTTTCCTTGAGTAAAAAGAAAAAAATATAATAAATTTAAGTTTTGCTAAGTTTCACTAAGCTCTACTCGCTTGATTTCCGCCACTGTTTCGACGGTTCCCGTTTACCACAATCATCACAGGTCTGTGGCCAGTTGATTTTCCATTCAAAATATTCATCTCTGGTAATCGCACCAGATGTCAGTTCTTCTTTTCTAAGTGTCCATTCTTTTAGAAAATCATTGAGAATCCCATAATTAAACCACATACCAATAGGCGGATGAGCAGGCCAACTATCAGAATCATGGTAGCGGATAGCGGTATCGCCACTGGAATTTGATTTTTCGCTTGGATAAGTCTCTAATTGAAAGAGATTAATCATGCCAGGATTAAATTCGTCAATCCAGAACAGGATTTCCATCAGTTCAGAAGCATTCATCGTAGTTGGCTCATGCAGTGTCAGTGGATTCACATCCAAAATCTTAGCCATTTCAGTAACCAGATCTTTACGGGGAACCCGGTAATTAGTTTCATATTGGGCAAGGCGGTTTGCACCTTTATCGCCCCAGCCAAGAGCTGCACCGAGTTCTGCCTGTGTCATATTCCGGAATGTCCGGATTTTTTTTATTTTATCACCAATTGTCATATCAGATTTCCTGCTTTCTATTTGATAATTCCATTTTACTATCAAAATCTCAGAATGTAAACAGAAACATTCGCAACTAAGCGAATAAAATGCTTGACATTAACATTAAAGCGAACTATAATAACAGAACAGTAAAGTTCGCATTAAAGCGAAAGTAAAAGCTGAAATGTAAATATTTTGTGAATTATCGCAAAAGCAGGTTGGTAAATCGCTTCTGTCAGGCTTTATTAGTGAAAGGATTTTTTAAAATTCCAAAAATCGAATAACATTTTACCCTCGCAGGGCTGTATAGATGAGGGGATATTTAAAATCCTTCTTGTACCTTGAAAATTGAATGAGCTGTACACCATATTTTCCTTTATAGAAAATGTAGCTAACACAGATGCCAAGATCCATAGCTTTTTATGGGGAGCGTTGAAGATACTCCGGAAACGGTCGGTATGTTTGGAAAGAAGCTGCTGACATTCAGAATAATTCTGATAGAGGTTGATTGTAACATTGACAGCAGGTGTATGAATGGAAGCCAACACGCCGAACGGAATGGAAAATCATCGTAAGAAGTCTAAACAAAAAGTAGAGTGTACTGACAACGGGCATAACCGCTGTCTGGGAGGTGATGCAGAAGAATACGAAGGAAAGGAGGTATGTGCATCATGAGAAAAACAACAGAGTATAAGGCTGAGAACCGTCTGACGGTAGATATTGAAGGATTAATGGCAATGTTATCCTGCGGAGAAGTAACTGCAAAGAAAATTGCAGATTATGCAGAAGCAAGAGTGATTATTGGAAGACGTGTTCTTTATAACGTGGATAAGATAAAAAAATATCTTGATGCAATGGCAGTGTAATGAAAGATGAGAAGATAAAATACAACAACTTTCCTTCGGAATGAAAAGTAAAAAAGGGAAAATATTCCTGTAAAACAGGCAAATAAAAATTAGCATTTTGCAGGAATTTACCCTTGGAAATCATAAAATATTATGTTAATCTGTGAGCAGATATCAGACAGTAAATGACTGATACCGACAGGACAAAAATCATTCCGAATAACGAAAAATGAAGTGAAAGGAATGATTGATATGGCAAGAAAAGATAATAAAGGCAGAAATTTAAAAACAGGTGAATACCAGCGTCCGGATGGACGTTATGAGTATCGCTACAAGGATGAAATTACCGGAAAGCGTAATTCGGTTTATGCAGCTGATCTGGCGAGTCTGCGAGAAATGGAAAAGAAGATCAATAAGGATATGGATGATCTGCTTATTACAGACGCCTCAGTCAAGAAGCTGACCGTAAATACGTTGTTTGAGCGATACATGGCAACAAAGAATATCAAGGAAAGAACGAAAAAGAATTATATTCGTATGTGGGACTATCGGATACGAAATACTTTGGGAAACATTCGTGTTGTGGATTTTAAGACATCTCACATAAGGACGTTCTTTTCCGCATTGTCAGATGAAGGACTGGCACACAGTACAATCAAAGGCCTTTATGGCTTATTGAATCCCAGTTTTGAACTGGCAGTGGAAGATGGGATTATCCGTAAGAATCCGGTAACTGGAACACTTGGAGATTATGGGGCTCCGGCAAAAGAGAAAGAAGCACTGACATTGGAACAGCAGGAAAAACTTCTGAAGTTTGTTGAACAGAGTAATGTGTATAAGCCTCATCTTCCAATGATGCAGGTTATGTTTGGGGCTTGCCTGAGAGTGAGTGAAACCATTGGATTAACCTGGTCAGATGTGGATATGAAGAATCGGGAGATCCATGTAGGTGGACAGCTTGTATATTATGAAGGTGATGAAGGATATTGTTTTCATGATTCAGAAACCAAAACGGATGCAGGAATCAGAGACATTCCTATGACACAGATGGTATATGATGCGTTCCGTAAACAGAGAGAGCTGAACTTGATGCTTGGTTTGCAGAGTAATGTAGAGATCGGTGGACGCAGTGGATTCATCTTCAATACAAAGCATGGACGTCCAATCATGCCGGCGGGAGTGAACAGCTTTCTGAAAAATATTGTCAATGCCTATAATAAGAAAGAAAGCAAACTGGCAGAAGAAGAGAAGCGAGAGCCGGAACTGATGCCTCCCATTTCATCGCATACTCTTCGTCATACGGGATGTACCAGACTGGGTGAGAACAATGTCAATCCCAAAGTTATGCAGTATGTGATGGGGTGCTGGATGTCCGGTGGACATCCGTTAAGCACCGACCGTAGCGGAGCGAAGACCACTCTGATGCGAAGATCACTATGAATATCTACAATCATATCGCAGAAATGTCTCATGTAGAAAATAAGATGTCAAAAATGAATCTGCCGGAAACTGTACCTGCTTTGTGTATTGCAAAAATGCCTATTTTACAGGCTTTCCGGGGCATCAGTCATTTTGTCTGGTATTGTAGAATAGCGTCAAATGAATTGCAAATGGTGTAAATTTGGTGTAAAAAATCAGAGAAAAAAGGAGAGTGCTAATAAAATGAAGCTGACTTATACAAATGTGAATGGATATCTGATTCCCAATCTCACCTATAAATCCGGTGAGCATCTGCTGGAAGTGGACAAGGCAGCCAGAGAACGGGAAGAGATTATCTTGAAAGAATTGATTTATGTTTAAATGAATGTGATGAGGTCGTGGAATGCGACCTCATTGTTGTATGAGAATATAAAATTGCAGTAGGCAGAACGGTCTAAAAAGGGTAAAATAGAAATATCAGTTTGTAATTTTGGATTGAAAAATTGCAATATTATCACTGTTAACAGGATTGCTCAAGGAACTGTCGAATCAGATGACATGGGATTTTGGAAAAGGTTTTACAGTGGCAAATCTGAAAAATATGAGGCAGTTTTATCTGACGTTCCCAAATAGCTACGCACTGCGTAGCGAATTGAGCTGGACGCATTATCGACTTTTAATGCGTGTGGAAAATGAGAATGCACGACAGTTTTACATGGAAGAAGCAGTAAAGTCTCAATGGAGTACGCGGCAACTGGAAAGGCAGATCAACACGTTCTTTTATGAAAGTGACTTGGAACAGGCTCTTATTACACATTTACAAAAGTTTTTATTGGAATTAGGACGAGGATTTTCTTTTGTTGCCAGGCAAAAAAGAATTACGTTTGATGGACGCCATTTTAGAATAGATCTTGTTTTTTACAATTATATTTTAAAATGTTTTGTGCTTATTGACTTGAAGATTGGTGATTTGACACATCAGGATTTAGGACAGATGCAAATGTATGTGCATTATTATGAACGAGAATTGATGAACGAAGGAGATAATCCGCCGATTGGAATTGTGTTATGTGCAGATAAGAGTGATGCAGTTGTACGATATACATTGCCAGAAGGTGAAACACAGGTTTTTGCTTCAAAATATAAATTATATCTTCCTTCAGAAGAAGAATTACTGAAAGAGTTAAAAAGGGAATATCAGGCAATGGAAGCTGCACAACCAGACAAAGAATAGAAACTTTATTGGTTAATGGAGTAGGTATAAAGACAGGCGTGAGTCATAAAAAATATGACTTGCGTCTTTTTCTTTTTGCAGAAAGGAAGTGAGATATAATGTCACAGATTTTTCGTGTGGAGCGAACAAAAAATTATACAGTAATGAGTAACCAGTATTTTAAAAATAAGAGCCTGTCATTAAAGGCAAGGGGATTGTTGTCTCTGATGCTGAGTCTGCCGGATGACTGGAATTATAATATGCAAGGACTTACATCTTTGAGCAGGGATGGAATTGATTCTGTCCGGTCTGCAATCAAAGAACTGGAACACCATGGATATGTGCAGCGAAATATTGTTAGAAACGAGTATGGGATGTTTACGGATACAGAGTATATTATCCGGGAGGTTCCATTAGGGCAGGAGAATGATTAGAAGATAAATAAAATCCGATGATACTGTAATTATTGTCCATATTGGGATATCAGTTCATCGGGAAATCCGATATGGGTACTTCAGCCCAACGGAAAACCAGTGATGGAAAATCCAATATCGGTTTATCCGAGACAATAAATAATGTATGTAATCAAGTATGAATTATAAAATAACCAATTAATCAATAATCTATCGTATCAATTCATGTAAGCAAGGCAGGCAGAGTACCAGGCTGAAAGGGAAAAGAAACGGGCAGATGTGGAGATACAAAGAGCAAATCTAAATGCCAAAAGACAGATGGATATATTGAAAGAAAAAGAATATTTCTGGGGAGCAGGATATGTGACAATAATTTTATTTTCAATATTGAAAAGTAGTGCTTTTCAAAGAGATTTGCTTGATTTTTTTAGAGTTCCGATCAGATGGTATTGTCGACTTATAGAATGGCTGGTGATACCGACCTATGATGATGGTTTTGGAAATCAGGTGGCATATCAGGCAGGTGAAGCATGGCTTTTCCGAATTTGGGCGTTAGCGTTGTTTATATTAATTGGAGTGATTTCAGTTCTGTATATTATTGAAGGAATCCAGATTTACAAAAAGCAGTGAGATGATATTTCAAAATTATGCTTTCTATCCAGTCTTGCTGGAATTGTAGTTCTGGGAGATATTATCAGAGAGTGGCTTCCGGTCAATCTGCCATTGCTTTGATGGCTCGTGGAGGCCAGCTTCCTTTTGGAGCTAATATAGGATCAATTAAAAATGTTTTTCCACCATAATATAAAAAAATGGTGGCATTTTGTATTTGCTGAAGGTACATGAAAATGTTCTCCTGTTAAATGATATTTTGTAAGTTGTTTTCTATAGATATCCGCTGATAGTAGATATCTATGATATCCTGTAAAGTAATCGTATTCATTTTTTCTTCGGCAGTCTTTTGAATTTCATTATAAAATCCCTGCAAAGATAACTGAATGTTAATGCCAACGCCACATTCTGGATTGGTATGAGTATCTAAATGAAGCAATGGTTTATCACCTTCAACTGCTTTATAAATATCCAGCAATGTAATCTGATCTGCTGGTTTTG
>OLPU01000941.1_pt1 | contig 23621 bp, 25 predicted proteins | sample 1673111 | NCBI WGS metagenome assembly OLPU01 (sample SAMEA3136755, study PRJEB25190) | human gut metagenome | reverse complement strand
TAAGAGCAACTTTAGAATCTTTGAACAAAGTCTTTATTGCCTCCTTCTTTTCTTCACTATCTATGTTAATCTCTGGAGTTCTTATCCAGGATTCCACTGAATTGACATAGTTTCTAATCCCATTCTCTGCATGCTTCAACAGATTCGAGATTATGTTTCGAACATGGTCTTCATATTCTTTGATATAAAAATGTTCTTTATAAGACTCAATACGCAAATGCTGATGTTTTTTGTATAACACGTCATTATACCTTTCTGCCAAAATCTCCGGCTCCTCGAAGTGCTGCACTTCATTTGCAGGAGTATACAATGCTCCGTTACGCTCTGTATTGTTTTTTATAAATTTTTATTACAAAAAAGAGCTTTGAAAAATCAAAGCTCTAATTAGATTCATATTAACTTGCTTTTAAACTCACTTGTGATGTTAAAACATCAAAATAAGAATATGAAACAGTTCTTTTTTTATGTTCATCAGTTTCAACCTGAACAGTAAAAAACGATGTAAAAACATCTTCAATTATTCCCTTAATCTCAACATACTCTTCTTTACTTCTTCTTATAGTAAGCGATACCTTTCTCCCAATGTTGTTTCCCAAAACCTTTTTAATCATTGCTAACTTTTCTTTTGTATCATAACAACACCGTCCTTTTGTATATTGTATCACATTTCCATTAAAATAAATTTTTCTAGTCATTTTAATCTTCCTTTGTCATTTAGTTAAAATTTTTTAAGATTTAAATAGAGCATATCACTTTTTTACAGAGATGGTCAATGAAGTTTTTTTGCTAAAAATAGGTATTTTCAAATAATTCAATTTTATTTGAATTATTCAATGAAATTGTTATCACTATTGATTATGGAAGCATAGGCAAGGTTTTTCTTTAATTTGTCGAGAATTTCTTCTTTGTCTTTTATTATTATGCTGTTGTCCTTTTCCCATATAGTGGTATAAAATTCATCGCAAATGCTCTTAAATTTATTATCTCTAATAACTGCATAATCATTAATATTATTTTCGTTATCTATTTTGAAAAATTTCATATTTTTTGATAAATATAAAGATGGATTTTTGTTATCCTTGAAGCTTTCCACAAAATCTCCATCTACTAATTTTATTTGTACTAAATCACTTTCTTTGATGATTTTTTCCATATGATTAATATGTGATTTTACCTGATCAAAAGTTAAAGTAATGGGGATATTGAAAAATCTAAGACAACCTGTGGAGATATATCTTTGTAGTTCTGCTTCGTAAATAAGTACTTTTAACTTTGATTTATAGGTGATGTTTTGTAAAAATAAATTGATTTTATTTAATTCTTCCAAAACTACTTTGTCAGTAAATAAAGTAGAGGCAATTTCTTCAAATAAATCTGGAGGCATGAAAAGTTCATTCATATCACCCATTAACCATCTTAAGTCTTGTCCCATTATATATTGCATATATTTTCTTTCTTTGATGGTATTTATACTGGATATTTTTTCAACTAGAGGGTTGCCTTGATTTTTTATTATATTATCCAAGGTATAGTACATTTCATCTATGGCACTTTTCTCCTTGGACATATTGGAAAATAAACAACGTTTGTCTTGTGAAAAAGTTGCTACATGAAGAAGGTCATCCTTTATTATAAAAATAATTGTGTTGGAATTTAGCTCATAATTGTAAATTTCAAAATCCAATGTGGGATGAAGGCTTATCATATTAAGTAGTAAAATTGTATTGAAAACAATGTCCTCTCTGTCTCCTTCAAAACCAATAAGCAACCTGATTCTTATGGAAACATCGTCTTTTTTTAATTGCCACAAATCTGGTTTGATGGCTGCTATGGATAATTTATCCTCATCAGTTGCTTTAAATAAATTGGCAGATAAAATTAAGTCAATTTTGTTAAAACGATTCATAAAAGATTCCATATCGTGGGATAGATATTGCTTTCTCAGTTTTGGGTTAATATGAATTATGCTGTTGTAGCTTTCCTGCACATGGGTGTTTTTATGTACATGTGGGATGCTTTTTTGAGCAGTTTCCATGTAGGACTCTTTTAATAGAGTGTCAATATATTCTATCAAGTTTTCCTTGCTTGTATCTTTGTCTATTTCAAAATAGCTCATAAGCTCATCCATAGATGATGGTGATAGGGAGTTTACTATGAATGTTGATGTAGCTTTGCAAATTTGGGCTATGTTTTTTTGTGTGGGTAGATTTTTGTTGCTAATCCACTTGCTTATGTAGGATACGTCGTAGCCTAGCTCTTTGGCAAGGGTTTTCTTTTTTTGTTTTGACAAGTAAACTAGTTTTTCTAGTAATTGTCCAAAGGTTATGTTTATCAATGATAGGTCCTCCTGATGTTTAGTTTAATTTTAATATATCATTTTGGTATAGTATTTCAAGACTTGAATTCAATTTTTTGATTTTTGTTGAATTTGTTGAAAGTTTTTGTTCAATTTTTCAAGTTTTATGAATAAGGGGTGTATCATTTTTGAACATACACCCTTGTAATTAGAATAAAATAAAAAGATATAATTTATTATCTTACCATTAGCCATGGTTCAAATAATGGTGATGAGCCTACTTTTATATATCCATATTTTCCTAGACTATTTTTAACTTTTATATATTTTTTATTTCCCTTTTGATAGAATGAGTAGATATTGACTTTTTGATCTTTTTTTACTATAAAAGCTTTTTTTGTAGCATTAGTATTTGTATAAGCAGTTAGTTTTTTGTTAGCTGTGTACTTAATAGATCTTGTTTGTTTAGTAGTATTAGCAGTACAAGGAGTATAAACTTTATATCCATCTATTTTTATATTATAATAACAAGAAAAGCGTCCAAATGCATCCGTAAAATCTTTGAATACTCCCCAGTTACCTTCTGATAAAGCTATTGTGCCGGTATTGGCATTATATTTTTCAATATAAGAATCATTATATGTTCTATCAAGTAAGCATTTGCTATTCTTAAATTTTAATATTCTGTAACCTTCTTGGAGGTCTTCTCGATAATTTAGTACTATTTCTAGGCTTTTATCTTTTTTATTAAAATTATATATTCTGACATTACACTTATAAGGTAGGCGATTATAATAGCGTTTTGAAAATTCATACTCTTGTTTTAATACTATAGAAGTTTTATCATTGATTTTTAATATTAAGTTGTCATTTTTAGATAAATAAATTTTTATTTTCTTTTAAGTAATTTTTCATAGTATATCTCTCAGGTTCTTCAATAAAATCATTAAAGCATTCATCCATTACTAACATAACATCTTTTTCTCTACATCTCTTTAATATCTTTTCTAATAACTCTATTGAAACAAGTTCTCCTGTAGGATTATTAGGATTACAAATAAAAATTATGTCTATATCATCTTTTATTTTATCAATAAATTCATAATCTAATTTAAAATCATTATATTCCTTTAATTTATAATATTGTATTTCACCATTAACACTTATAATTGCTTCTTCATATTCTGAAAAAGTTGGTGCTGGTAATAATGCTTTTTTAGGCTTTAAAGCTCGTACAATATTAAATATTACTTCTGCCGCACCATTTCCTAATGTGATATTACTTATATCTATTTTTTCAAACTCTCCAATAGAGTTCTTTAAATCAAAATAAGTTATATCTGGGTATTTAACTACTTTATCAATTGCATTTATCATAGCAGTTTTAACATTTTCATTTAATCCTACAGGATTTATATTAGCTGAAAAGTCTATTATATCTTTTGAATTCAATTTATATTTTCTTGCAATTTCTTCAGTATTTCCACCATGTATCGCCAAAATATTTCCTCCTAAAAAATATATACTAAATCTTAACTCTAAATTTCTTTAAGCTTAAATTATATAATCACATTTATAATCCAACTAATAATTAACGCCATACAGCATCCTAAAATAGCACTGCAATATAATATATTATTTGTTTTGTTTACTTTATAAATATCTATTTTTTCTATATCATCACCTATAGTTGGCTTTTCTACAAGCTTTCCAAAATAATAATTTGCACCACCTAATTGAACATTTAATGCTCCTGCTACAGCAGCTTCTGGATGAGCACTATTAGGACTACTATGATTATTTTTATCTCTTTTATAAATTTTAAAACTATTTTTATAATCTAAACCTAAAGAAAAAGAGGCCATAAATATAAAATATCCACTTAATCTTGCTGGAATATAATTAAATACATCATCTAACTTTGCTGGAAAATATCCAAATTCAATATATTTATCATTTTTATATCCAAACATTGAATCCATTGTATTTACAGCTTTATACAAGAAAGCTAATGGAGCTCCACCAATACCAACATAAAAAAGTGGAGCAATAACTCCATCTGACATATTTTCAGCTACTGTTTCTACAACAGCTTTTAATATGGCCTCTTTATCTAAGTTTTTAGTGTCTCTTCCAACTATATATGATAACTGCTTCCTTGCTCCCTCAATATCATCCTGTATTACATATTTTACAACCTTTAACCCTTCAACTTTAAGAGCCTTTGTTGATATACAGAAATAAATCATTATAGATGATAATATTACTCCTAAAACATTATTAATTGCATATGCGCCTTTTAATAAAAAATAATTAAATAAAAACACAATTAATACTACAGTTATCCAAGTTAATAAACCAGCTATTTTTAATGATTTTTTTAATACTTTTCTAAAAAACTTTTCTGTTGCTTTACATAAAGATCCTATTATTCTAATTGGATGAATTGGATTTTGAGGATCTCCAATTATTAAATCTAATAAAAAACCTAATATCGTTTCTATCATTGTTCTAACCTTTCTATAATTAAATATTATCTATATTTACAATTTCAAATCCCTTGTGCTTTTTTTCTAAGGTTAAAGTATATCCTCTTCCACATGCTGGTTGATGCTCATAAAAACTTTTACTACAATCATAAAAAATTTCTAATATAGTTCCTATTGTTCCTCCATGACAAACTAAAACTGCTGTACCTATACCTTCTTTATAACACTTCTCTATAAACTTATTAAATGCTTCTTTTATTCTTTCTCTATATTGAATTTTACTTTCTCCATTAGGACATGATACTTGTCCATCTTTATCAGTAATCCAATTAATATATTCTTTATTTTCTTTTAACATATCATAGCTTTTCATTTCAAAATCACCAAAATCATATTCCCAAAACTCATTAATTTCATAATATACTTTTTTAGGATACAGAATTTCTAATGTTTCATTTGCTCTTTTGGCTCCACTAGAAAAAAATTTATTATATTCTGGATACTTTATTAAATTTTTAATATCATTTAATTCTTTTATTCCTTTTTCACTTAATGATATATTACTTTTACCACAATAAAGATGTTTTTCATTTGCTTCTGTTTTACCATGCCTTATTAAAGCTAACATCAACTTATTCATAATTTTATTTTCTCCTTATAGTTATCTTCTACGAGAATATCACTTTTAAAACTTTTGTACAACTAACTTTTAAAAAAAGAAAAACCAACAAATAATATTGTTGATTAAACATAGTTTTGTAGACTTATATATTAATCTTTAATTATTGTTGGTATACCACAAAAGATTCTATATACACATGACGATTCTTTTGATAGATACTGAAGGCATCTTCCTGTTTCTTCTCTCCACATTCTATCTTCTTTTTTTAAAGGAACTATTCCACTTGAAATCTCATCAGAAATTATTATTTTATCCTTAAATAGATTTATGTTTTCTTTTATATATTGTAATGAATTTATCTCTTTTAATATATTATTATATGTAAATTTATGAAGTCCGCAAATAACCTTTTTAGAAAAATCTATTTCACCATCACTACAATAAAATATATCCTCCTCATTAATATTAAACTTTTCTTTGATAAAATCTTTTTTCCCATTATATGCTCCACCAAAAACTAAAACCATATTTTTCTCCTTTATATAAAGTTATGATGTATGTTTGTAATTGTTGATTTTATATAATTTTAATAGTTATATAAAGCTTAAAATTAAAATTCCAATAGTTTCTGCAATAACAAGTCCATATCCAGCACTATCTCCTGACATTCCATCAAATTCTTTAGCCGCTTTATTAACTAAAAAGGTACTTATTAAAATCATTGCTAAACTTATTATTATTCCATATGTTCCAAAAATAAATACTAAAATTATACTTGATATTATCAAAGATGATAATAATATAACTCTATCTACTTTTCCAGTTCCTTGTTTGAAAAATGCTCCTAATGAGCTTCCTTTCATGGATTCTTTTGATAATAATAAATATCCCATTAAACTTCTTGAAATAATAGGTATTAAAATTAATCCAATAGCACTAGTATTATTGTTGACAGAGTTACCTTGTATACTATTGCTTATAACAGTATAAAGACCTGAAAAATTTACTATAAATAACATAACTACAGATATAACTGCAAAAGCTCCAGTATGAGGATCTTTTAATATTCTCAACTTTTCTTCTTTATTTCTTCTAGATAATAGAGCATCACAAACATCCATATATCCATCTAAATGAAGCATTCCAGTTAATATAAATGGCGTTATTAATGTAATTGCAGTTGTTACCATTATACTTGCACCTAATAAACTAAGTAGTCTAAAAGCTCCATACCAAATAAGCCCTACAATTAACCCTATTACAGGATAAAACTTCATTATATTTTTTCCACCTTCATCATCCCATTCGTATCTTGGTAATGGAATAACAGTAAACATACTTATTGCCATTAAAAATCCCTTAAAATATTTCTTCATTTTTCCTCCTTACAATATATGGGTGCACCTCCGGGGTAAATCCAAATTTTGGATTGACCCCGGAGGCGCTCCCATTATCTAGCTCTATCTTTATGATAAATTATATTGCCATAAGAACATTCAACTACAATATCAGAAACCTCTGCTAACTTTCTATTTATAATTCCTATTTCTTTTCTAAAGCTTTCTGTATAGCAATCATACTGAATACTATCACTAAATAAATAATCTGATACTATAACTATATCGCCAGCTGCACTAATAATTTCTAATATTCCAGATAAAATATCCTCACTAACTTCCTTAAAAAAATCCTTTCCTTGAAACATATAATTTGTAACAAGAGATGTTATACTATCTATTAAAACAGTATCTTCCTCTTTTATAAGACTTGAAACTTTGCTCATATTTAATGTTTCTTCTATTGTATTAAATCCATATCCTTCTCTTTCCCTTAAATGATTTTCTATTCTTTTTAAATCTTCTAAGTCATATGGATTCATTGTTGCAACATAATATAATTTGCCTACTTCCCTTTCTATCTCTCCATCTAACTGGCCACTTATAGGATTTTTTAAGCTTTCATTTAACGATTTTGATAAATTTTGCGCAAACATGGATTTTCCACTTTTAGCTCCACCAACTACTAAAACAATCATCTTATCTCCTAAACTATATAGTTTTCTTCTCCTCTAACTTCATCTAAATAATCATCATTTATTTCAGCTTCATCAAATGTTGCCATATTATTCATCATTGCACAACTAAATTCAATTACCGAAAATGCTATAGGACACCCGCTACCTTCCCCTAATCTCATATCTAAATTAAGCATTGGCTGTAATTCCAATTCTTTCATTGCAATATTATAACCTATTTCTTTAGAGCAGTGTGATGTTATTAAATACTCTTTAACTAATGGATTTATTCTTACTGCTGCTAATGCTGCAACTACCGATATAAATCCATCTATCACTATAGGTATTTTATAATAAGCCGCTCCTAAAAACACTCCCATCATTCCAGCTATATCAAAACCTCCAACTTTAGAAACTACATCAATTGGATCTTTTTTATCTGGATTATTAACTTTAATCGCTTCTGATACTACCCATTTTTTCTTTTCAAAAGCCTCCTTCGTTATTCCTGCGCCTTTACCAACAGCTTCTTCAATACTACATTCAGTTAAGCTTACAAGAACAGAACTACTTGTTGTTGTATTTCCTATACCCATTTCTCCAACACCTAATATGTTATATCCATCTTCATAAGCACTCCTAGCCATTTCAATTCCTATATTTATTGCTCTTATACATTCATCATAACTCATAGCTTGTCTCTTAACTATGTTATAAGTTCCTTTTCTTATTTTCCTATCTATAGCCCCTGGAATTTTTCTATCTGTATTTACTCCTATATCAACAACTTTTAAATCACAATTATTTTCTTTAGCTAGTACAGCAACTCCTGTTACTCCCCTTGAAAAGTTAATTGTTTGTGCTAGTGTTACACTTTGAGGTGCTGAAGCAACTCCTTCTTCTACAACCCCATTGTCTGATGACATTATAATAATACATTTTTTATTTATAGAATTTTTTATCTTACCTGTAATTCCAGCAAGCTTTATTGCTATATCCTCTAATTTACCTAAGCTCCCTAAAGGTTTTGCAAGCGAATTAACTCTTAACCTAGCTTCTTCTATAGCATCTTCATTTAATCCTGTTATATCATTAATAATTTTTTTAAGCTCTAATTTTTCGTCTCTCATTGTTTCACCCCAATTATTTATTTAAAACATCCTCTTTTTTTGTTATAATACTTTATTATTTGTTTAAATGTCAACAATCATATATTAAACAACTTTTCATTTAGGAGAACAATATGAACAATACTATAATTAACTTTTTACAAAATGAAATGAAATGGAATAAATTAAACATATCATCTATAGAAAAAATAGGCGGACTTAGTAGCGAAAATTATAAAGTTTCTTATAATAACAATAATTATTTTGTAAAAATTTGCACTCATAATTATTTACATACCGATAGAAAAAGTGAATTATCAATAATAAATAAAGCTATAGAAATAAATTTAGCTCCACATTTATATTACTTTTCTACTGAAACTGGTAATATGATTAGCAGTTGGATTAATGGTACCATGCCCTCCTTAAATGATTTTTCTTCAACTAAATTTCTACATAAACTTTCTGTTGCTTTAAACAGTTTTCATAATTTAAAATGCCAAAAATATTTTAACCCTTTTAATCATATAAGAAAAAGAATCAATCTATGCAATGATTTGAATCTTCCCTTACCAAAATCTATAGATACACTACTAAACCATTTAAATAATCTAGAAGTAAAGCTTAGTAAAAATCCTTTAATAGGTCTTTGCCATAATGACCTAAATGCTTCAAATATTATTTTAACTGAAGATAATATATATTTTGTAGATTATGAATACTCTTCTATGGGTGATGTATTTTTTGATTTAGCAACAATATCTTGGTTTTTTAATGAAAGATCTAGGAAAAACTTATTAGAACTATATTTTAATGAATGTACTGAACAACATTATGAAAAATTATTAGATTACCTTTTCGTAGTGAAATTTTATAATGCCACTTGGTCATTGCTTAAATCTTCTGATTCTAGTTCTGACTATGATTATTTAGCTGGTGCTAAAATGATATTTAATGATTTGCTCGATTATAACTCTATACGAAATTTTTAATAAAAGAGAGGTTTAAACTGTGATAAAATACTTATTATTTGATTTAGATGGAACAATAACTGATCCTAAAGAAGGTATTACTAAAAGTGTACAATATGCTCTTAGCAAGTTGGGAATTGAAGAAAACTGTGAAAATCTTCTTAAATTTATAGGTCCACCTTTATTAAATTCATTTATGGACTTTTATGACTTTGATAAAGAAAAGGCTGAGCTTGCAATAAAGTATTATAGAGAACGTTATTCTACTATTGGTTTATTTGAAAATAGTGCAATTGAAGGTATTGAAGAAGTTTTATCTAAATTAAAAGAAGCTGGATTTGTACTAGCTATTGCTACTAGTAAGCCAACTCATTTTGCTATTCCTATTTGTGAAAAGTATAATTTAGATAAATATTTTGATTTAATTTTAGGAAGTGAATTAGATGGAACAAGATCAAAAAAATCTGAAGTAATTCTTGAAGTGCTTAATAAGCTAAATGCTATACCTAATGAATCAATTATGATTGGAGACCGCATGCACGATATAATTAGAGCTAAAGAAGCAGGAATTAAAAGTATTGGAGTTACATTTGGATATGCAGAAGATGGAGAATTAGAAGAATCAGGAGCTGACTTCATAGTAGAAAGTTCCTCTGAACTATTATCTTGTATATTTAAATTAATTTAGTATATATTTAAAAATATAAAAGAATTTGTATAAAACAAATTCTCTTATTATCTCATTTTATAACTTTATTCCTTACCAAACACCTTTAAATATCACTACTTATTTCTTCTAACTCATTAATTATTTTGCTGCTTATCTTTTTTAAAATATATTTTAAATTATGCTTTAGAATTTTATATTTAAAATATCGCAAAAAAATAAAGGAAATCTATTTCTAAATCTCCTTTATTATCATATACCATAATGAATTAAATGCTTATTTTGTTTTATTGCAAGATTAATTTTTATAATTAATTTTTCAAGTTCATTTGATTTAAATTGCTTATTTGCAGTAGTAATTATTTTTCTAAATTCTTTTAATGAACCTGGTGGTATAATTGTAGTTCCACAATAATCTAGTCCTAGTGCAGGATGTTTTTTCATATGAAAATAAGTTTTTAAATTTCCCAATTCCTCCAAGTATTCTGTTATCATTTCTTCTATTAAATCATCACTAACAGAAATACAATTATACTTTTCAGGTTCATAATCACTATACAATTTATCATCTTCAAATCTTTCAATGATTCCAAAATCATGTTTTGCCAAATTCCCACCCCTAATAAATTATATTTTCCAAATTATATTCTTAAACTAAACCTTAAAATTTTAACTCCTTATTAAATATATAATCAAACCTCTAAGTATAAATTACATTAATGTTACAAATTATTATTGAAATACATTTTATATTACTATGTATTATTACTCATCAAAAAAGAATAACATTTCTGTTATTCTTTCTCTTACTACTTCTTATTATTACAATTTTTGTCCAAACAATCTTCTAACAAATCACTGATAGCATTTGTTAGTTGACAATTTGAGTTCATAAAATAACAATTAGTCATTTGGTTATTCCAAGCATATAAGAATATTAGAAATAATACTAAATTCATAAATCTTTGTCCATAACACTGTAGTAAATTTAATAATTGACAAGCTAAAAATTCATTTGTTCCTTCTGTATCGCTATTGCTACCGCAATAATTTTCACAAAGTTCTTCTAACTCACCATCATTTAAGTCATTTAATATATCGTTTAAATTAGATGTTGATCCAAATGTACTCAATTTTCTTTTCCTCTCAAAAAGTTATCTAACGCTTCATAATACGCTAAAAACATAGAGATTGCTACAATCTTATATAATTTAACCTAAACTCATTACTTATGTATATTCTCCTTCGCTTAAAAACTCCTTTTAGATAAATTTATATTTATTAAATACCTAATCATAATAATATGTGATAAATTAATAAAAAAAATGTCACAACACTAAATAAAGTATTGTAACATTTTTTAACTACATATTAAACTTTTATAGTTCCATGCTTTAATAAATGATTTATTCTCTTAAAATAAGTTATACCTAATGGAATTGCCGCTGCAAGCCAAGCTACTGGATCCGCTAAGCATATTCCTAAAAACTCTATATATCTTGGTAATGTAAATGCTACTACAGCTCTTGCAATAAGCTCATATGCTCCTGCCATCATTGGAACGAATGAATCCCCTATTCCTTGAAGTGCATTTCTATATATAAATATTAATCCAAGAGGTATAAAGAATATTGCTGATATATCAAGCACTTGTTGAGCATATTTTAGTATTTCTGCATCTGGATTACTTATAAACATCATAACAAAATATTTACCAAGGAATATTAATACTGCTCCCGCAATAATACTAGTAATAATAGAAATTTTAGTACATGCCTTTACGCCTTCTCTTATACGATTATACTCCTTAGCACCAAGATTTTGACCACAATACGTAGCCATAGTTACACCAAAAGTAATTGCCGGCTGCATAACAAGTTGAAGTGCTTTCGAAGCTGCAGTATATGAAGCAATAATAGTAGAACCAAATACATTTAATGCTCCTTGTACTGTCATTATACCAATTGCAGTTATTGAAAATTGAAGCGCCATTGGAATTCCTATTTTTAAATGTTTATGATAGTATCTTTTCTTAACTTTAAAATCTTCTTTCTTAAGTCTTAAAATAGTAAATCTCTTATATGTATATATTAGACAAAGTATTGCCGATACACCTTGAGAAATAATTGTTGCATATGCAGCACCTGCAACTCCCATATTAAAGTTAATTATAAATACTAAATCTAAAATTACATTTAATACTGAAGAAACTATTAAGAAATATAACGGTGTTTTACTATCTCCTAATGCTCTTAATATACTTGCAATTAAGTTATATGCAACCGTTGCTACAACTCCTGCATAAATTATTTTTATATATAAATATGCATCACCTATAATATTTTCAGGTGTATTCATTAATTTTAATAAAGGCATAGCTCCTAATAAGCTAACTATTGTAATTACCACTACTGAAATTACAGTTAATGTAATGGCACTTGCAACCGCTTTACGTAAGCCTTTTTCATCTTTAGCTCCAAACCTCTGAGAAACTAATACTGCAAACCCACTAGATAATCCAGTTGCAAATCCATTAACTAAGAATACCATTGAACTAGTTGCTCCAACAGCTGCTAATGCATCTACTCCAACAAATCTACCAACTATTATAGTATCAACCATACTATAAAACTGTTGAAATATATTTCCTATTAATAAAGGTATTGAAAATAGTAAGATTAATTTTGTTGGATTACCTTTAGTCATATCATTTGTCATATTGTTTTTCATCCACTCATCTCCCCCTAACATCTTATTTCACAATTAAATAGAATATCATCTTTATTATACTTTTGCAAAACAAATTTTAAGAGGTAAGACTAGTTTCCTTACCTCTTATATATTATTATTGTTTTTCTATACACTTATTTAGATCTCGCTTCTTTAATCCATTTCTATTAGCTTTACTTATCCAAAATCTATTTGCTGCAAGTCTAAATGCAAACCTTGGAAACATACTTGGTGTTGTAAATATATCATCCCCACTTTTATTTTCATTTATATTTTTAGCCAAATTATCTAATGCTAATCCTAAATTAGTATTGGGACCTTTACCCATAGGTACATTCCTTAATCCTCCCATCATTTCTCCAGCCCCTATACCAATTCCTTGTGCCCATTTTATATTCATCTTTTTACACCAACATTTCATTATATTAAGTGCTATTTTATTTTGCTTACCTTCATAAAAGCCGCAGTTGGCAATAACATATACTATACTACGATCAAGTATATTTTTAATAAATGGACTATACATTCCATACTTACATTCACTTATTATTATAAGTTCATCACAACTAGCAATTTTTTCTCCCATTTTATTATAATCATCTTTTATAACACATTCTCCTGGAGTTTTTATTCAAAAGCCAAAACACCTAATACACTTGTTTATTCTTTTTCCTTTACAAATTATAATATCCTCTTCATTTAAATTCTCTGAAATATTATTAAAATCTTCTTTACTTAAATCATGAATTATTAACTTCATATTTTTTATCCTCACTCTTTTTAATAATAAACTATTTTCGTAATTCCTTACTTACTTCTCCAATAATCTTAATTCCTTCTTTTATTTCATTAAGTGATAATCTAGAAAGTCCTAGCCTTAAAGTATTTTTACAACTATAATCAACTGAAAATATATCGCCCGGAGTAAATATAACTCCCTTTTTATAACACTCATCTAAAAGCTTTCTAGAATCTACTCCTTCTATTCCAATATAAATATGCAATCCGCCTTCACCCCATATAAATGTTGGATTAATGTATTTATTAATACATTCTACAGCAAGCTCATATTTTTCCTTATATACTTTTCTTACTTTTTTAATTTGCCTTTCAAATGATCCTGAACGTAAATATTCATATAATATACCTTGATCTAAAAATGATGTATGAATATTTTTACACCTTTTTACACTTTCTAATATATCAATAACATTTTTATCTGCAAGGATCCATCCTACTCTTATTCCTGGAAATAATATTTTTGAAAAACTCCCAATATAAATAACACCACTTCCCCCATTATCAAGAGCAGCAATTGGAGATACATGCGTACTATTATATAAAAGTTCTTCATTAAATCCATCCTCAATTATAGGAACATTATACTTTTTGAATAAATTATAAACAGAATATCTTTTTTCACCCTTCATTACAATTCCTGTTGGATTATGATATGAAGGAATTAAATATCCGAACTTTATATCATTATTTTTTAAGCTTTCTTCTAATTCATTAAGATCTATTCCATCTTCAGTCATAGGAACTCCTATAACATCTAATCCATGAACTTTCATAATTTTAATAGCTGTATTATGTGTTGGATTTTCGCAAATAATTTTATCACCTTTATTTGTATAAGCAGTTAGAAGCATTTCAAGCCCTTCTGTAAATCCATTAGTAATTATAATATCTTTGCTTGTTGTATCTACTCCCTTTGCCTCCATGTACTTTAAAAAATATTCAATAAGTGGCTTATACCCCTTTGCATATCCATAATTTAATATTTTATGCCCTTCTATTGAAATTCTATTTAGAAATGCTTTTTTAAACTCTTCCATATCAAATAATTCACCATCAGGTGAGATGCTTTTGAAAGATATTAAGTTTTTCTCCCAAGGTATTTCACTTTTTACAATATCTAATTTTTCTGCAAGTTTCCCATAATCATTAGCTCTCTGACTCCAAGCGACTTTCCATCCATCTTCATTTACTGATTTAACCTGCGAAACAAAGGTCCCCCTTCCTTTTACTGTATATAAAATACCTTCCTCTTCAAGATTTTCATATGCAGTTATTACAGAGTTTCTACTAACACCAAGTAATTTAGAAAGCTCCCTGGTAGCAGGGAGCTTTCCATTTGAAACAAGAAGATTACTAGCAATCATGTTCTTTATATAATTTTCTATTTGTACATATAACGGTTCTTCATCATTAAAATCAATTTTAGAAAATATCATTAACTTTCAACTCCTAAAATAGTGAATACTCTATTATCTTATCTAATAGGTCACTAAATTCTAATCCTCGCACCTTTGCACTTTTAGGAATAAGACTTTGAGTTGTCATTCCTGGAAGAGTATTTACTTCTAGTAAATAAGGTACTTCATCTCTTATTATCATATCAATTCGTGCATAACTATTGCAACCCAAAATATCCCAAACTTTCTTTGATATATTATTAATTTTCTCTTGTAGCTTTTCTTCTAGTAAAACTACTTCTTCTTTTGCTCCATTTTCCTCATATTTAGATTTATAATCAAAGAATTCACCATTTTGTGATTTTATCATAACCGTAGGAAAAACTTCTCCATTTAATACAAATGAAGTTATCTCTTCGCCATTTATATACTCTTCTATCATTACTTCATTATCATACTTTAATCCTTCTCTTACTGCTTCTTCTACTTCATTTTCATTTCTAATAAAGAAAGTAGCAACACTTGAACCACCTTTATTAGGTTTAATAAATACAGGATACTGTAATTCTTTTATTTTTTTATAATCTATTTCTTCAACAGATTTAACTATAATCCATTTTGCAGTATCAACATCAACAGTTTTTACTAGACTTTTAGTTAATCCTTTATTCATACATATAGCACTTGGCAACACCTTACATTCACTATATGGTATTCCCATAGTTTCAAGAGCACCTTGGATAGTTCCATCTTCTCCAAATTTTCCATGTAGAGCAATAAAAGCAAAATCAATTCCCTTTATTTTTTCTATAACCTCTTGCTTTGAATTTATTGTTATAGGAATTATTTTTTCATATTTATCTTTATTTAAATGTTTTATTACTTGTTCCCCTGATTTCAAACTTATTTCTCTTTCTGATGATACTCCACCCATTATTACCCCAATTTTCATCAATATCACTCCTAATTTTTAATCTTTACTTTATTTATAAAATAAAAAAGCACCACATTAACACTAAATTCATTAACCTGTGGTACTTTTTTATGATTATATTCAACTTTCAACTATGATAATTATGCTATTTTCATTTTCTGAATTTTCAAATCTGCTTTCTTCATATAATTAACAGCTATAAATACTGTTACCAATTCACTTGCTGGAACAGTTAACCATATTCCAATATCCCCCAAAATTATAGGTAGAATTATTATAAATATTAATATTAAAATTACTCCTCTTAATACGGATATAATAGCTGATGTCTTTGCATCCTCAAGTGCTGTAAAGTAAGCTGATGTCAAAATATTTAACCCATTAAAAACAAAAGCAACAGAATATAATTTAGTAGCTTCTGCAGTAATTCTAATTAATTCCGCATCACCTTTACTAAACATTTTAATAAGAGTTTCTCCTCCAAATATCATAAGTATAGTACTTGAAATTCCAATTATGATTATTGTTAATATTGCTATTTTTAAAATTTTATTTATTCGATCTTTATTATTTGCACCATAATTAAAACTAATTATAGGGCTAATCCCATTACATATTCCTGAAAATATAGCTATGACTAAAGAAGCTATATAGAGAATTATTGAAAAAGCAGATACACCCATTTCTCCAATTCTAATCATTAATACAATATTAAATATAAAAGTTGAAAAAGCAACTGCAAACTGTGTTATACCTTCTGATGATCCATTATAAAATATTCTTACTATTTTCTTAAAATCAAATTCAACTTTGCAAAATTTTAATATAGAGTCCTTTTTTAAATAGTGACTTAAAGCAAATAAAAATCCAATTGTAAATGCAATTCCTGATGCTATGCCTGCACCAACTAATCCTAAACCAAACTTCACTATAAATATATAATCTAATAGTATATTTAGTAGTGAACTAATAATATCTGCTATCATAGCATGATTTGGTTTTCCCATAACCCTAAGTCCACTACTTAAATAAGAATTCCCTACAAATGTAGTCAAAAATAAACATAATGCTCGTAAATATTGTACAACTAATGGCACCAAATCATCACTAGCCCCCAAAATTTTTGCTATAGTCGGTGCAAAAATAATGGTAAACACCGATAAAAATAATGTTATCACTGTTAGTGTGTAAAATGCTAAGCTAAAAGTCTTTCTTGCTTCTTTTTTATTTTCTTTACCAAGCTCAATACTAGTAATAGTCCCTCCCCCAATAGCAACCATTATCCCAATTGCCATTGCTACTCCGAAGAACGGCATTGCTATATTAACTGCTGACAATCCTTTAGAACCTACTACATTTCCAACAAATATGCCATCTACAACTATATATACTGAAAATACTATCATAGCAATAACTGATGGTATTGAATATTTTACAAATAGCTTCCCTATATTTTCTTTTCCTAATGATAAATCCATAGTACTCACTTCCTTTCCTAAAAAATAATAAACCTTAGAGTAACTCCAAGGTCAATATATTTTTATTTAATAGGAATCCATATTTCAATGTAATCAGTAGTTTTATCATTCTTATTTTCAAAAGTTATAAATCTTGCTACACTATCGCCTATAATTTCTATATTATTACCATCTATATATTTTTTAAGATACATTATACTTTCCTCTGTAATATCAATATTAATTTTAAATATACTATGAATACATTTATCATATTTGAAACATTTATAATCTATCAAGTTTCCTATATAGTCACTCTTATAAACTATTCCGCTAATAGCATAAACTATATTATTTTCAACTTTATTTATCTTAAAAAACTCCTTTTTTATTACAGATGAAAATGTAACTTCATTTAAGTATTCATAACTATTAAACTTATCCATTATCTTACAAGCCTTTAAATCCATTCCATCTGCTAGTTCTTCATAGAATATAATAGGTGAATTAACAATTTCTATTTTATTTAATAATTTTATAGTCTTCTCTATATCATATTTAAAGTTACTAACAGTTTTCTTTAACTTTTTTAGCTCTAAAATTTTATTATCTATACCAGACTCTTTATCTTGAAGAACTTTTTTTAATTGTTCAAGAGTACAGTTATTAATAATATCTTTAATTTCTTTTATAGATATATTAATTTCTCTAAAAGCAATAACATAGCTTAATTTAATAATATCTTCTATTGTATAATAACGATAACCATTTTTCCCTATGATTGAAGGCTTTAAAATATTATCTTTATCATAATATCTTAATGTATCTCTTGAAACTCCTAAATATTCTGATACTTCCCCTATTAAAAATCTATTTTTCACTTCTTTATTTCTCCATCTTGTTTATTTATTATAACTCTTAAAATTTATACTAATATATTAATTTATTATTGTCTATTTTTAAAACATCTCTTCTCATATATAATTTAAATTCACCTTAACACATTCAAAAATCAAAATAAATTATAAATAGCAATTACCATCATAAAATTATTCTCTACTTTATTTATAATAAAAGTGTTTTTGGAAAAATATACTTAATATATATTGACTTACTTTTCTTTTTATTAGATAATAATAATTATTAGTTAATAATAAAATTATAGGAGGATATTTATGAGTAATATAATTAATGGGTCTTGGAATGATTTTAGAGAGTTGATTTTAGTTGATAAAGTTGAAGTTTGTCCTACAATAATTTCTTTTTATTTTAAAGCAAAAGATGGTGGTAAACTTGTTAAACCAAAAGCAGGACAATTTTTACCCTTTAAAATAAAAACAGATAATCCTAAATATAAAGATAATGAGAACTTATAGTCTTTCAATGTTTCCTAATGATGATACCTATAGAATAAGTGTAAAGAAAATTGATGGTGGTTTAATCAGTACTTATTTACATGAGAATCTTAATATAGGTGATTCTATTGAAGCTATGATCCCAATGGGTGTATTTACTGTAAAAGATAAAAAGAATGATATTGTTTTAATTTCTGGTGGAATAGGTGTTACCCCTCTTTTAGCAATGCTATATGAAGAATCTTCAACTAGGAATAATATTCATTTTATTCAAGCCGTTCAAAACTCTAGTTTGCATCCATTTAAGAATGATATAGAATCTATTGCTAAAATTAAAGGTATTAAAAATACTGTATTTTATTCAAATCCTTTAGATAGTGACAAAGAAGGAATAGATTATAACTTTACTGGATATGTTAATAAGAATTATTTAAAAGATAATGTTAACTTAGATTCAGATTTCTATCTTTGCGGTCCTCCTGTATTCATGAAGGCTGTAGAAAGTACTTTGCTTGAACTGGGAGTAGATAGTTCTAAAATTAATTATGAGCTTTTTAGCAAATAATTATTAGAGTTATAGCCTCTAAAGGAGACTATAACTCTTTATTCATAATGTAGCTTTACTGCATTAATATTCTTTTCATAACATTTTTTACATAAGACAATTAACTCATCATTACTACTATTAACATTATTTTCATATACACCGAGGTTGGCTATGTTACCACATTCTTCACATTTATACTTGGCTTTTTCTAATGCATCTTGACGTTTTAAATTCCAATCTTCTTCATGTATATTATTAACTTCTTTATTATTATTTTTACTATTTCTATAAATAAATATATTGTTTCCTTCACTAAAGGCTTCTTTTATTTTACCTACAATAGATTTTCTAAAACTAAATAATTCACCCTTCTCTTTACCTCTTATTTTTTTATAATCCCTTACTATTCTTATACTTATAATTTTTATTAAGTAAATTCCTAATAATATATAAATTAAATTAAACATAAACATCACCATTTTTTATCTTTGACCATTTATAAAAATTTATTCATTTATCCTTTCACTTTATATTCAGTAAAATGAAGGATTAATTTAATTTTATTCATCATTTATTAAACTTTTTCACTATTTTTCTAAAAAAAATTCCCATTTTCCTTATAAAATCATATTGTATGATTTTATTTTGTATGGTAAAATTTATTAAAAATGCAAGTTTTTAAAAAAATAATTCATTTTTTCTAAAAAATAAGGGGGCTAATATGAAAAAAAAATTAGGTTTAACAACAAAAATTTTTATTGGACTGATACTTGGAGCAATTTGCGGTATAATTCTTTATGGTATAGTTCCACCTGGAATAATAAGAGATGATATACTAATTAATGGTGTTTTTAAAGTCATAGGAAAAGGATTCTTAAGAGCAATGCAGATGTTAGTTGTGCCACTGGTATTTTGCTCTTTAGTTTGTGGAAGTATGGCAATAGGAGATACTAAAAAATTAGGACGTGTCGGTGTAAAAACTATAGTTTTTTATCTTGTTACAACTGCTATTGCTATTAGTTTAGCTATAGGTGTAGGTAAATTAATTAATCCTGGAATAGGCCTTGATATGAGCAATATTGAAATTGCTGAAACTACAGTAAGTGAAGCAACTTCTGTATCAGATGTTCTTTTAGATATAATTCCAACAAATCCGATTTCGGCATTAGCAAATGGAAATATGTTGCAAATTATATTCTTTTCAATTCTAGTTGGAATCATACTTGCTATGCTTAATGAAAAGGCTAAAACTGTTGCAAATTTCTTTAGTGAATTTAACGAAATAATGATGAAAATGACTATGATAGTGATGAAAGCTGCTCCAGTTGGAGTATTTTGTTTAATAGCTACAACATTCTCTAACATTGGTTGGAGTGCCTTTGCTCCAATGCTAAAATATATATTTGCAGTAATGTTAGCATTAGTATTACAATGCTTAATAACTTATATGTCAATGTTAAAGGTGTTTACAAAATTAAATCCTTTAACATTCTTAAAAAAGTTTTTCCCTGTAATGAGTTTTGCTTTTTCTACATCATCTTCTAATGCAACTATACCTCTTAGCATCGAAACTCTTGATAATGAAATGGGGGTTTCTGAAAAGATATCATCTTTTACAGTTCCATTAGGTGCTACAATAAATATGGATGGTACTGCAATAATGCAAGGGGTCGCAGTTGTATTTATATCTCAAGCTTTTGGAATTGAACTTGGTTTAAATGCTTATCTTACAGTTATATTAACAGCAACACTAGCTTCTATAGGAACTGCAGGAGTACCAGGAGTTGGACTTATTACATTATCAATGGTTCTTAATTCAGTAGGACTTCCTGTAGAAGGTATAGGAATAATCATGGGAATTGATAGAATTCTTGATATGACAAGAACTGCTGTTAATGTTACAGGAGATGCTATTTGTACTACTATTGTTGCAAAACAAGAAGGTGAATTTAATGAAGAGACCTTCTATTCAGATGTAATTGAACTTAATAAAGCAATTTAATATAAAAATAATTACCCACTTGATATAAATTAAAGTGGGTAATTATTTTATAACTATTAATTTAAGTTTGGAAAGTTAAATATATTTTCAATTCCTCTTTTTTCTTTAGGGTTATCTCCATGAACTAACTTTTTCTCCTCTTCTTCACAAATTATAACTCCATCAATTAAACCTTCACTATTTTTATTATTAATATCATTTTTATTATTCATAAAAATACACCTCTTATAATCTTATTATGTTATTATTATTCCTATATGCTTCTTATTTATAAATTAACAATAAAAAAACTTCTATATTTACTCTATATTAAATTAGAGTAATATATAGAAGCTTAAATTATCTACTAAAACTGTCTTACTATTTTCAATGCAAAAACTGTAGAAATTCTTCTTTTTAGCTTTTCATTCAAAGCTAACTCTATTATTCTATTATCATTCATTTCAAATGTAAAAATGTTTAACCCACTAACTTTAGAATTATAATAAGAAACTTTATTTTTATTATTGGTATTATTAGTACTTTCATAAACTTTTCTTACATCTTCCATTGAAATATTAGCAACTATTTTTCTTTTACTTTCATTATAAATTTTAGTTACAGTAATAGTTTTATTATACAACTCATACTCATATTCAACATAACTTAAATAACTTAAAATAAAAGCTCCTATAGCTAATAATAACATAACAATTGCAATAACTAATGATGATAATAAAAAGAATGCTGATAATACTACTAATATCATAGCTAATCCTTGTAATATCTTAACTCTTCCTTTTCCCTTATCACATTCAATTAATTGCTCAAAAATTTCATCCATATTTCTCCTCCCATTATCCCTAAGTAATATACCATAATTTAATTATATCAAATTTATCACTACATTAATACTTAATATAGATATAATATTAATAACTATTATAGTCCTTTATAATAATTAATTAATTCCTCTTTAGTATTAATTCCCATATTTTGTGGTATTGTTAATTCATTAATATCTTTTCCTTTAAGCTTACCATCTACTATATACTCTTTTTCCAAAAACTTTTGTCCCCATGTTGCTATCTTATCTATTTCAGGTGTATCAACATTTAATATCTCTGCAAATGATTTTAAAATACATAAACCAAATTTTATATCTTCAATAAAATATCTTGAAGATTTATCTGGAATATATCCCCCATCTATTTTAACCATAGGAGAATCAATTCCTATAAATCCAGGAGCTGTATTTATCTTTTCACTTAATTCTTCTGCAGTATTTATATTATATCTTGACTTTATTTTTTCAATATCCCTAGGATCAAAATCACCATTTTCGTTAAATGCATTAAAAATTGCTTCTAACTCCTCATCTAATTTTAATAACTCTGTAGATGCTAAAGTTCCCCACTCCTCATAAAAATATGGATTTCTTTCATAAATATGTTCTCCCTCAACATAATCATGGAATAATTCATATAATCTTGAAGGATGCATAGTAGGATTAGAAGGTGATAATGTTATTGCTAAATATGAATTTAACGGAATACATGGAATATCTATAAAATTACTCATATCTTTAGCAACCTTTTCAAAATATTCTCCTGGTATAACTCTAATTTTCATAAATGGATTTTTTTGCTTTAACAAAACACTTTCGCCATACTTTTCAAGTCTAATAATGGACGGTACTCTTTGAGTTCCAAAGAATATACATCCTTTATCTAAAAGCTTATCTATTAAATACTCTTTTCCACCAAAGCCTGGAATTGCACCAACAACTGCGCCTTTCTTTAAATAAGGAAGTATTGATTCTATTGTCTTTTCCATCATAAATGAAGGATATGTAATTAATATGTAGTCAGCATTACTAACAGCCTCCTCATAACTACTTGTTATACAATGTAAAGTTATATGATGTGTTATATTTTTTTCCTCTTCAATTAAAGCAATAGTATCATTAAATGCTTCTGGTTTAGAAGTATGCAACCAAACCTTATTTTCATGTTTCATTGAAATATATGCAGCTAAATATGTTCCTATATTTCCTGCACCTATAATACAAATATTCATTTTTATCCTCCTACTTTTATTTATCTTAAGTCTTTTATAATTATATATTATCATCTTTTACATTAATAACTTGTATATTTTCTGTAAACTTTTACTTGTTAATTATAATAAAATATAATAATATCCAATATTGGCGTTATATAATTTCACATACAATCATTTTATACTATCA
>OLPU01000932.1_pt1 | contig 23844 bp, 13 predicted proteins | sample 1673111 | NCBI WGS metagenome assembly OLPU01 (sample SAMEA3136755, study PRJEB25190) | human gut metagenome | reverse complement strand
TAACTTATCATTATTAATTACTGCATATTTTTCTATATTATTTATAGTGCATTTTTTTATTATAAACATATATTCCCCTCCATTTTATACATATATTGGTATTCCATTCTCTACTTTTTACATTAACATTTTCCGTAGTAATCATAAATTTATCCCTTTTTTAATAATTCTTAACCCCATAGTGCACTAATATTTATTTAATACATTAAGTATATCAACCTTCTCTATAAAAAAAATTGTATTTGTAACGGTTTATAATTGTACTTTTATTAGATATGTTCATCTATAAAATAAAACTAAAATATCCATTGTAATAGTTTACCTTTTAATCTATAATCAAAATAATTCCATATTTTACTTAAAGGAGGTTTGTACAGCTATGAATAATTTCGAGAATTTAATTATTAACTCTTTAATTTTCACTACGCCCCCCTCTGAAATAATATCTACTATAAAATCTAAACATAAATTATCTAACAATAATCGAATAATTTTTCCTGATGATATATTTTTAACTGGAGATGATATTATTATTATTAATCACCCTCATATTGCCAATGATCTAATTCCTCATTATCATGACTTTTTTGAACTTATGTATATGTATAAAGGAAGTTGTAAACAAGTTATAAATGATAAAGAACTAACTTTAAAAGAAGGCGATATATGTATTTTAGGTATGAATGATTCTCACTCTGTAATAGTTGAAAGGAATGATGATATATTATTTAATATTATGATAAAAAAATCTTTATTTGATAAATCATTTTTATCTTTAATTTTGGAAAATGATTTACTTAGCAGTTTTTTTGTAACATCACTTTTTAATAATAATAAACTTCAGCATTATCTCTACTTTCCATATACAGATAACACTTCTATTCAATATATCATTCAGCAACTTATTTCTGAATATGTACAAAAAAAAGTTTGTTATAAAAAATCTATTGAATGTTACTTAGCATTACTTTTTTCAGAATTACTTAGGGAATATCAATCTATAATTGATAAAGAAAATTACAATAGTATGGGAAATAATAATTTATCGGATATATTAGCTTATATAAATACACATAAGACCACAGCAACTCTTTCAGCTGTAGCAGAATATTTTCATTATAGTCCTAGCTATTTATCAACCCTAATAAAAAAACATACTAACAAAAGCTTTTCTGATATATTGCAACAATGTAAACTTGAAGAAGCTTGTCATTATCTTACTAATACTGATTTAAGTATTGATGAAATTGTACAAGTTTTAGGATATTATGATAAAAGCTATTTTTATAGAATATTTAAAAAGAAATATTCTATAACTCCTATACAATACAAGAATAATATAAAATCCAATGAAAATTTTTAAGGTAAATATAAAATCGAGTAGGAGGAAAATAATTATTTTATTTTCCGTCCTCTTTGTTCTATTTCTGTTAAACGTTTTCCAAACATTTCTTGAATTTTTATTACTCCTGAGCCATTCTTTAAAACATGTACAAAGGGTTCATATTCTCTATGTAAATCCGTTAAAAAGTGTTATGTCTCTTTTCGTAAATTTAATATTGCTTCTAAATTGAATTTTTTATATATAAAAAAGCTATATTAGTCTAGCTTAAACTAATATAGCTTTTAGATATCTTAATACAATTATATTAACTTTTTTTACCTATTAAAATGGTAATTTACCCTTTTCTTTAAACCTAATAACTACTTTGTCTATATCTAATCCATTAGAACCAAAGTATAGTTTTATATAGTGATTTACCCCAAAAACAAATCCTAAATCTCTAGTTTCTGTAATCCACTTACCCTCAGTTCCTCTAATTGTAATAGTTTCTTTTAAAGCATTATCATAATAAACAGATAGTGGTAACTGAGCCAATGATCCTTGATCTGATTTCATAGTTACTTCAATATCATATAGTCCCATTTCATTAAGAGAAATACCAAAAATTTCTGAGTTACCCTTCTTATTATTAAATGCACTTCCATCAATAATTACATCATTAGTTTCCTTATCAGCATAATAATAAACTACATTATCACCTAAAACATCATTATCATCTTGTTTATTAATTTCATCTAATTCCTCTTTACTAATACGTCCTAATTCATGAAGCATTGAAGGAGATTTCATTATGAAGCTCAAAATATTTTTTGCATTTCTTTGTAAATCACTTCTAGTAATTTCACCTAATTCTAACTTTTCCTTAACATTATCATTCTCCGGATTTAATTCTGAATTTGATACACACATATATATATCATTTTGAGCTGATACCATAGGTGCTTTATTTTTTCTTGTAGACTTTTCTCCCTCAGTATTTGCTTCTGCCCACCAGTCTGTCATAACTATTCCATCAAATCCCCATTCATTTCTAAGAATTGTTGTACATAAATCATAACTTCCTGCTGTCCATATACCATTTACAGGATTATAAGTAGTCATAACAGAACGCGCCTTACCTTCTTTAACCGCAATTTCAAACCCTCTTAAATATATCTCACGAAGTGCTCTTTCTGATACTATTGAATCAACTAAACGTCTTGATGCTTCTTGATTATTAGCACAGAAATGCTTAATAGTAGGTGCTACTCCATTTTCTTGCATTCCTATTACTTGAGCTGCACTTATTTTTCCTGTTACTAATGGATCTTCTGAAACATATTCAAAGTTACGACCATTTAAAGGATGTCTATGAATATTCATTCCTGGTCCTAAAAGTGAATCTATTTTATTTTTACGAAGTTCTAATCCTGTCATAGTATAAAGATCTTTAACAAGTTCTATGTTAAATGTACATCCTAATGCAGTTCCATTTGGTAATGAAAATGCTTTGGTTCCACAATCCATACGTATTCCTGAAGGTCCATCTGCACAACATGCAACTGGTATTCCAAAACTTCTTAATCCATCTGTAATTCCACCAAAAGCTGCTGCTGTACCCGGAGTTACTTTAGGACTACACATACCTTCTCCACGGAACATACAAATTAAATCATCATCACTTAATTGTGCAATAAAATCATCTAAATCTATCTTTTTATCAAATACATCTCCAAGCTTATATCCTTTATTTCCAGTATAAGAAATTTCAGCTTTACGTCTTTCTACCATTCTTTCATAAGGATTTATAGTTCTTGTCGGAACCTCTTCCATTATAACTTCATAATTACCATCTTTATTAATAACTGCCTTGAAACGTTCAAATGAGGCTATAGGTGCATATGCTTCTTCTAATTTCTCTACTACAGTAAACTCTTGATTATATTCTCCAGAAATAATTGCACTTCTAACATCTGAACCAATATAAACTTTATAACATCCTTCTTCCAATACATAAGATGATCTATATCCAGTTATTCCACAATCATCATAAGAAGCAATATAATATTTAGGAATATTTATTGTTACTTTTTCACTTTCACCAGGATTAATTATATTTGTCTTTGTAAATCCTACAAGAGATCTTGATGGTTTACCAAGCTTTCCTTGTGGTGCTTCTATATAAACTTGTACAACTTCTTTTCCTGATACTTCTCCTGTATTAAATACATCAGCATCAACAATTATTTCTTTATCTGTCACTTCTAAAGATTTATTTTTAATTTCAAAGTTGGTATAAGATAGTCCATGACCAAATGGATAAATTACCTTATCTTTAGCAAATGACTCAAAATAACGATATCCTACATAAATATCTTCTTTATAATAATTCTTTTCTTCATTTCCAAAGTTTTCAGTTGATGGATAATCTCCAATATTTCTTGCAATAGTATCTGTTAATTTCCCACATGGATTTACTTTTCCTGCTAATACATCTACAACACCATTACCACCTTCTTGTCCACCTTGCCATACATAAAGAACAGATGATGGATTATATTTCTCTACCCATTTCATATCTATAATATTACCAACATTCAAAATTACAGCTATTCTTTTAAATGTCTTACTAACTTTTTTAATCATACTTTCTTCTTCTTCAGTTAAAAGGTAACTTCCTGGTTCATTTTTACTATCTTGGTCTTCTCCAGCAGTTCGTCCTATCATAACTAATGCAATATCTGCATCAGAAGCAGCCTTTACTACTGAATCTTCAAGCTTCATTTCTTTTTGAGACCAAGGAACATTCCCCCATCCCTTACCTTCATCATAAGGATTTTCTTCTATCCATTCTTCATATACTTTTAATAACTTTTCATCTAAAACAATATCCTTATTTTCCCTTAAAGCATCTAAAATACTAACTACATATCTTGTATTAACAAGTCCACCTGAACCTAATCCACTTTTATAATAATTAAAAGCACTTCTTCCAAAAACCGCTACTTTATCACCCTTTCTAAGCGGAAGTGCATTATCATCATTTTTTAATAATACACAACTTTCTGCTACTGCCTGTCTTGCAATACTTGAATACTTTTCTAAATCCAATTTATATTGTCCCATATTATCCTCCATTAAATATACTCTCTTAATTAACCTTTTACCTATTATTAAATTTCCTAGTTACAATCTCAATTTACTTTAATTTTAAGAAATTTTTTCTATTCTTTATATCAATTTTCACACTTTTATATCATTTTTCACATATGTTTTATGATATAATGTAAACAATTAAATAAAGTATTACTCAAGCCAATTTTTAAAATATTTAAAGGAGTATTCAGAATGATAGAACATGATATTCAGGCTGACTTTTGTAACTTATTATATAAAAATTTAGAAATGCAAACTATACATCCACCTTATAATCAAGAGCTTAGAGAATTACACTGCATAGAAAGTGGTGATTTAGAGCTTTTAGAAAAAACTATTCCTAAAAGCTATGATGACTCATATAACGCAATTCTTGCTAAAAATCCAATTCGTCATATTAAAAACTTAGGTATTGTTGTAGTTACCCTAGCTTGCCGTGCTGCAATTAGAGGAGGAATTGATCCGGAAATATCTTTTTCTTTAAGTGATACTTATATTAATAAAATAGAAAGCTTAGATGATTATAGTTCTATAGAAAAATTAATGAGACAATCTCAATATGAATATGCTAAACTAGTTAATGATTTTAAAAATATGTCAAGTAAAAATAGTAATAAAAATCAAAATCTATATATAGAGCAATGTAAAAATTATATATTTTCTCATCTTCATGATAAAATAAAAATTCCTGAAATAGCTACTGAATTATCATTGAATCCTAATTATTTATCAGTACTATTTAGAAAATATGAAGGAGTCTCTATTAAACAATTTATAATCAATGAAAAAATTAAAGTAGTAAAAAAACTGCTAATACACTCTGATCGTTCTTATCTAGAAATCGCTATTTGCATGAGTTTTTCTTCTCAAAGTCATCTTGAAAAGCAATTTAAAAAAATAACTGGAATCACTCTAAGACAATATCGTGAAAAATACTATATAGAAAAAATGAGCTAACTAAACTTATTAGCTCATTTTTTGATAAATATATATATATAATTATTTAAGTTCAAATTTCAAGAAATCAATTGCTCCCATTCCTTCATAAGTAAAAAATAACGCTTGTTTACCTTCTGGTAATTTAACAGGAGTTACAAAGCTTCTCCATTTACTTTGAGATTTTATAGGAATATTAACTATAGCTTCACCATTTAGTAAGTTTGTTATTTTTATATTTCCAAAACCATTTCCTCTAACAGTTACAGATACTTCTTCAACTTTTTCAATATTAAAATACTTGAATCCAGCTATAGCTCCATCTGTCATATTTGCTATATACTGATTAGGATTATCTTCCCTATCCTCACCTTCTTGTGTAAAATATGGATGATAATCTTCTATTATATCTCCAAATTCATAACGTTTAGCACCTTTATAACTTATTAAATTACATGCAATACGTGCTTCATATACCCCTTTTCCATATAATGGTTCATTATTTAATCCACAGCTTGTCATTTCAACTTGTTTTATTATTCCATATTCATCTATATTAATTTTTTCTGCGCACGCTTGTCTTGAAAATTGATGTTTATTGGTTTGTCTATGATAGAATACATACCATTGTCCTTTTATTTCTACTATACTTCCATGATTATTACCTGTATAGTTTAATGCTTCTTTATCATTTTTAGCATCTAAATAAATATCTCCATTTGATATAATTGTTCCACCATATTCAAACCCACCATCTGGTCTATCTGATATTGCATAACAAAGTTCATGACCATTAATAGATGAATATATAAAGTAGTATTTGTCCTTTATTTTTCTCATTGAAGGTGCTTCAAAGAATTCATGACCTTCAAAACTTGTTCCTTTACCATTAACTACATAAGGTAAAATTACCTTTGGATTTTTCTTTACAGTAACCATATCCTTTTCTAATTCAATAACCATTCCACCTTCAATAATAGGCTTAGGTAACCCAAAATATTCCCATGGTCCATCTACTGGACAGAATCCTGAATATAAATAAACTCTTCCATCATCATCTACTAAAACACCTGGATCAAATTGAAATTGATCTCCTTCCTTTGAACCTAGTAGTATACCATCTGCATAATGAACATGTCCATAAAATTCATACTTTCCAGCTGGGGTATCACATACAGCAACAGATATTACTCCTAAAAAATCAAAAGCATAATAAAGATAATACCTACCATCTGCCCCTACTTGTACATCTGGTGCAAATAAAAGCCTCTTTTCTACATCATCACATATAGGATCTTGTGTTTTCTCATAAATAATCCCCTCATATCTCCAATTACCTAAATCATCTACCGCTGCTGACCAGCAAACATAATTATTTTCACAATATTCCTTACCATTAAATTTATCATGGCTCCCATATAAATATACTCTATCTTCAAATACATATGGCTCACCATCTGGTATATATTCATAACTTGGTAAAAATGGATTAACTGCTTGTTTTCTCATATTTTTTCTTTACCCCCATATATTTATAATTAATTACTTTCCAATTCTATACTAGCTTCTAACAAGCCTTCAGATTTTGCATTTATAACTATCTTTCCTACTTCCTTACTTCTTACTACTGCAATAACTTTTCCGTTATATACACTTCTACTGCTTCCAACATATCCTTCTGTAGATATAGGATTTCCAGTACCAATACCTTGTAAAGTCCCTTCTCCAGTAACTTCAATAGAAATTAAATTGTTTGCATATGGAACTACTCTTTCATTTTCATCTACTACTTCACAAGTTATATATACAATATCTTGATATCCTGCTTTAATACTATTTTTATCTACTTTTAGCAGTAATGCTTTAGGCTTTTCAACAGTTTCTATTATATCTCTTCCTAGTTCTACCCCATTATTATAAGCAATTGCCTCTATATACCCGGCTTCATATACTGCATCAAAGCTAACCTTAAATGCTTCCTCTATTCCAACTTTTTTACGTTCAATAACTACACCATTAATAACTAATTCAACTTCTTGTGCATTTGAATAAATATCAATTCTTACTTTTTTCCCTTCATTTCCTGGAAAACTCCAACTTCTGACAACATCAGACCATCCCCATGAAGATACGATTTCCTTTTTACCATAATGCTCCGGCTTTAATACTACTATATATGGAGCTTTTCTCTCATTCCAAACTACTTTACGATACTCACCTTGTGGTTTTATTTCTCCACAAATATCTATGTCTCCACAATTTGATATATGCCAAGGATACTCTCCAAAAAGACCTCCAGTCTCATTATAGAAAGAACGACCTATTCCTGCTTCTCCAAAGTAATCCATACTTGTCCATGAAAAATCACCAATAACATGATTATATTTCATAACTTTTTCCCAAACTTCTGCTATTTTCTTTGGATACGACTCAGTTCCACAAATTATTCTATTAGGGAACATCTCTTCATCTTGTTCATAACGATTATCTAAGTAATTATAACCAACCACATCTAATGGGCTACAGAAATCCTTGGTTATTTCTCCCCATTCCTCAGTAACACGGTCACACTCTTTTAATAACTCATGTACCTCATTTGGTAAATCAGATAAATCTCCTGCACTTCCATTAAATATATTAGCAAGTATTCCTCCAAACTCTCCTGCCTCTAAGAAAATTGCACATACTCCATTAGTTATAGCCCTAGTATTATCTAAACTTCTTGCATAGTCTGAAATTTCTTTTGATAATTTTGCCCCGTCAGAACTACCATCACGCTCCCCAATTTCATTTCCAACTGACCACATTATTACAGACGGATGATTTCTATCTCTGAAAATCATTGCTTCCAAATCTCTTTTCCACCAATCATCAAAATATAAATGATAATCATGAGAATTTTTCTTTAATCTCCAGCAATCAAATGCTTCATCCATCACTAATACTCCAAGCCTATCACAAGCATCCAATAATGCAGTAGATGGTGGATTATGGGCTGTTCTGATAGCATTATATCCAATCTCTTTCATCAATCTCACTTTTCTTTCTTCTGCATAGTCAAAAGCACAAGCCCCTATAGGACCATTGTTATGATGTAAACATCCACCTTTTAGCTTTATTGTTTCTCCATTTAATTGAAACCCATTTTCTGTACTAAAGGATATTGTTCTAATTCCAAATGTAGTTTTTATTTCATCAACTAAAATATCCCCACATTTAACTTGTGTTATTGCTTCATACAAATTAGGTGATTCTAATGACCATAAATCTGGTGATCCTACTTTTATTTCTTGCTTTAATTTAGTTTCATTAACTGTTAATAATAAAATCTCTGAAATATTACTAGCTACTTCTTTACCACATTTATCAAATAAAGCTGTTACTACAGTTACTTGTTTTTCTTCCTTTAATCTATTACTAATAGTTGTTTCTATATTTACCATTGCAAATTCTTTTGTTGCAACTGGAGTTGTTACAGATATACTCCATGGCGCAAGATAGATTGATTCTGATTCCATTAACCATACATGACGATATAAACCTGATCCTGAATACCACCTTGAATTAGGCATAGCATTATTATTAACTACTATTTTTATTTTATTAACTTGTCCATACTTGATCCAAGGCGTAAGTCTTACATGAAATTCTGTATATCCATATGGATGAAGCATTACTAAATTACCATTTATATAAACTTCAGCATTCATATAAGCACCTTCTATAACTAGTAGAAACTCTTTTCCTTTTTGCTCCTCAGTTACATTAAACTCTTTTTGATATATTCCTATTCCTCCTAAGAAAAATCCTCCTGCTTCATTGGATGATGCCATAGGAGTTCTTTCTAATCCAATAGAAAAATCATGTGGTAAGTTTACTTTTTCTTTAAATGTTGCTCCATTTTTATCCTTATAACTATTTCCAGAAGAATATGAAAAATTCCATTCTAAATCAAAATTATACTTTCTCATAATATCTAATTACTCCTTTTTATTTATCTAATTCTCTTCCTTATGATATCAATTCCAGCCTGTAATCTCCATTACATGCGCATAGATTTACATGTTATTTTTGGTATTTATTTTTTATAGTAATAATTATTTGATTATACTTTTCGTGTTATTTTGGGATTTACTTTAAATATTAAACTTTTATTTAAATTGTGGTATCATTAAATTATTAAATACTAATAATTTACTTATATAAGCTATATTTTTAGATTTTCACTTTATATGTTGTTTTGAAAGGATTTAAGTAATGAATAAAGAAATAAAAAGTTCTACCTACTGTTATAGATTTATAAATAATGATGTTATAAATGGAATTTTATCATGTGGATTTACATCAAAGCCGTTAAATTCAGATTTACTAACTGATTGTAAAAATGACTACTATAGCTGTTCAGTACTCCTTAAAGGAAAAGGAACTTTTATAGATTCATCTGGAAATAGCTATCCTCTTATTCAAAATTCAATCTTTCAATGTCTACCTAGTAAAAACTTTTCTATTATTATTGATAGAGATTCAGAATGGTCTGAATTTAATATTAAGATTGGAAAATCAGTTTTTGATTCATTAGCTTCATTAAAATTGTTAAATATTGATACTCCAGTTTTTCAAGTTAATTTAAAACCTTACTTAATTCAATGGTTTTCAGAACTTATTAATCAATTAAACCATACTGAAAATGCTGAACTCCCTGAAGTTTTATTTGTTACTCAAAAGCTTTTAATTAATCTTCATAGAGAAGATATTAGACGTTATGAATCTAATATAGATGCAATTATTGCAGGTGCTAAACAAATGTTATTTTACCGATATGATGAAAATATTTCTCTAGATGAAATTGCATCTTCCTTTCATATTAGTTACGAGAAATTTAGAAAGATATTTAAACAAAAAGTTGGTATATCTCCAATTCAATATCGTTTGCAAACTAAGTTCCATTTAGCTGAGAGATTAATTTCTGAAGGTTTTTCAATTAAAATGGTAGCTGAGGAAGTTGGATATACTGACCCATTCACTTTCTCTAGACAATTCACAAAATATATGGGTGTTCCACCAAGTACATTTAAACCTAAGTAAATCAATCTTAAATACATATATAATAAAAGATAAGTATATAAACTAATTTAATTAGCTCAATACTTATCTTCTAACATTAAATATTATTTTAAAGTATATTATAAATTTATTATCCTATTTATAAGCTCTTCTTTAACCACAATGCATAATGTTGCATCCAACTTTCTACTCCATCAGTATCTAATGGCCATGCTGGATCCTGTCTTACACATCCTCCAAATCCATGTCCACCTCTACTATAATTATGCATTTCAAATGGTACATTATGTTTATGCAATTGCATAGCATATTCTAATATATCTTCACTTGGTATCAATTCATCATTTGTTGCATTCACTAAAAATGTAGGTACTTGGTTATCACAAACCTTTGTTGTTAAAGTATACTTTTTAATTGCTTCCGACTTTTTCTTTTCATCATGCATAGCATCAAACCCAATAACCATTGTAAGAAACTTACTAGCATTTGTGAACATTAATTTCGGATAAACTAAACCTAATGTTCCTATTTTAGCTGGAATATTGTCAATTTCATCTCTCTTATATTCTTTTGGTAATAAATCTTCTTCCATAAACAAATGATATGTGCTTGCTACAAGATTTCCTCCTGCTGAATAACCTAGCATAGAAATTTTATCTCTATCATAGCCATAATCATCTGCATGTGCAATTAACCATTTTAGTGCCCTTTGACAATCTGCAAACATAACTGGATAAGCATAAGGATAAGTACGATAACGAAGTACAAATACAGATATCCCTTGTTCATTTAATATTTTAGCTACATCTTCTCCTTCATTATCCATGGATACTGACATATATGCACCTCCTGGTACATCTAAAACACAATACTTTGAACCTTCTACTATATATGCATCTAAATATGGTACATCATCATAATTCATACTACATTTGCCTGGTATCATCTGTTCTAAATATACCATAGTATCTGTTGCTTCCATATTATTTAAAATATCATTTTTATTAAATAAGTTATCTGCTGATTTAAATACATCCTCTATATTCCAATCTTTATGGATTATTGGCATATCATCTAACTTAGCCTTTCCAGTATTGTATGGAATATTACTTCCCCATATTTTTATTTTTTTCATCTCTATTCTCCTATTTATACCATATTATTAAATCTGAGATATTATAATTATAAGAATATCCCAGACTCATTTTTCTATATAATATTATTCATTAACAACATATTTAATTTGCCCAATTATTTCATCAGTTTTATCCATTTCTTCTTTTGTTGCATTAAAGAAAGGCTTAGTTGCTAAATTTCTTACAGTTTCATTTCCTATCATCTGTAACATATATTCAGGTAGCATAACTGCAGCTTTTAGCTCCTTTTCTAATACTGATTTAACTTCTTCATTTGCTAATAATTCATTTATACTCATATTTGTATTGTAATACTTAATATAAGCCTTTGTTGGAATATATTCAATTTCATATACTCCACTAACTAATTGAATTATTCCCTCTTTTATTTCTAATGAACTTTCTTTAAAGCTTACACCATTTATAATTCCATTATTTAAATCAACATCTGGTAATTTTAATGATGCTGTTACATTAAATGGTATTTCAAATTTAAAATAAAGACTTCCATCATCATTTATTCTCCATTGACTTACGTATTTACCTACTGGTGAATTATATTCTACATTTATATATTTAAATCTATAATCTGGCATTGGTTCTAAATTAACATGTCTAAATCCTGGATTCTCTTCAGTATTATTTATTCCAGCCATAACTCTATACATCCACTCTACAATTGAACCATATGCATAGTGATTTAATGAATTCATACCTGCTGGATTTATTCTTCCATCTGGAAGTACAGAATCCCATCTTTCCCATATAGTTGTTGCACCCATAGTTACAGGATATAGCCAGCTTGGACACTCCTTATTTAATAATAATTTATAAGCCATTTCATTGTAACCAAACTTAGATAATACTCTGCAAATATAAGGACTTCCTACAAATCCTGTTTTTAAATATCCTTTATCTTTTAATAATTGATTATTTAAATCCTTAGCTACTCTTTCTATATGTTCTTGTGGTACTAAATCCATATATAAAGCAACTATATATGCAGTTTGATTTTTTAATGCTAATCTACCATTCTTAGTAAAGAATTCATCTATAATAGCTTGTTTTACTTCATTTGATAACTCTTCATATTTTCTTGCTTCATCTTCTTTCCCTATAACTTTTGCTGCTTTTGATACAATTCTTGCAGAATAGCAATAATATGCAGAAGATATAAAGCTTTCTTCAGTTCCTCCTGTTGGAACATTAGGATTTTCTCCATCTAATGCAAGCCAGTCTCCAAAATGGAAACCTGAATCCCAAAGCCTATTTCCACCATTTTCATCATCTTCTTTTTTAATAAAATCAACCCACGCTTTCATACTTTCGAATTGATTTTCTAATATTGCCTTATCACCATATTGAAGATATACTGTCCATGGAATTACTGTTGCTGCATCTCCCCATGCACTTGAACATCCTTGAGACATCTTTGGATCTGGAACAACCATTGGAACCATTCCATTAGTTTTTTCTTGCTCTTTAGCTAAATCATAACCATATTTACTAAAGAAAGCATAAGTATCCATATTGAAGGATGCAGTTCCTGAAAATACTTGAGCATCTCCTGTCCATCCCATTCTTTCATCTCTTTGAGGGCAATCAGTTGGAACATCTAAGAAATTCCCTTTTTGTCCCCACATTGCATTTAAAAACAATCTATTTACTAATGGATTACTAGTTTCTATATGTCCTGTTGTTTCCATATCAGAATATACTACGCATCCTGTAAAATCTTCTAAATTAACATTTCCATACCATTCAGTTAATTTAACATATCTAAATCCATAGTATGTAAAATGTGGTCTAACTTCCTTTTCATTTCCATCAGAAATATAAGTGAATTCTGCTTTAGCTTCACGTAAGTTATCTCTATAGAAGTTACCATCTTGAAGCAATTCTCCATATTGTAATAAAACCTTAGTACCTTCTGGTGCATTAATTTTAAATTTAATCCATCCAGTCATGTTTTGCCCCATATCTAAGACAATTTCACCTGCTGGAGTTTTTATAATTTCAACTGGTTTTATTTCTTCTTTAACTACTACTGGTAAGCTTAATCTCTCAGTTAATTTATTCATATCTATATCTATGTTTTTAACTTCATACATTTTTTCAGCTACAAATGTTGCATCATAAACCTCTCCATTGTAAATAGTGCTATATTTAACTTTACTCTCTTTTGCATTCCATGAAGTGTCTGAACTAATAATAGTTTTACTTCCATCAGCAAAATTAACAACAATGTCACATATTAATGCAAACTTATCTCCATAAATATTATCTATTCCACCTTCAAATCCGAAGTTACCTTTATATAGTCCATTTCCTAAGATAACATCTATATTATTTTCTCCAATGTTTAAGCTTTCTGTAACATCATAAGTTTGATATTGTAACCACTTATCATAAGCATTAAAGTTTGGTGCAAGATACTCATCTCCAGCCTTAATCTCATTTATTTCTAGCTCATATAATCCCAATCCACAAATATATGCACGAGCAGACTTAACTTCTTTTTCTAAGTTAAATTTCTTACTTAATACTGGATGAATTTCCTTATCCATATCAGGAGTTATCCATTTCCCATGCCATCCCTCATTCATTTTAGCAGTTTCAAACCAAGCAACTTTGCTAGTTACTACCTCTCCATTATCACCCCAAACTGTAACCTTCCAATAATATCTTGTACATGGTTCTAAGTTTATTGGAAGTTCAAATCCTAAACTATCAATTTCACTAATTTTTCCACTATAATAAATAATATTTTCAAACTTCTCATCTAAAGCTACCTCAATTAACGCTGCCTCTTGTTTAGTTGCATTAGTATTAGTAACAACAAAAGACACTTTTGCCTTATCCATCTTAAATCCTAGTGGATTCACTATATGATTAGTTTTCATTTTAATTATATTCATAACCTTACACCTCTTATCCTTATTCTATAAATACCATCTACAGTTATTAATAAAATATTCGCTTATCTATTTAAGACGAATCCCTGTTAATATCTATATTTTATATGTTAATTTTAGCTAATTATTATAAATATTTTAATATCTTTATTTGTTTATTTATTTATCCTTATTTGCTTAATGATTATCTTTATTTGCTAAATAGATAAAACCTACTGAATATATACCGTATTCAGTAGGTAGTCTTTTTATATTTTAAAAATGTATTTTATATAATTTTACTTTTGCTCATTAGCTTTCATTTTTGCTTTCATTTCTTCAATTGCTGGATAGTATTTTTCTAATGGATAATATTTTAAACAAATTACAATAATTACACAGATAATAGCTGGAATTCCAAAACGTATGCAATTAAGTGTAATTAATGTTGATTCTGGTTGTTGCCCAATGGCACCTGCTATATATCCACTTGCTGCTAATAATGCAAGTATTCCTGAATTTACTACTGTAGTACCACATTTTTGAGCAAATCCTTTTATTGCAGAGATTGTCCCATTTAAAGATACACCTTCTTCTAATTGAATAAAGTCAATAGTATCATTTACTAATACGTTTACTAAGGCATTTGACATTGCTCCAATTGCTGTTGCTAAGAATGATGTTACGTAAAGTACAATTAAATTTTTTCCAAAGAAGAATGCAATTCCATAACATATAAATGTTAATCCTTGAGTAACTATTAAAGCCTTTTGTCCTGTTTTAAATATTTTAAGTACAATTGGCATAAGTACTACCATAGAAACTAATGCTCCTATTGAAACAATTCCCATATATAAAGCTATAAGATCTGGTCTTGCTAAATAATACATTACATAATATACAGATGATGCAAACATTAAACCATATCCCATAGATGCTAAACACCATACTAACATAATTGGATAAAGTTGTTTATGCTTAAATAATTTCTTTAAGTCATGCATAATTGGACGCTTTTCAACTGGTTGAAGATATCTTTCCTTAGATGTTGCAAATAATCCCCAGAATGCAATGACACCTAATACACCATATATAGCCATAAGCGGTATATAGCTTCCGCCAAAGAAATCTACCATTTGAGTTGTAAATGTTGAAGCTATTGTAAATGATAAAGCGCAGAAACCAGCTCCCATTGCAATAACTTGGTTACGTGTATCATTATCTTGTGTTACAGCTGGTAAAACTGCCATGTGTGGCATAGTTAAGATTGTATATAACATACCATATGCAATATAAGTAACTGCTACATAAATAATTTTTTGATTAGTACTTAATCCTGTCGGATTCCAGAATAATAATACCCCAACAATAGCCATTAATACTGGAAATATTGTAAAGTATGGTCGATAACGCCCAAATTTCGTATGAGTTCTATCTGCAATAGTTCCCATAATTGGATCATTAATTGCATCCCATAAACTTGCAATAAGCATAATAATTGATGCAGCTGCTGCTGGAATCTTTACTGTATCTGTCATAAACACTCCATAATAACTAGCAACTGTTGCTGAAATTAACATTACACCTCCATTAAGAGATGATCCATGGAACCACTTAAATGCCGTGCTCACTTCTGACTTTGAACCTGATTTTGTTTTAACGTTTTCAGTTAACATTTTATACCCCTCCTACATATTTCTCATTACCTAAAAATAATTCCTTTATTTCTTGTTTGACTATGCTATAATTCTAACATCTTAACATACAAATTTTAGCCTTATTATTTAACCAATGTACTACATATTTTTATTTCTTTTATATTATCATCTATTAAAACCTTTACAGAAAGGATAAAATTTTGCAGTTATTCACTCATACATATATTATTTTTAACATCTAAATATTTACATAACTCTCAAAATACACTACACTTGTATTCGAGGTGATAATTTATGATAGAGTATACTCATGAAATTATTGATTTTGGTAATAATGTTCCAATCAAATTTTTCTTAAATAATATAGGGGATGTGCCAAGGCATTGGCATCAAAGTATAGAATTACTTTTTGTTTTATCAGGTAATGCAATAATAAATATCAAAGAGAAAACCTTTAATTTAAAAGAAGATGATATTATATTAATAAATTATTATGATATTCATTCCTTACATGCAGAAAATTGTGTACTTGCAACATTTCAAATAAATTTATCTATGTTCGATAAAAATGTAGTTAATGAAAATACCTTAAGATTCGATTGTAACTCTTCTATAACTGAATCTAAGGATAAATTTAAACCATTAAAAAGAATATTAGCCCAAATGATTAAGGCTAACGTTGAAGAAACATCTCATTTAGAAGTTTTGAATAAATCTTATTCTTATAGTCTTTTATATGAGTTAATTTCAGTATTTGCAGTTGAATATGAAGCTGATAATACTCTCTTCGAAAATGGAGATAAGCTTAATAGAATTCTAGATATAATTGAATATATTAATGAAAATTATACTGAAAAACTTTCACTAAATAGTGTTGCTGAAACTTACTTTTTATCAGTTCCTTACCTATCTAAAATCTTTAAAAAATATATTGGAGTAAACTTTAGTGATTATCTTACTAGCATTAGATTATCACATGCTGTTACTGATTTAATTAATAGCGATTTATCAATTGAATCTATTGCTGAAAAAAATGGATTTCCTAACACTAGGGCATTTGTATCATCTTTTAAAAATGAATATGAACTATTACCTAGTCAATATCGCAAAAATAAAATTACTCCAACTGAAAATATAAATACAATTAAAAATGGTTTTATAGATTATTTTACATTTGAACAACATTCTTATCTTGGTAAATTAGCTGAATATTTAAATGAAAATAGTACTTCAACATATTCTGAAGCAAAGAAATCTCAGTTAATTGACTTAGGTCAAATAAATGTCCAAAAGAAAATTAAAAATCTTTCACATAACTTTAAAAATTTCACTTCTTTAGGAAAAGCAAAACATATTTTATATCAAGAAATTCAAGATATGTTAAAAACATTACAAAAAGACATTGGTTTTAAGTTTATAAAGTTTCATGGAATTTTAGATGATGATATGATGGTTTATTCTGAAGATAAAAATGGTAATATTAATTTAAGCTTTACTTATATAGATAAAATTATTGATTTTCTTTTATCAGTAAACTTAAAACCTTTAATTGAATTATCATTTATGCCAAAAGACTTAGCTAGAGATTTAGATCATACCATGTTTGAAAATCCTTCAATTATAAGTCCTCCAAAGGAGATTACTAAGTGGAACTATTTAATTCGTAATCTTATTATTCATTTTATTGACCGTTATGGCTATGAAGAAATTAAAAGCTGGTTATTCTGCTTATGGAATGAACCTGATAGCCCTCCATCTATGTTTGGGTTTAAAGATGATAATGATTTTTTTGAACTTTACAAAAATACATATAGAACTGTAAAAGGGTGTATGCCTGATGTTATATTTGGTGCTCCATCTATTATGTCAGAAACCTTTGTAAATGGATTATGGATTAAAGAGTTTGGGGATTATTGTTCTAAAAACAATTGTCACCCTGATTTTTTCAATTTTCATTTTTATCCTATAGAGATGAATCTAAATAATATTCATGCTAACTTACATCAAAAACCACGTTTAATATTAAATAAATCTGAGGATATTTTTAAAGAAACTATTGAAAAAATACATTCAAATATGGATAAGTTCAAAATAGAAAAGCTCCCATTATTCTTAACTGAATGGAATTCTTCTGTATCACATAAAGACTTGTTAAATGATACAACCTTTAAAGCTAGTTATTTAGCTAAAAATCTCTTAGAAAATTACGATTTCCTAGATAGTTTTGGCTATTGGACCTTATCTGATTTTATTGAAGAAGCTAAACTACCCAAAGATTTATTTCATGGTGGTCTTGGATTGTTTACTTATAATAAAATAAAAAAGCCACACTACTATGTTCTTTCAATGTTAAATAAATTAGGAGATTCACTAATAGCAAATGGTGATGGTTATTTTATAACTAAGCAAAATAATAACTATCAAATTATATTATATAATTATCAGCACTTTTCAAATTTATATGCCTCAGGTGAATTATTTGATATGACTTTTACTAATAGATATACTCCTTTTGTTAATCCTAAAATTAAAAAATTCTTATTAACATTATGTAATTTAGAATTTAATAGTTATGTATTAAAAGAAACCATAGTTAATAGAATTAATGGGAGCTGCTTCGATAAATGGCTAGAGATGGGTGGTTATCCACTAGAAACCTCTGAAGAAGTTGAAATTTTAAATAATTTATCAAGTCCTATGATAAAAAAACAAATTATTCAAGCTGCTGAAAACATGTATAACTTCAGTGCAGAGTTGCAACCTCATGAAGTAAGACTTATTGAACTAAAACCAAAATATTAAAACTAGATATAAAAATATGGAGCTGCATCCAAAGAGCTAGCTCCATACTTTTTCACTAAAAACTTATAAATTTTATTTTCCATCAGGATACATACTAAATTCTTTATTATCGTTATTTAAAGCCTCTTCTTCCCAATGATATTCAAACTTATCAAATTTAGCAACTCCACCTTGTGCAAATATTCCTAAGTAAGTTCCTGTAAATGTCATTACTTCTGTTATTTCTGTTGATAAACCTGCTGCTAATCCTTCTCCAATAACTATAAAATTTTCACCATCTATACTATATGAAAAAATATATTTATCTCGAGTCGATTCAATCCTTAATTCTACTTTATCAGCTTCAATAATTTTCTTAGAAACAATACCTTCTAAATCATATATCCTTTTATTCAATTCAACATAAAATTTATTTTCATCTGCTCTTACACGAATTTCATAATGATGAGTATCCATATAGTAAGCTGTAAGACCAGCTATTGTTCCATCCCTCATATCTAAATCTACACTAACTGTAGTTATACTATTGAAATCTTTTTGTCTTATTCCAATAAATGTTGGAGAATGTAACCCTCCACTTAATCCCTTATTGTCACCTTTTAGAATAATTCTACTATTTTCTTTATCTATAATATAATTCTCCATATTTGGAGTTCTAATATAATTAAATTCAAATGGTAAAATATCTTCATCAAAATCATCAAAAAAATCTGTACTTCTTTCTTGTTGTTCTTCTGGAATTGGGCCTTCCATTTTCAGAGTTATCTTATCAACTGATGGATAAGGCCACCCATTCTTCCATTCAATAGGAACTAAAAATGTTTCTCTTCCTAATTGATGTAACATTGGTCCTATAGGTCTTATACCCAAACAAACCATCCACCAATTTCCATTATGATCTTCAAATAAATCAGCATGTCCAACACATTGAACCTCTCCTCCATTAAAATTACGATGAGTCAAAATTGGATTATTAGGACATGTTTCATATGGTCCCCATATATTTTTTGAACGTTGTATAGTTATCATATGTCCATATTCAGTTCCACCTTCAGCAAGCAATAAATAATACCAATCATTTATTTTATATATATGCGGTGCTTCTGGACATTTTCCACTTACTCCATAGCTTATATCTTTTTTCTCTGAAAGAACTTCTCCTGTATTAGGATTAATTTCAAATAATATTATTGCCTGTCCCCTTTCTGTGAATCCAGTTCCACAATAATATGCTTTATCGTCTTCAAAATAAAGTGATGGATCTATTCCTTCATGTTCTATCCAAATTGGCTCTGACCATTCTCCATTTATCTTTGTAGACTTAACCATAAAGTTTCCAACCCCACGTTTAATTAATTCAGTCATATTTGTTGTTATCATATAAAATTGCCCTTTATGATAACGTATTGTTGGAGCTAAAATTCCTGTTGAAGGAGGCGCACCTTGTAAAGGAAGTTGTGATTCCCTAGTCAGACAATATCCAATTTGATTCCAATTAACTAAATTGTTACTATGGAATAATGGAACCCCTGGGAAAAATTCAAATGTTGATGTACATAAATAATAGTCTTTACCTACCCTAACTATGCTTGGATCAGGATAATATCCTGATATTATAGGATTATAATAAGTTTGTTTCTTCATTTTGATACCCCTTCATAAAGCTGATCACATAATCTTTAAATTATATAATATAGCATTCTATTTTCTCTTTTATCTTATCTCTTTTATCTTATCTCTTTTCTAAATTAATATCGCTTTATTTAACCTCTATTTCTATACTATCTGATTTTAATTTTTCAGAACTAACTTTTACATTTAAATTACCGCATTTATCACTACATTGAATTACTGCTGCTAACTTTCCTGAAAAAAGTGCTCTAGTATTTGATTTATGAAGTGTATGATCAGCTGGATTTCCATTTCCTAATCCTAATAATATTCCTTCACCATCTACTACAACTTCCACTAAATTATCCGCTGTTGGTACTTCTATTTCATTCTCATCAACAGCATATACTTCAACTAAAATTGTATCTCTAGTGTTTACATCATTTTCTTTACTATCCATTCTGCGAAGCTTTAATGATATTGCTTTTCCTGAAGTATTCTTAATATCTTCTGCAACTACTTTATTCTCATTATATCCTACAACTTTTAATTCACCTTGCTCAAAATTAACATTCCATGATGTACTATGCTTTCCAGTTGCTTTTCTACCTTGAGAAACATTATTAATAAATAATTCTACTTCCTCACAATTAGAAAATACTCTTACTTCACTTTCACTTATTCCTATATCATTCAAATTCCAATGAGGCATTGCATAAACCATTGGTTTATTGCTCCATTTTGATTGATAATAATAGAAATAATCCTTTGGGAAGCCACATGTATCCATTATTCCAAACTGTGAGCTAATTGCAGGCCATTCAAATGGAGATGGCTCCCCACAATAATCCATTTGTGTCCATAAGAAACTTCCTCCCATAAATTTATGACTTTCAAAGAAATCCATAACTTGCTCTGGATGTGCTGTTCCCCCTGCACCTGGTGCTCCCTTAGGTAATGGTTCTCTTCCAAACATAGAGAAACATGAACCCATATTATTAGTATGACATAATTCCCAATTATCTTTATAAATACCTCTTGTTGAGAAATATGATGCATTTTCTGTACTCATTAAAGGCTGATTAGGATATCTCTTTTTAATATTATTTAGTCCTTCTCCCATTACTGGTGACTCTGGATAATTTACTCCTATAACATCAAAGATTTCTTTATATTCTTCACTTATAATTCCTTCCAAACTTAAAAGCTCTGCTGATACTAGAAGTCTTTCACTATCTAACTTTCTAATAGTAGTAGTAATACGTCTTGCCATTCTTTCAGCCATTTTAGTACTTCCAATAATCTCTTCATTTGAAAGTGACCAGAATATTATTGATGGATGATTTCTATCCCTAAGAACCATCTCTTTTAACTCATTTAATTTAAGTTCTGAACTTTCCAATACTCTATGTTCTTCCATTACTATAATTCCTAGCTCATCACATAAGTCTAAAAGTTCTGGAGATGCAGCATGATGAGCACTTCTATATGCATTTCCCCCCATTTCTTTTAATTTTTCTAATTTAAATCTAACAATATCCTTTGATAATGCTGTTCCTACTGCAGCAAAATCTTGATGCTCACATACCCCTTTAATTTCTACATATTCATCATTTATAAATAGTCCCTCTGTTGTATATTTCACTTTTCTGATACCAAACCTTGCATTATAAGTATCAACTAAAGTATCATCTATATTAAGTTCTATCTTTGCATTATAAAGGTTTGGAGAATTTACAGACCATAATCTTGGGTTATTTATAGTTATTTCTTTTTTAATAACCTTACATTCTAATGGTTCTAATGATACCTTAGAATATGTTTCTTTATAACCTTCAATTTCTAATACTGGATATACTTCAATACTTTTATATCCATCATTTTTAATTGTAACTTCAGCTTCTAATATAGCCTTATTATCACAAATCTCTTTTGTACTTATATGAACTCCCCATTGGTCTACATGAACTTTATCTTTAACTTCTAAATATACATTTCTATATATTCCTGCACCTTCATACCACCAGCCTTCTGGTCCTGTAGTAGTATCAACACGTACTAAAATAACATTATCTCCTTCTTCTCCATAGTGAGCCATATCTGATAAATTATACGAAAAACTAGTATATCCACTATAATGATCACCTAAAAAACATCCATTAAACCAAAGTGAAGTACTCCTTACTATTCCATCAAAACAAATACTTATATGTTTATCTTTTAAATCTTCACTTAAAGAAAATGTTTTTCTATAATAAGCAATTCCATCTGGCTTTGAACCACTCATAAGTAATGCTGGATCCTCTTCATATGATAACTCTGTTTTCCAGTCATGAGGTAAAGTTACATCTCTCCATCCTTCTAATGTAGCATCTAACTTTGTATTAGCTAATATTTGCATTCCTAATCTTTCATTTCCACCAGATATTAACTTAAGAAAATGATGTCCTCCTGCACCTAGTGGAACAATATCACCATTTTCAATATCTAATACAGAAGTATATCCACCTATTGCTGCTGCCTTTTTAACCGTTTTAGATGGCATACCTATTTCTCCATAATAAAATTTCCACGAATCATTAAACAATTGTTTTTCTCTCATACTTATCTCCTCTTTTATTCATATTATTTATACTGATACAAATCTACTATTTAAATTTAATCTATGAGATAACCTTTTCTACTTTAATATCTTTAAAATATTATCCATAAGTTTTATATCTTTAAAAATAGGTCTTTCCTTATATAAATCATTTGGAAAATGTAATGTATATTTTAATTCATCATTATGTGTCTTAAATAACATTCCATGCCCTCCATTTTCACCAAACAAAGGAGTTTCAATTTGATTCCATGGTCCAAAAATTGATCCATTTTCTGATATAGCTTGTCCTACAGCATATCCCCTTTCACTCCAACTTGACCAAACCATACATAAAGAGCCATTATCTAATTTTGTAACACAAGGACCATCTGTTAAATAAATATCTCCCTTAAGTCCAAATTCCTTTTCTGAAAATGGAACAGGCTTAGCCCAAGATACTTCAGCTGCAGAAAATAATTTTACTGGATCTCCAATTGATTTTTTTAAATCTCTTGATATTTCTACTACACACATATCTCCATTAGGATTATCTTCAAATGAATGTGAAAAAATCAGATATATCTTTTCTTCATTAAAGTATAATGTTCCATCAATCGCAGACCACTCTTGCGGTGTTAATGGTCCGCTATAAAATGAAAATGGTCCATCTGGTTTATTT
>OLPU01000919.1_pt1 | contig 23976 bp, 26 predicted proteins | sample 1673111 | NCBI WGS metagenome assembly OLPU01 (sample SAMEA3136755, study PRJEB25190) | human gut metagenome | reverse complement strand
GTCGATGTTCGTCGTGCCCAATCACCTGACGGAACAATGGGCGAGCGAGTTTTTGCAGCTCTATCCCAGTGCCAACATTCTGGTTGCCACCAAACGGGATTTTGAGCAGTCCAGACGCAAAAAATTCTGTGCACGCATCGCTACCGGCGATTATGACGCGGTCATCATCGGTCACTCTCAATTCGAAAAAATACCGATTTCGCAGGCGCGTCAGGAGCGATTGATCGAGGAACAAATCGAAGAAATTACCGAAGGCATCGAGGAACTCACGGAAAGCCACGGCGAGCATTTTTCCATTAAACAGCTTGAAAAAACAAAGCGCGGTCTGGAAACCCGACTGGAAAAGCTTCGCGCGGAACACAGGAAAGATGATGTTGTGACCTTCGAAGAATTAGGCGTTGACCGCCTGTTTGTAGATGAAGCGCATTCTTACAAGAATTTATATCTATATACCAAAATGCGCAATGTGGCGGGACTCTCTGTCACAGAAGCGCAAAAGTCCTCCGACATGTTTGCCAAGTGCCGTTACATGGATGAAATCACAGGTGGGAAAGGCGTTATTTTCGCCACCGGCACCCCCGTTTCCAATTCCATGACCGAGCTGTACACGATGCAGCGCTATCTTCAATACGATACGCTCAAACGCAAAGGGCTGGCGCATTTTGACTGCTGGGCTTCAACATTTGGTGAAACAGTGACGGCGATTGAGCTTGCGCCGGAGGGGACGGGATACCGCGCGCGGACGCGCTTTGCGAAGTTCTTCAACCTGCCGGAACTGATGGCGATGTTCAAGGAAACCGCTGATATCAAAACCGCCGATCAGCTTCATCTGCCAACGCCCACACCGCATTTTGAAAACATCTCTGTCAAGCCAAGCGAATACCAACAGGAAATGATTCAGGCACTTTCCGAGCGTGCCGCACAGGTTCATTCGGGTTCAGTCGATCCAAAGGTCGATAACATGCTCAAAATTACTTCGGACGGGCGAAAGCTGGGACTCGATCAGCGGCTCATCAACCCGCTGCTCCCCGACGACCCCGGAAGCAAAGTCAACGCCTGTGTACAGAATGTTTTCCGTATCTGGCGGGAAGGACAGGCGGACAAGCTCACCCAGCTTTTGTTTTGCGACCTTTCAACGCCGACCGGTAAAGCTCCTGCCGTAAAAGACGATGCCGCAAAGGATGCTGCGTTTATCGAAACCGGCGAACTGCCTGCCGATCGCTTTAATGTATATGACGACATCCGCGAAAAACTCGTCAGCATGGGGATTCCGCGGGAAGAGATTGCCTTTATTCACGAAGCCAAAACCGATGTGCAGAAGAAAGAGCTTTTCAGCAAAGTTCGCTCCGGCGATGTACGGATTTTGCTCGGAAGCACTGCAAAAATGGGCGCAGGAACAAATTGCCAGGATCGTTTGATTGCCCTGCATGACCTGGATGCCCCGTGGCGACCGGGCGACCTTGAACAGCGAGCCGGACGCATCATCCGCCAGGGCAATATGAACCCCGACGTCCACATCTACCGATACGTTACAGAACGCTCGTTCGACGCTTATTTGTGGCAGACCATTGAGACGAAACAGAAGTTTATTTCACAGATCATGTCCAGCAAATCGCCTGTCCGCGCCTGTGATGATGTAGACGAAACCGCGCTCTCTTATGCGGAAATCAAGGCGCTGTGTGCAGGCGATCCACGTATTAAGGAAAAGATGAATCTGGATGTGGAAGTCGCTAAACTGCGGCTGATGAAAGCCGACCATGAATCAAAACGCTTTCGTCTGGAGGACCAGCTTGTTCGTTTTTATCCCGAACAGCTCCGTCAGCAGAAGGATTATATCGCCGGGTTCAAAGCGGATATGCAGACGCTTTCCGACCATCCCGTACCGCAGGAAGATTTTGTGGGCATTGAGCTTTTGGGCAAGGCTTATGCGGACAAATCTGCCGCAGGCGAAACGCTGCTCGCGTTGTGCAAGACTGCGCCGCACGACCACGATACCGCAATTGGTCATTATCGCGGTCTATCCGTCACGCTGTCCTACGATTCATTCAACGCGCAGTTTCAGTTGCTGCTTCGCGGCGAAATGACGCACATCGTCAATCTCGGTGCAGACGCACGCGGCAATCTGCTGCGTATCGAAAATGCGCTGAACAATATTCCCGTGAGGATGCAGAAAGCACAGGAACAGGTAGACAGTCTGCATCAGCAAATCGAAGCCGCCAAACTCGAAATCACTCAGCCATTCCCGCAAGCGCTGGAGCTGACAACAAAAAGTGCGCGTCTGGCAGAACTGGATGCGCTTTTAAGTATGGACAAATCCGCCCCAATGAACAACAAAAGCGAAAAGCCTTCCGTTCTGGCTTCGCTTGAACGCGGCTCATCCGGGATGCAGAAGGATACGCCGCAAAGACGCAGCGACCGTCCTTTAGATGCGGCGCTGTGAGCCATTTTCTCAATCGCAGGGGTACATTTCCCTGTCCGCGCGTAGAGATAAGGGCTTAAAATCGACGTTTTTTCTTGCTTTTTTGGAAAGAAGGGATGATAATATGACACCGATTTATACCGAAACCGCCGCGTATGCGAAAAGCGTCGGCGAGCTTGACCTTTACCGTGTCTCGCTGCATGAAAACAAAAATTGCAAAAATGCAATCGACAAGGCTATCTCTGAGAACTTTGATGGTTTCCGTCTCAAAAAGGATTGCTATAAGCCCGTCATTGAACAGTTTGGTCAGGAGCGTATGCTTTATGTATTAGCCAACACGCTTCAACTGCGCGGCTGGGATGGGCGTTTCTCTCGCGACAACAAGGCATGGGCGGAACACTTCTCCATTCCGGGCGATCCGGCAACGGGCGGCGAGCATCGTTTCCTGTTCCAGTGCGAAAGCCATCCCACCGTTTTGGATGGATTCATCAGCCTGACGCGCCGCGAACTGGAAAAGCAGAAATCCTCCGTTCTGGGCGCGCTGAAAAGTGTCGCTTCCCCATCCAGAGATCTTCCGCAGAGCCGGAAAGGGATTGAGCGCTGATGGCAAAACGCAGCCGTGATAAAATGATTACTTTCTGGGTAACGGAAGATGAGCTGGCGAAGATCAACGCAAACATGGAAAAGCTCGGCACCTCGAACCTGAGCGCGTACCTGCGCAAGATGGCGATTACCGGCTTGATTGTTCAGCTCGATATTCTCGAACTCAAGCAGATCGTTTCGCTGATGCGTCGAACGAGCGCGAACATCAACCAGATGGCTAAGCACATCAATCAGGGAGATCCGGTTGCTGTGCAGCAAATCGACGGCTTGCATGAACAGCAGGAGGAAATCTGGTCAGGTGTTCGGGGAGTGCTTCAACAGCTGAGTACGCTGCAATTTGAATAGTGCTGAAAGGCGAGCCGTTCTTTGCGATGGCTCGCCCTTCTTTTTTTGTTGAGTTTCTGTTTCAGCCCTTTCGGATAACAGGACGCTGTTTGACCTTTTTTCCGATCTGCCGTCGCTCCAGCGCAAAGACCATATCCGGGGTTCGTTCAAAGAACCCGATGCCCATATATATTTATCGCGTTTCGTAAAAGCAGGAATTTCTAATTTTTCCGTCAAAAATTATTATAATGGTTTTAAGGAAGATTGCGTTTTCTAGTCTGGAAAGGAGTGGTGGCATGATTCTTTCGTTTTCTGAAGGAAAATTTATCTCGCAACGTGGGCAGTTGAATTATCAAGAAGTTCTTGACGATTTTCCAACTGCACATACTATACGCATTTTAACTTACAATATTTCTAAAAGCAAAAAGTATGATGAATTACTAGAGAAATTAAAAAACAATACTACTGCCGATATTCAGCTTATAACTAATATTCCTTCTCGTATGGAAAAATATTATGATTCAAGTGCTGGTAAAAATAAGCGTAGTTCTGCTAGACGCAATATTCAAATTTATGTTTCCAAGCTAAATCCCAAACAATTTTCAGAAAAATTTTCTCCGTTTTTTAATTTCAATAATCATGCCAAAATTATCGGAACAGAAAATGTTGTATATATCGGATCTGCAAACTATTCAAATGAAAGTACAGATAATATAGAAACGGGAGTAATTATTTATGACAAAATATTCATTCAAGATCTCTATTCCCAATTTTTCAACAGTGTAAAACAAGAATCGACATCTTACCTTGATGATGACTTCAACGAATTCCGTCTCTTTATTATTTCGCTGTATTTCAAGTTTGAGCATCACCACACTAAAATACTTACAGATCTATTTACCGGTTACGGTCAAGAGGGTTATACGCTTTCATACACTATTTTTATGGACACAACTGATCTTGATAATTTATACCGTGATTTAGAAGAAGTTGAATCCATTTATTCTTCGATAGATGATTTTTACGACAAATCAAATACAACTTACAATGCTGAAATCCAAATTATAAAGGATAAGTTTGAAAATATCGACATTAAGTCTTTAATGAAGACTATTGAGGAAGGCGGAACTCTATATCGACTCGTAGCATACGATGGTGATCAGACTGCATCTGATATTCTACAAGAAGAAATTGATGCAGTTGATGAAGCCCTTGAAATGTACGCAGAAGATGCTGCAGATCAAGCTGCCCAATTCTATGACTTTTTACGCAATGATTTTCTCGAAGAATCTGATTCCTTCCTTGAAGAAATTGAAAAAATTATCTCTGCTCTTGATTCTGCAAACCGTTTCGTTGAAAAGTGGAAAAACACGAAAATAAATCCAGTAATCGACAATACTTAACTGTAAGCATTTTTGCTTTTTCTGATCTTCATTACTTCGTTTTATCAGCTGCCCATTTCAAATGGTGCAGCTTTTTTCTTGCCCTTTAGAAAGGAGTCCTGCTTATCGCCGTTACTCGAATTATCCCCATGCACATCAACAAAGGCAAAACCGCCATACAGTCCCTCTCTGCGCGGCTCAACTATGCAACCAACCCGAACAAAACAAGGAATGGCGAACTCGTCACCGCTTATGCCTGCGATCCGCATACCGCTGACGCAGAATTTGCTCTGTCCCGTCGCCAATATCAGACCTATACCGGGCGAACGCAAAAGCACGAGGTCATCGCCTATCAGGTGCGTCAGTCTTTCAAACCCGGCGAAGTTACGCCGGAGGAAGCCAACGCCATCGGCTACGAATTTGCCAACCGCTTTTTGAAGGGAAATCATGCTTTTATTGTAGCAACTCATATAGACCGTTCCTGTGTACATAATCACATAGAGTGGAACGCCGTTTCACTGGATGCACATCATAAATTCAAAGACTTCTCGTTTTCAGCTCGTGCTGTTGCCCGCCTTTCGGATATGATCTGTCTGGAACACAAGCTGTCCGTCATCAAGCACCCGCAGCATACCGGCAAAACCTACGATAAGTGGCTTGGAGATCGAGCTGTTCCCACGCATCGCGATATTCTGCGCGCCGACATAGATCGGGCTCTGGAACAGAAAGCCGCGAACATGGAGGTGCTGCTCGATGGCTTAAAAACGATGGGCTATGAAATCAAGCACGGCAAACAGCTTTCCTTCCGAAAAGCAGGGCAGAGACGGTTTATCCGCATGGACACATTGGGCGACGCATACAGCTATGACGCACTTTCCGCTGTACTTGCCGGTTCGCAGAAGCACCGCCCAAAAACAAAGCCCATTCAGCAGAACGAGCTGATCTCCAAGGCTATCGACGCGCAGCGAATGGAAGCCAAGGGAAAGGGCTACACCTATTGGGCAAAAAACTTCAACAGCAAGCAATATGCCAAGTCTATACTGTTTCTAACGGAGAACCATCTTTCCATTGACGATCTGCCACGCGCCGTCGAAGAAGCCTGCACAAAAGCGGATGCTTTAACCGCAGAACTGAAAAAAGTGGAAACGCAAATCGCTTCCACTTCGCAGCTTATCGACCAGGTTCGGGTCTATCTGTCGTCTGTTTCTACCTATAAAAAGTACAAGGCTTCCAGCTGGTCGCGTGCTTTCTTCGCCGAGCATGAATCCGAAATCCGGCAATACAAGCAGGCGCTCCTCACATTCGACGAAGCTGGCTGCAAAACCGTCCCCAAGCTCAAGGCGCTTTACGATATACTCGGTCAGCTCAAAGCACAGCGGCGGGAATTGATCGGGGATTACGCCGCCGCAAAAAAGGCCAAGCAGGAGCTTCTAACCGTGCAGGCTAACCTCAACGCATTGCTTCCGCAGGATGAAAAAGAGCACACCCGTTCCGATGCCGAGCGTTCGTAGCTCAAGCGTCCGAAGGATGCGCTGTCCATCCCGCAGGGATGGCTCAAGGGGGGATTGGGGGATTTTTCCCTCAACAAGCAGGTTTGTCTATACACAAACACTGCTTGCCACGAAATACCCATCCGACCACCACCACGAAAGGAAATGTCTCATGCTTACAGTGTAAAGCAGTCAGAAGAAATTTGCAGGACCTTAAACGCATTACGGCTCGGGAATCCTTTTATCCGATGTCTATCTGGATCATGTAAAGCCCCTGACCCACTCTGTCTTTATGCTCGGATATAGGGGAAAAATCGTCAATGCCGAATTCTTTAGCGAGAAACACAGAACGACGGTTGCACATTTTCTGAATAATGGAAGATGGGACACTTCGAGTGTTTATATCGACTCATACAGAGCTTACCGCACAGGAAATTCTCAACATCTACGCAAAACGCTGGAATATTGAAGTATTCTTCTGAAACTGTAAGCAGAACTCGCCTTCGACAAGTGCCAACTTCGCAAAAAACAAGGCGTTACGAGGATGTGGCTAATTCTTTCATTTATCCACTTTCTGTGCTGCACAGTTTCCGGGTCTGTAGGCTCATTCGATGAAGGGTACAATTATTTCAGAAATTGTGTTTTACAAGAGATTTTTGCTCAAAATGCTCTCTCGATGTAAATAGGGGCATTTGTGCACTTTTCAGGATTTGCTCATTTATAGATATAAACATACCAAAATGGCTTATAAAATGACACGGAATCCAACTAATTTGGTGGACTCCGTGTCATTTTTGTTTCGAGAATTAACTATGAAGATAATTCGTTTTTAATTTAACCGTACAGATTAAAAAGCTTTTCTTTTGTTTTAGGTCCTGCCTTACCATCGTTATCCAAATCGCTAAACGCCTGCTGAAAGGTCTTAGTAGCAGCAGCGGACTTAGAACCCCATTTACCATCCTCATCAATTTTACTATACCCGTTAACAGAAAGCCACTTGTTGAGATCTACTTGAAAACGGTACACATTTCCACTATAACTACTAGAATTCACAAAAGTATTGTTACCATACTTATCCTGCCAAGAAGCATAGTCAGAAGAACTGCCGCTACCAGAGAAGGTTGGATTAGAAATATACTGAGACATCACGTAGCCAACATTGGACTGATTGCCCGCCCAGTAAGTTCCATACCAAGCAGTATTACCGCTAAGTGCTCTAATCGGAATGACTGCGCCATCATCAAAACGGCCCCAATAATCATAACCTGCTTGAGGCTGCTTTCTGCAGTACAGCTTGCCACCTGTTACGGTGCCGGTTCCCCAATTTCCAATAGGAGTAGGATTAGTTGTGGAGTCACCACCATTTCCGTAATTAGATTCAAGCTGTGAACCTGGATAATAGAATGCGAGAATTTCTAAATAGGTCTTTCCGTTATCACCTGCCCATTGAGCACCACGCTGACTCATACCTACGCGATGACCAGAAATACCATATCCAGACGACCTGGTCCAGGGGTCATCCTGTTCTGGTTGGCAAGGATAATTGCCAAAGACAGAAGCTGCGCTCAGAGTGCGACCGCCACTAGACGCATGGAAGAAATTTTTGAATACCTTTCCATTCGACGTAAGCACTTTACCCGCGGTTGCAGCGATTGCAGCATTTGCTTTAGATCCTTCGGTTCCATACTCATAGGACTGATCTTTAGTACTGTCGTAAATATCAAAGGAGCTAGATCGAGGACTTCGCGCAACACGATACATTGCAAACGTTCGTGCAGCAACCGCTTGAGCCTGAAGTGCAGCGCTCGGATAATAGTTACTCATTTCGTTAGGAACAACGCATTTGAGGTATTCCTCGATATCCATGGTAACAATACTTCCAACAGGAGAGTTAAGGCCGTTAGCATTGACGGACTTTGTGATCTTCATTTTAATGTTCATTTCATTACGTACCTTTCAATTTTATTAGCAAATACTTAATCGGCCGGATTTTTATTTGCGATTTCATTTTAATATAAAGCATCAGAGAAGGGGAGTGAAAAGATCGTGAAACAATAGAACACACATGGATGAAATCATGGAGAATTCTAAAAACACCATGTATGGGTGCGGTCTTTCTAATTGTTCGGATATTGCGTGTTTCGCTCCACCAAACCAAAACGGGGTTGTCGGTCACTGGACTGCTTAAAAGAAAATAGACAGCGAAACAAAACACCCTCCTGTTGTAGAATTGAGGAAATCAAAACTACAAGAGGAGGGTCGTTTCATGTCCAGACAATACACACATGTACAAGGATTGCTGCCGAGCGTAATAGCAATGAAGGAGAAGGGATACACATATCGCCAGATTGCAGATCAAATCGGGATGGATAAGCAAGGTGGTCACCACTATGAAAACCTGTTGAATCGGCAATTCGTTCAGAATCAGGTTAATTACCGCTGGGTACCAGAAGGTCATTCGGAAGATGATCCCTTTACGGTTATCGACTTGGGGTCTCTCTGTTCGCTTAGCCTTATTTTCCAGATGAGGTTCTATGATTTTCCACTGTTCATCCATTACTTCATAGCGTCGCACCATACAAATCTCTCCTTACTTCGTATAAAGAAAGATTCGACATTCAGCTCTAATTTCCTTTTGGTTTTGCAAGTTTTTTCGTTCAGCCGTCATTGATTCTACTTTAGAAACACACCCATGTCCATAAATATAACGCTTAAAATCAATTGCTTAATTGCACGAAAAACAGCTTAAGAATCGTTGTAATACTAGCAGGAAATTCCTGCGTTGTTAAAGAAAATGGACGTATTGGACTTAACTAACAGAGTAAAAGGGGGAACATTTATGAAGATTCGTATTCTATCTGCCTTAGTATCCATGACGTTTATGTTGTTATTTGTGCCAACTGCGATGGCAAACAGCGAAGCTTCAAAAATAAAAGCCGGGATGGTCGTCGTGGTCAACAACCCAGACGCCGAAGATCGTCTGAACCTGAGAACAGAGCCACGTCAGGATGCGCCGACGCTCGGTAAATACTACAATGGTACCTATCCTGAGGTTCTATCCGATGAAATGGACGGTTGGGTAAAGGTTCGCATTTTTGATCTAGAAGGATACATGATGGCAAAATTCCTGACGTATCCGGATCAGTTACAGACCGGCGCCGCGACGGTTCCCACGGTGAAAATCCAGAACTCAGGCGGCTCAGGTCTCAATCTGCGTAAATCACAGTCGACCGGCTCCATTTCCCTGGGTCTGTATAAAAACGGGGCAACAGTTCGAGTATTCGGCGTAAGCGAAACTTGGTGCCATGTACAGACGGAGGACGGAAATGTTGGATTCATGCTGCGGGAGCGGTTGTCACCCGTACTCGAATTCCAGAATAGCAGTGGCGGCGCAAATGGCAATACGAGCACCGTTATCCCTGGCAGCACAATGCGACCAGCCAATAGCAGTGCTGTCGTCAACAATCCCAATTCTATTGATCGCCTCAACCTGAGAACAAAGCCGGGTCAGGATGCGCCAACGCTTGGAAAATATTACAGCGGAACGCCTGTTGAAGTGCTAGGCGGCGATCAGAATGGCTGGACAAAGGTTCGGATTCACACCTTGGAAGGCTACATGATGACCCAATACCTAGCCTTTGGGCAGGATCAATCCGCAGTCGGCTATGCCATGCCATCTGTAAAAATTGAAAATGCGAATGGAATAGGGTTGAATTTGCGGCAGAGGCAATCAACCAGCTCTGTTTCCTTAGGCCTGTATAAGAACGGATCGACAGTTTGCGTGCTTGGTGTAAGCGAAAACTGGTGTCATGTACAGACCGAAGATGGGCACGTTGGATTCATGCTCCGTGAAGGGTTATCGCCAGCTCCTGATTTCGAGAGGAGTACCCCTACCGGCGATGATCTTGAAGGGTCATGGTTTGGCAAACCGGGAGACCCCATTACGGATGACTTTATGCCAGGTGGAAATGGCTGATACATCAACAGTAACCGCTCAATAATCCCCCGATACAGAAAAGCCGTGGTTCCCAGTACTCACACTGCCGAGAACCACGACTTCATTTCTTCTGACCATGGGAGCAGATCATCAATCTCAAAGTCCTTGTTCCGCTCCGCGCGCTCAGGCAATATGCTGAGCAAATGAAGCAGGTAGTCATCCAACCGCAGGCTGTTGGCTTTTGCCGTTTCCATCAGCGAATAGATGATTGCACTCGCCTCCGCACCCTGGGGTGTATCGGCAAAGAGCCATCCCTTCCGGCCGATGACAAAAGGGCGGATGGCGTTTTCAACCTGGTTGTTGCTGATTTCAATCTCACCATGCTCAAGAAACGCGCAGAGGTGTGCCTTTTGATTTTGAGCATACGTAACAGCGTCCTTCAGCTTGCCTGTCGGACGGAAAATCGTATTCAGCCATTTCCAGTACGCTTCGAGAACCGGAGCCGACTTCTCCTTGCGCTGGACGAGGCGTTCTTCTGCGGACAGTTTTTCAAACTGGTATTCCAGCTCAAACAGCCGGTTACAGAACGCATAGCCCTCCGCAGCCTTGCAGGTCTTTGTATCGGCGCCTTCGGGCGTCGCTTCCAGCCACTTCCTGCGCATGTGCGCCCAGCACCCCGCACGCTCTGCGTCCTGAACCTTGTTGTAGCCGCTGTATCCATCCGCAATCAGGACGCCGCTGAAGCCCTCAAGGAAATTCCTCGCCCATTTTCCGCTTCGGCTTTCCCGATATTCGAAGCAGCGCAGCTGAATGTCCGCGCGTTTGGCGGATGAATAGACCCACATGCGTGATTCCGAGGTGTCAGGCCTGTCCTTTTCCTTATGCACCTGCATCACCGTTTCGTTGGCATGAATCGTGCTCTGGGTCAGCAGCTCGCTTCGGATTCGCTTCCAGAAAGGACGAAGATAGAGGTCAGCCACCTGAATGACCCAATTGGCCATGGTGCCGCGCTTCAGCGCCACACCCATGCGTTTCCACATCTGCTCCTGCCGGTACAGGAGCATGGCGTCCACATACTTCTTCATCAGCACATCGGCGACAACGGAAGCAGAGGCGTAGCTGTGTGCCAGTAGGGGCAGTGGCATGACCGGCTTGAATACCTCGGAATACCCGGTCTCCTGTTCAAACTGGCGGTCGGCATAAACCTTCCGGTAATGCTTGACAACCTTCGCCTTGGCGCGTTCCAGAACGAGCTCTGTACGGATATATTCCTGCCCGATGTAGACCAGCGCTTGTCCGTTGGCATTCGCCTTTTCTTCATCCGGCAGATCCACGATTCTTTCTTCCACCGGCAGCGTCGCACAGAGCTCTTCCAGCGTGCGCTTTTTCTTCCGGCTGTGACCGGAGACACAGATTTCCTTCTCCGGATTTTGCAAGGGTTCCGGGGTGGACTTCTCCTCTGATTTTTCCGGCGTGTCGAACAGGCTGAGCTACTGATTCCCATCGTCCAGGATGTACGTCCGCTTTTCGCTGCGCTGCCCGAATTGGGCGCGCTGAAGATTCAGGATGATCTGTCGGAGTCTCTCAATCTCCTCATCCTTTTGCCGGCTTTGTTCCCTGAGCGTATCAATTGTCACATCTAACAATGAACATTTGGAGAGGGATGCTCGCTCGGGATTCTTTACTTGCATTCGAAGGCTTTACTCAACAATTTTCCAATATTTTTATTCTAAATAGCTATGCCATACATATCCTGTATACCCTTTTCCTTCTTCAGAAGTATACCATATTCGTATCCATCCTCCGTTTTCGCCACATCCCGTTTTCAATACTTGTACGCTGCAACCAGCTTTAAGTTTAGCAACGGCTATTGATTCTCTTTGATCTTCTAGCCTCACATTAACCCAATCAACATTAGCTACATGCATAATGATGGGAACTGTGGCGGCATCACCAAACATCACATAATCTAACGAGTCACCACGCTCTTTTTCCACGCGTTCTTTTCCATAATACCAATCGGCAGAGTATTGCTGGTTCCATCCAAGGATCACATCGTTTCTTAGGATCTCCAATTTCTCACCAACCATCCCATCTTGTGCCGGATAAATAGTGGCGATGCTATCCTCGCAGAGAGTATATTCATCTGTCCAACGGTAAACAGTGCACGTCTTATAACGAGATCCGTTTATCGTTTCTGAGTAGATTTGCCCAGATTCGGGTAATAGACGATAGTTACATAATTCGAGCTGTACGCGCTCGTCGGAAAAGTGCTGCACGTCTGTAAGCCACGGCTGTATTGTGATGACAGGATCAAACCTATTGGCTTTCTTATTCCACAATGCAAAAGTTGAATAGACGTTCTCAGCCCCAGCTACAGTTAATAAACTCAGATCAAGATAACCATCACAATTCATATCGATGAATTGTGCAAAGAGGAGATTCGGCTCTTCTGAAGGGGATTCTAACGAAGCGTACAAGAGTTGTTGAGAAAAACTATTGTCTTGTGCTGTAATGGTGACGGAGAGGACGTTTTCTCTCTGCGAATTTCCAGAGTATATACCAGTATCAGCTACTGTGATTTCAAGTTTGGGCAAATTGTCACTTATCCTGCCGATAAAAGAATATTCATCTCTGTATTTGATGGGTTCTACATCGGGTAAATCGTTTGCAATAACAGTAGTATTACACCCTCTTGCTGGCACAGCTTCTATAGTACACAAAACTACGAAAACGAGAATAAAAGAAACAATCGTAAAATTTTGCTTATTCATATCATTCACTTCCTTTAATTATACGGTTTTGCGTTAGCATTTCTTTACTATATCGATTCATTAATTTCACAAATCTTGCATGAATCCATCACTTCCATGCAATAGGGGAATACGCTAGGATATAGCCAGCAAAAGGAAAAGATGGCCATCAATGCCTGATGCAAAACAAGATGAAAGACGGTCACTAGACTATGGCAACCTTTAATGACAAAGTTACCGGAGGCGGTCTGAATCTTCGGCAGACCGCGAGTACTTCTGGAACTTGGCTTGCTCAGATTCCCAATAATACCGAGATTGTTGTATCTGAGTACTGCGAAGATACAGCGTGGTATTGCACCACTTATAATGGTAACGTCCTATGATCATACTGTATAATACTAACAAAAGGAGGTAAATGATGCAAATGAACCACTTAATTCTATTTTCAAAAAACATAGCAACCATTCTTATGAGCACCCTGCTTGGAGGTTGGGACAATGCTCTTGAAATCCTACTCATTGTCATGACCCTAGACTATATCACCGGATTAGCTAGTGCATTCAAAAAGAAAGTCATTAGTTCGAGTATTGGATATAATGGTCTCGTTAAAAAAGCCAGTATTTTCATTATAGTTATATTAGCAGCTCAAATGGATCGAATGGTAAGTGATGGTAGTCACTTATTTCGGAATGGTACTGCATTTTTCTTTTCTGCTAATGATGCTATATCTATTCTTGAAAATATTGGACAAATCGGCATTAAAATTCCGTCTTTCTTCCACAAATCACTTATTGATTTAAAAGATAAATATGACGCGTTGCCAACTGATAAAGACGATAAAGACTAAAATGATTCAAAACATGGTAGTTTAAATCTACCATGTTTTAGTTTTTTAGAACATCTAAAATTTGAAAACAAAAGTAATTATACCTCACACCACCTTTATTGTAAAATTACATTGAAAATAACAAAAAATCTGGAGGGGTGGCTGATAAAAGCATTTAATATTATTCGATCTTTTTCGTCATTGCTTTTCCTTCAAATTATTCAAAACTCCTCTCTTACTCTAATAGTGCCTAATTCGATCCAAAATCACTTTTTTCTTAATTTTTAGTCCAACTTCATAGAAATTAGTCACTTTTATAGCATTGATTTCTATGATAAATACGTTTTTTCCTTCCATATTCTTCCCCAAAAACAAAAAAGAGGAAAATTTTCCTCCTTTATAATCCCATACTTATTTATGCTGACTTTGAATACGCCATCAAACGCTGCTCATTGACATTCGTAAAAATAGAACGCGCAGGGGAAAGTGTAAAGCCATTTTTTATCCAGAATATCTTTGCTTTTTCTGCTCCAGGCATCACATTTGCGCAGATTTCAGCCTTCTCACCGAGCAAATGCGTGAAGCTCTCAACCATATATTTCGCGATTTTGTCAGAACGTACATCCTCCTTGACCCATAAAGCCGAAATATACCAGCACGGCGACGCACACCGAATCGTATATTGCTTGGCTATCAGTATACCAAGGACATCCCCTTTTTCTTCCTTCAAGAGATAGCAGAGATCAATCGCATCTTTATCAGCCATGACATCCTGCCAGAATTCAATGTTTGCCCGGTTATTTTCCTCGGAGTCAAACTCCGGCGTATAATCGACATGATGCTGGAGCATACATAATACAGCCTCCGAATCCCTTGGGCTGTATGGCATAAACTTCATTATTTTTCTCTCCCCATCGCCGCATCTACAGACGCAGAAATTCCACTGCACACAAAAAGAAACCCGAACGAAGTGTTTAGAACATTATAACATATTTCCGGCTTCGTTCAAGGTTAAATCAAACCAAAATAGCTTTCCTATTTTATTTTTCTGAGATATTTTCAAGAAAGGCACGTTTGTTTTGCTCAAAGCACTCGATTTTCTGAATAGCTCTTCGCTGATAGCTTTTGATCGTGCGTTCCGTTTTTGCAAATTCATTGCCCCATCGCTCACCGTATTCCACAACAATCCGTGGAATATCGATTCCTTCAATCAAATGTCGTCGGGTAACGAATGCTTCATCCTCTGATAGAAGCGTCATCCATATTTGAATAGTTGAAAGCTGCTCATTAACATAATCCAGTCTTGCTTTAATCTGTTCATTTGCCTTGCCATTACAATTTTCCAGTTTTGAAAGAAGAAATTTGCGCTCGGCTTCAAAATCGTGTGTATTTCTCAATAAGAGCTTGATTTCATCCATCGGGATGACTCCTCCTTTATACAGTATAGATGATACAAAGCATCCTTTGTAACTTCATTATAATAATTCACTTTTCCAAATGGCAGTGAAGAAGCAGTGAGTAAACCGTGAAAAAAGAGTGCATTTTCAATAAAGCATTTTTACTGCCAATAAAGGCATAAATGATAGTGCGTAACTCTAAAGAAAAACACTATCGTTTTAAATTTCTCCATTTATATTCGTTTTCCCTCCAAAAATCCAATGCTATAAGAGCCAGTCACTCTCATAGTATTATTCTCATTAAATAACAGAAAAAGTAAAATGTCCATATCTGGTCAACCTTATAAAAGCACGTCAATTCTATTGAAAAAGATTGGTGTGAAGTCTTGCCTATGGGGGAGAAACGATATGGAAATCGACTACCGCAGAATCGGCCGACATCTGCGTGCTGCGCGTGAACATAACAATTTGACGCAAGCTCAGGTCGCAGAAATTATCGGTGTTGCCGAAAGCAGCTTTAGCAATATGGAGAGAGGTCAGCAAAAACTCAGCTTAAAGCGCATCATTGAACTTTGCGTCCTCTATAAAATCAAGCCTGGAAGTGTACTAGACGACTGCTGCGATGAGCTTATTGATCTTGATGAGATTCATCTGGAACAAAATCCTGATAAGCGGGATACGATTGGGATTCTGGAAAAATCTTCTGATGAAACCGTTCACCTGATAAACCTGATTGCCCACACTCTGTACAAGGATCAAAAAGCATAAGACAAATAGGACGGCATAAGGAGGCAGATACTTAAGATGAAAAGTGAAAATGCTTTCGTCACCGAACTATTTGAAAAATATCACGATCAATTAAAACGCTACTGTATGCGATACGTTCGTTATAACGCCAGATACTATCCACTGGTTGACGATTGCATTCAGGAAGCGTTTTATAAAGCTGTCCTGCATCAAAACGATGTGATGCAAAGTCCGAATCCCTATGGATGGCTTGCAAAATGTTGCGAAAACTATTTGAAGTCAAAATATCGCCAGGAAAAACGCCGTGCAGAAATCATTGGTCGAAACGTCAGCTATGACGATTGTGGAGAAGTGGAAGATCCTAAAGACGACATCCTTCGCTGGCTATATTCTGATGAGCATCATGAATTGCTTACAGGGATCTACGCCCTCCTCACGCCTGCCGAGAAGAAAATTTTTCGATATTACTATCAGGAGAATCTCTCATTGCAAGAAACAGCGGAAAAAGTTGGCGTAACTCCCAATTCCGCAAGAGGCGCTGTCCAACGAATCCGCAAAAAAGCTCTGAAGTTGAAAATTCATTCGATATTTATTTTGATCGGACAGTGCATTTTAACGTTCTCGCGCATTATTTGAAATGGAGAGGGGGTAAAGCAATGAATGGCGAGCAATCCGCTCTGCTGGAAATTCTAAACGCCATTGAATACGGAAATTTATCGACGGAAGAAACAAGGAGGCGCTTAGAAGAACTAATTGATAACGAGATTAACAAAACTGATGCTCCCGCAAATATAGAAATCGTTGATGAGTGTGAAAAACTGCTTTGGGCTCTCAATACTAAAGGGAAACTCCCATTTATAAGCAACCTTAAATCGAATAAACAATCCGTTTTAAAGCGTATTAATAGACCTTTTAATGCTCGCCAAGTTACTAAATTTACATTTCAAGTTGCTTCACTTGCTGCGATAATCTTCATTTCCGTAATTGGTTTTGATATTCTTTTTCGGAAAGAATGGCTTATCAATTATTCAACACCAGATGAACAGCAGTATATTATTCAAGGACAAAAAAACGATCCAACTCTCATTGACAGCGCCTCTGCAATCGGAGATCAAACAGAACGCACACTTACAACAACCATCTATTCTGATGTAATATCTTTTTTTGGATTCGATCCACTCGCTGATAATGCAATTTCTGCGAACTGGACAGCAGAAGAGTACATTTGTTTTTCTTCAGATGAAAATTCATCCTTACGTGCATATTACGTAAATGGTCAAGATTCTCTTAGAATTACAATAGATTTTTATAATAGCATGAGCAATGTGACAACATATGTTGAGCAGTATTCTAATGGAATCCATCAGGATATTAATGGAATAGACGTTTATTACGCTATGAATAATGGGCACTTTACATCCGTATGGACTACTAAAAACCGAATCTATATGATTTCAACAACCATTCAAATTAACGCCGCTCTCGACTTTATTACAAATTTCATTGGAGGATCTTAATTATGATTTTTAGGAAAAAAGCTGTCTTTCTTACATTTATGTTCCTATTATTTACATTATTTTTCTCGACATCATTAGCAAATTCAATTACACCTTATGAAAGTGAAATTTTTGATTCATATTCAATATCTTTTAGCAGCAATAAAATCGCAACATTCTCCTGTGATTTATCAAAAAAGGCTTCCTCTGTGAAAGTTTCCAAATGTACAATTCAGAAAAAGGTCTGGAATGCATCTTTAAAAAAATATGACTGGAATAACGTAAAAACACTTTCAAACGTCTGTTCTTCTGCTAACTCAAGGTATCTTTCCGGTTCAAAAGATCTTTCAAGTTACATCGGCAGTGGTACATATAGAGTCTATGCAACTTTTGTTGCTGATGGAGAATCTAGATCTATCACTTCAAATGAATGCGCCTTTAAATAATCACTTAATACCATAGCGCCATGTAATATGGCGCGCTTTTTTTTTACCTTTTTGGGTTTGGAACTCAATGACCTTCTTGAAAACAAATTATTTCGCTATCCTAAAGATGAAAGGAGGGCCTTTTACGAAAACCCGCTTGAACAACCAACAATTTAGGAATGCACTCTTTATCTCCGGCCTCACGCAAGACGTATTTGCCGAACAAACCGGCATCACCGCCCGATATGTTCGCAAGCTCTGCAAGAAAAGTACGAATGTTTCATTATCATTATATTGCAACATCATAACCGTTTTAGATCTTCCTTGGGGTGCTCTGCTTGAACACATCAACGAAGCCATAGATGAGGTGAGCTGTTTCTAAAGCAGAAAGGACAAATCTATGAATCCAGATGATCTTCCCTTGCAACCGCCAATCAAGCAAATCCTTCACGAAAGCGCTCAACGAGAACACTCTTATGCGCGAAAAAAGTACCGCTGGCACGCTCAATATTCTTTAGATCGGGCAGACGGCATTGACCAGAACAATGCGCCAGTCACCGATGAACTCGAAAACCTGTTTTTAAGCATTGAAGATCGCCGTGCGCTCTATGCAGCGCTGCAACGCCTTTCATCGCTCCAGCGTCGCCGACTGTTGATGCGGTATGAGGAAAAACTCACTTATTCCGAAATTGCCCGGCGTGAAGGCGTTGCGCCGCGAGTTGCCCAGCGCAGCATCGAGCGCGCACTGGTTAAGCTCAATCTCATGCTCAAAGACGCCATCCTTGTCGATTCCAACCTGTAATCTTATAATCAGCTCAAGTCATCAATAGGAGGTTTTCATCATGAACCCATTCTTTGATTCGCTTGCGCAAGAGCTTCAAGCTCATGCGCAGCCTGCCGCACCTGATTCTTCACATCCGCCGGCTCAAATCTGTCCGTCTGCCGCACCTAGTTCAAAAACCTATCGCATCGACGATATTGCCGCTATCCTTGACATCAGCCGTGCGGCAGCGTATGCGCTGGTCAAAAAGCAGAATTTTCGTTCCATCCGCGTTGGTCACTCCATTCGCATTCTTCGTGCATCCTTTGACGCATGGCTTGAGGAGGAAGGGCTGTGATCCCCCGCATTGTAAAACGTGGAGATTCGTACTCCTTATGCTATCGGTACATGGATCACGCAAACAAAAAACATATAAAACTTGAACCTTGCGCATCTCTGGATGACGCCCGTCTCAGATTGGAAGAAGTCATGCAGCAGCAGGAAAAGGGTATCTTCATTCCACCCAATGCCATAACGGTGTCTGAACTGATGGAGGACTTCATTCGTGTCTGCGGAAGCCGGAAATGGGTGGCTTCTACCTATACCGCCAACATCGGACTATACCGGAACTACATTCTTCCTGTTCTTGGCAGCTGTGGCATACAAAATCTTCACTCCAAAGACGTGGATATTTATATCCGTATGCTGACAAAAACAATCAGCGCAGCAAGCAACGTAAAGGAAGAACCCCTCTGCATTTCTGTGCTTACAATCAAGAAAATCATTGATCTTCTGCGGCGAGCGTTTCAATATGCTGTAAACCGTGATTTAGTCGCTCAAAATCCATTTGAAAATGCCATTTTGCCGAAAACCGATATTCTGAAAAAAGGGGTGTGTGAAATTGACTACTGAACCCGTTTGGGAACCGATTACCATCGCCAAGGCTCTGAGCCTCTGCGGCTTTGACGCACTGTATGTCGCCATGAATTTGGCTTTTGCCTGCTCTCTGCGCATTGGAGAAATTCTCGGTCTGACATGGGATGATATCCACTTCGCCGAAAATGGCGACGACACATCCTGGCTTCACGTCCGCAAAACGCTCCTGGAAGTGTCCAAGCAGTCAGTCGCAGCTACGGAAGGCAGAGATATTCTGATGGTGTTTCCATCAACTAAACCCAATTCCAGCATGTCCCTTATCCTCAAAAAGCCCAAGACAAAACACTCCATACGCAAAGTCTATCTGCCCAGAACCACCGCGGACATTTTGAAAGAGTGGCATACCAGGCAGCTTGAGTTGATCGACCTCTTGGGTGCAGACTACCAAAACTATAATCTGGTGCTGGCACAAAACAGCGGAAAACCTTATGACAGCCACCAGATCTACAAGCTACTTAAGACGTTTATCCATGCGCATCAGCTGCCGGATGTCACGTTTCATTCTTTGCGCCATTCAAGCGTCACCTATAAACTCGCCCTCAATGACGGCAATATCAAATTGGTGCAAGGGGACACGGGACACGCTTCTCCCAAGCTCATGCTGAACACCTACGCAGAAATCTTCGATCAAAGCCGAAAAGAACTCGCCGTTCGCTTTGAAGAAAATTTCTACGCAGCTTTGCAGCCGTGAGGACACCGTTATGGCACACATCGTCCGACGTAGAGAATCCTTCTGTGTTGTCTATTATTACACCGATAAAGACGGAAAACGCCATCAGAAGTGGGAAACCTTTCACCAGGAAGCAGAGGCTGAACGCAGAAAAGCCGAAGTTGAAATCGGCAAGAAAAAGTCAACCTTGATTGTTCCCAGCAAAATCACCGTATCGGAACTGATGGTCGATTTTGTCAACCTGTATGGCGAACGAAAATGGGACGTTTCCACTTATAGCTCAAACCTCGCGCTAATCGCCAACTACATCAACCCGCTCATCGGCAATCAACCCATCCAGTCCATCAACACGCGCGCCGTAGACAAGTACATCCAGCAGCTCCGAAAAACTGAATCCGTCGCTTCTCAGTTTCGCCGCATGGCTGACCGTTATTTGACCGATCAGAACATCGAGCGCATCATTAAGGTACTCAAGTGTGCGTTTGGGCAGGCTGTCCGCTGGGGTATGATTTCAAAAAATCCTTTTTCAAATGCTGTTCTCGTCAAAACCCCTTACCATCATCGGGATATCTGGGATGCGGCAACCATCCGCAAGGCGCTTGAAGCCTGCCGTGACGCACAGCTCTATGTCGCCATGAACCTGTCTTTCGCCTGTTCCATGCGTCTGGGCGAAATTCTGGGGCTGACATGGAACAATGTGCATATCGAGCCTGATGATATTACGCAGGATAACGCATGGCTTTATGTCGATAAAGAAGTGTATCGTGCGCGGCGCGAATCCATCAAGGCTCTCGGAGAGAACTCTGTCCTGCACATCTTTGATTCTGCACTGAAAAAGCCCACCGCGACTGTTCTTGTGCTTAAAAAGCCGAAAACCGATAGCAGCATCCGCAAAATCTGGATTCCGAAAACCGTCGCCTATATTTTGCGCCACTGGAAGGAGTGTCAGGAAAAGCTCAAGGTGACGGATCATTCCTACGAGGATCACAACCTGGTGCTTGCACAGCCCAATGGTCGCCCCTGCGATGACCGAGTAATCGAAAAGAAGTTCGCTCAGCTCAAGAAGCAGGCCAATCTGCCCAACGTCGTTTTTCATTCGCTCCGCCATTCCAGCGCTACTTATAAGTTGAAATATTCCAACGGCGATTTGAAATCCACACAGGGCGATACAGGACATGCCAGCGCCGAAATGATTACCCGTATCTATGCGCATATTCTGGATGAAGATCGCAAAATCGGCGCACAGCGCTTTGAACAGCAATTCTATGCCAATCCAGACTTGCGCGGTATCAAACCGCCTGCCCCAGAGACAGCTCAACCCCGAATTGACCTGAACACGCTTATCCGGCAGATTGAACGCTCGCCGGAATTAGCCGGCGCATTGGCGGCAGCACTCAAAAACAGCAGCAAATAAGAAGCAAGGTATTGTCGGCTTGAAAAAGTCAGCAATACCTTGCTCCTTGTCTATTTTGCATATTTTTTGTTCATATAATTTTCTATATCAATTTTCTGATTTTGGGGTCAAAAAAACGCCAAAACTGACATGGTATATAGAGGGATTTTTCTTTAGAGGAATTCCTTGAACAGAACCTTGAAAACGGCATAGGTGTCGCAGATACGAAAAGAGCCTCGGACGAGCCATAATGGTTTGGCGCGACGACATTCAATTTGATGATGTAAACATCACTTTAATCGAGCGATTTTTCAAGCGAATTAAGCCTGTTTTGGAAATCAGGTGCGACGACTCCGACCTCTATCATGATACTTCTTCACAGCTTTCCAAGGACTGGGAAAGAGCCTCTAACCGGCTCGGAAAACGACCGCTTAGAGCTATGCTGCGCCCTCCAAGCGCAATCTGCGACACCATAAGGAACGCGGAAGCAACGCTATGCCATCCTTGCGTTTCCAGACGACCAGGGCTACAATCAGCCTGTCACAGTTGATCTGGGACAATCAACCGACCCCTTGTGGTCAGAAAGGATGCACATCTATGGAATACACACCCGCTTCCGCAGGCAATACCCCTCAAACGTACCGCGTTGAGGATGTTGCTTCAATTCTGGGCATCAGCAGAAAGTCTGCCTACAACTTGACCAGGGAAGGATATTTCAGGGTTGTCCGCATTGGTTCAACCATCCGCATCTCCAAAAAATCCTTCGACGACTGGCTCAATAATCAAACGTCGGAGGTTTAAGTTTGGCTTCCATCATCAAGCGCGGCAAGAGCTACTGCGTTGTCTATGATTACGTCAACTCCGACGGGCAGCGCAAGCAGAAATGGGAAACCTTTCCTTCCAAGAAGGAAGCCTCTGTCCGTAAATCAGAGGTTGAGCTGGCGCAGAAGAAAGGGACTTTTCTTCCACCATCCGCCGAAACAGTCGCGGAATTCATGGATGAATTTGTGCGGCTGTACGGCGAGCTAAAGTGGAGTCCGTCCATGTACGACAGCAGCACTGGCATCATCCGAAACTACATCAACCCGTTGATCGGGGATTTGCCCATGCAGAGCGTCACCGTTAAAACCGTGGACATCTTCATTCACGACCTGCATCGAACCCGTTCCGCTGCGGAGAAGTACCATGCTGTAAAGCAGGACTACATCAGCGATTCACAAGTGGAAAAGGTGTTCAAGCTCGCACGATGCGCCTTTAATCAGGCCGTGCGCTGGAATGTCATCCCGCAGAACCCCTTCAATCAGGCAAACCTCTGCAAAGCCAAATGCAGGGAACGCGAGATTTGGGACGCGGAAACGATTCGCAAAGCGCTGGATGCCTGTCGGGATGCAAACCTGTACGTCTGCATGAACCTCTCGTTTGCCTGTTCGCTGCGCATTGGGGAAATTCTCGGTCTGACGTGGAACAATGTACACATATCCGAGCAGGAAATCAAGGACGACGACGCATGGCTCTATATCATGCAAGAGCTGGCAAGGGTTAAGCGCTCCGCGTTAGCTGCTTTGAATAACAAGAACATCTATCACATCTTCCCCGCGTGGACGGGAAAGACAACCAGCACCGTTCTTGTTCTGAAAAAGCCCAAGACAGACAGCAGTATTCGCCGCGTATGGATTCCAAAAACCGTCGCTTATGTGCTGCAAGAGCTGCGCAAAAATCAGCTTCAGCAGATTGAACTGGCAGGCTGCGATTACACCGATTATAATCTGGTCATCGCCTTTCCAAACGGACATCCCTGCGAGGAAAAGCGAATCAATCAAGCCTTCACCAAGCTCAAAGCCGAAGCCAAACTGCCCGATGTTGTTTTCCACTCTCTGCGTCATTCCAGCGCCACCTACAAGCTCAAACTGAACCACGGCGACCTGAAAGCGACGCAGGGAGATACAGGTCATGCCGAAATCGACATGCTGACCAAGGTTTATGCGCACATTCTTGATGCTGATCGGAAAATTACGGCTCAACGCTTTGAAGAAGCATTTTACCAGCCGCAGGATTCGCCCGAACAGAAGGATAACATCTCATCATCCCCGGATATCGCGGCTCTGATCGCACAGATTCAGCAATACCCGGAACTCGGAAAGATTCTTTCCGATGTGCTGGCAAAGCAGGCTTCTACCGATGAAAACACGGAAAACGGTAATGGCAATCTTAGCGATTCTGAGTAGCAGGCATCTAAAATCGTTCGATTCTTTTTGCTACTCTTGCAGTTTCAAACCGCAAACTGCAACTTGCTCGAATCGAAAAAAGTGCCACATGCTTCACGCACATGACACTTTCTGGCGCACCCACCGCGGCTCGAACGCGGGGCCTTTCGCTTAGGAGGCGAACGCTCTATCCTACTGAGCTATGGATGCAAGG
>OLPU01000918.1_pt1 | contig 24005 bp, 19 predicted proteins | sample 1673111 | NCBI WGS metagenome assembly OLPU01 (sample SAMEA3136755, study PRJEB25190) | human gut metagenome | reverse complement strand
TGGATAACTGCTATTGACAGCTTTTATATTTATTCATTTATCGGTGAATAGTAACCTTTTCGGAATTAATCCTGCTTTCTTTTCTCTTTTCAAAATGTGTAATAAACCGTATAATATAAGGACTTAAAAGCTTTGAAGGAAAGAGTAGTTTCTGAATCATTCTTTAGAGAGCAGATGGATGGTGAGAATCTGTGAATGAAGGAAATGAACATGGGTCTGGAGCTGGATATTCAAATAGAATATCCCGGAAGAACTCCGTTAAAACAAATGAGTGTCTCTATAGAATATGTAGAGGAAGATAAAGGTGGTAACGCGTGCAAGACGTCCTTTCATTAGGGATGTCTTTTTCATTTTTAAGGAGGTAAAACATGGAAAACAAAGGACCATATTATTTAACAACAGCGATTGCGTATACTTCAGGAAAACCACATATTGGTAACGTATATGAAATCGTATTAGCGGATGCAATTGCTCGCTATAAAAGACAGGTAGGCTATGATGTTCGTTTCCAGACAGGAACAGATGAACATGGTCAAAAGGTAGAAGAAAAGGCAACAAAGGCTGGTGTTTCTCCTAAGGCATTTGTTGATGAAGTATCTAAGGAAATCAAGAATCAGTTTGATGTTATGAATGTTTCTTATGATAAATTCATGAGAACAACAGATCCATATCATGAAAAGCAGGTTCAGAAGATCTTTAAGAAACTCTATGACAAGGGTGATATCTATAAGGGTCATTATGATGGCTTGTATTGTCAGGAATGTGAAGCATTCTATACAAAATCTCAGATCACAGAAGATGGTAAATGTCCTGTCTGTGGTGGTGAATTAAAGGAAATGCAGGAAGAAGCATATTTCTTTAAGATGAGTAAGTATTCTGATCGTTTGATTAAGTATATTGAAGAGCATCCTCATTTTATTCAGCCTGAAAGTAGAAAGAATGAAATGATCAATAACTTCTTGAAACCGGGTCTTCAGGATCTTTGTGTTTCTAGAACATCCTTTAAGTGGGGTATTCCAGTTGATTTTGATCCTAAGCATGTTGTTTATGTCTGGATTGATGCATTGACAAACTATATTACTGGTCTTGGTTATGATGTTGATGGAAATAATGATCCATTATTTGACAAGTACTGGCCAGCTGACCTTCATTTGATTGGTAAGGACATTGTTAGATTCCATACAATTTACTGGCCAATTATGTTGATGGCATTGGATGTTCCACTGCCTAAGCAGATCTTTGGTCACCCATGGTTACTCACTGGTGATTCTAAGATGAGTAAATCTAAAGGTAATGTCATCTATGCGGATGATCTTGTATCTTTATTTGGTACAGATGCAGTGAGATATATTATGCTTCACGAAATGCCATTTGCACAGGATGGTCATATCACATATGATCTCATGATTGAAAGAATCAACAGTGATCTTGCGAATAACCTAGGTAACTTAGTCAATCGTACATTATCTATGGAAAACAAATACTTCAATGGTGTTGTTGCAAATCCAAATGAAGTTGAAGATGTTGATGCTGATCTGAAGAGTGTTGCAATGAATACTGTGAAACTTGTTGATGAATCTATGGATACATTACATGTTGCGGATGCCATTGATCATATTCTTAATTTGTTCTCTAGATGTAATAAGTACATTGATGAAACAGAACCTTGGAAACTCGCTAAGGATCCTGAAAAGATTGGCAGACTTGCTACAGTACTTTACAACTTATTAGAATCTGTACGTATTGGCGCAATTCTATTGAAGCCATATCTACCTGAGACAGCTGAAAAGATTCTGCAGTCTTTGAATACTGAAAAGACAAGTGAAGATGATTTAACATTCGGCTTGCTTGAAAATGGAAGTAAGATTACAGATAAGCCAGAAATCTTGTTTGCTAGACTCAAGGAAGAAGAAGTAATGGCTAAGGTAGAAGAGATTCAGAATCGAATCAAGAAAGAAGTAAAAGAAGCCAAGAAGGAAGTAAAGGGTGAAGTTACAATTGATGACTTTGCGAAACTTGATTTGAGAGTTGGTAAGGTATTATCTTGTGAAAAGCATCCTGATGCTGATAAGCTGCTGATTTTGACAGTAGACTTAGGGGAAGGTAAACCTAGACAGATCGTTTCTGGTTTAGCTGCTTCTTATACACCTGGTCAGATGATTGGAAAGCATGTAGTAGTCATCGCAAACCTTGCCAAGGCTACAATTCGTGGCGAAGAAAGCAATGGTATGCTGCTTGCTGGCAAGGAAAATGGTCAGATCGCTGTTGTTGAAGTGAACGGACTTTCTGCTGGTACAAAAATCAGTTAAAGTAATAGAGAAGTGAAATCAGAATTCTGAGAGTAACTTCTTTTTTTGATGATATAAATAAAGAGAACCTGTTGTTGTATGGTTCTCTTTATTGCTTATTTGAAGATGTGTAATCTAGAACTTTTGAATTGGAAGGACAACTACTTTTTTATCAATTCTTCCAAGAATGTCGAAACTCGTATCACCAATCACAACGATATGAAAATCAAAAGTTTCGAGGAAATTCTGCAGTTCATTCAATTGCTGATCCGATCCTTTAATGTATAAAGTGGAGCAGCAGCTGCTGCGGTATTTTTTTACTACTGTCTGTAAAGCGTCTGGAATGAGAGACGTATCCCTTGCGTTAGCATCACCTTCATTAACTATGTCATAGATACCTTTTCGATATGCTTCATCGTTATCTAATTGAAAATCTATTCCATCTGATAAGTACAAGATAGAAATATAGGAATTGTCATCTGCTTGAGTAATGTATGCAAATATTTCAGCATCGCATGGATATACCTTCAGTGTAGAATATGTGTCAGCTGAACAGCCAAACATGAAAATAAGTAGAGAAGAAATAATGAATGATTTTTTCATAACATCTCCTTTCTGTACTTACAATATAATTAATTTTCATTGAAGGAACAGTCTTTTTTCTATCTAGTATTTTTTTTATGATTTAGATGAGTGGGAGTTGCATTTGTCTGCAACCTTTTATATTTGCTTTTTTGCATGTATAGAATCTTGTGAGTAACTTCTTTTTTCTTTTGGATACGTTTATACTTAAGTTATGGAAAAATATACCGTTGTATCAAAGCTTGATGAAGTATCAAAAAGAATAGAGAAAGAAATTGATGATAGATTGTGTCAATTTGCTTTTATAAGAGATGATGAGAATCCAGAAACTGTGATTGTTGTGGGTGGGGATGGAACATTTATTTATGCGGTGCATCAATTTATGGATCGTTTAAAAGATGTACGTTTCTATGGTTTGCATACAGGTACACTGGGATTCTATTCTGATTATCAGGATCATGAAGTAGATGAGTTTTTAGATGTATTGATTCATCATGAAGGAAAAGAAGAGATATTGTCTGTTTTGCGTGGGGAAGTGAATGAGAACTGCTATTATGCATTGAATGAAATTCGTGTGGAAAATGCTGCAAGAACACAAGTGATGGATGTATATGTCAATGATATTCAGCTGGAAACGTTTAGAGGTACGGGAATGTGTGTATGTACACAATTAGGATCCACTGCATATAATCGTTCTCTTGGCGGTGCTGTTTTACAGGAAGGTCTGGATTTAATTGAGATGGTGGAAATTGCAGGAATTCATCATAGCAAATATAGAAGCCTGGATGCACCGCTTGTATTAAAGAGTGATAGTGTGATTCGATTTGAGTCAGAAAGTTTTGAAGGTGCTTTATTAGGTGTGGATAGTGATGTGTATCCATTAGAAGATTGTAAAAAGATTGAAATCAAGATATGCGGTGCTAGACATATCCGAGTGTTAAGAGGTAAGAAAGTATCATATTTTGATCGTTTAAAAACGTTGTATTAAATGTGGTAGAATAGTGTCTATATGAAAAAGTGGAGAGGTTTGTTTGAAATTGTGAAATTTCCAATTGAAGTGCTGTTTTTAGCATTTCTTTTATGTGGAATTGGAAATTTATTAACAAATAGTATATTTGGAATCGTCTATTTAATAGATAACGATTATGTGAAGATGTTTGCGGAAGTTCTCATGCGTATTGGTCAATTTATCATTGTTAATTTTCCGTTGCTATTCTTGTTGCGTATTGTGACTAGAAAAAATGGATCAAGTATGACGATCATGAGTGCATTTGTTGGATATGTAGCTTTCTTATGTACGACGATGATTGTAACAAGAACGGATCTGACAACAACTGCGTATTCATCAATTCTAGGCCTAAGCTTGTCGAAATCATCAATTGCTTCGTACACAGGTATTACACTATATCCGTTACAGACAGGGCTTATTGGAATTGCGGTGGTTGCGATTGGAACACTTGTTGCGTTTACAAATTCTAAGAAAAAGAGCGGATATGGTTTGTTTTCATTTATTTCTAGAGATGTTGGATGTGTAATCAATGTATTGTTATATTCCATTGCTGTGGGTGTTCTATTTGCCTATGGATGGCCATTTGTCATTATGGCAGTGAATAAACTGATTAGTTTTATTTCTGTAGATACGACAAATCCAGTGAATCTAACATTATATGGTATTCTGGATTCATTCTTTTCTACATTGAATCTTGGTACATTGATTCGTTTTCCATTCTGGTACAACATGAATGGTGGCAGCTGGGTAGGTATGACTGGTACAGTTGCTACGGGAGATGTAGCGGTATGGAGTGCACAGATTCTAAGTGGTGCTATCAAAGGTCAGGCGGGCAGATTTATTACACCATACTATATCTTAAATATATTTGCGATTCCTGGAATGATCTGGGGTATGTATTCTTTAGAAACAAATCCTTTGCATAAACCTAGAATGCGTATGATTTGTATTATCGCAACGATTACGTCTTTCATTTCTGGTACATTGCTTCCAATAGAATTGATGCTGTTCTTTTTAGCACCCTTGTTATATATGGCGCATTTAGCATGTACTGGTTTCTTGTTTGGCTTGTTACAGGGATTACATTTGTATCTTGGATTTAATTCTTCAGATACTTCTTCTATGACAGCTCTTGTTGGAACATTGCCGGAATTGATTACGTATGTAACAAACAAAGATTTTCAGATGACAATTGTTTATCTTTTGATTATTGGTGCATGTATCTTGCTTGTATACTTCTTTATGACACGATTCTACTTTACGAATCTGGCAGTAGACTTGTTTAGAACAGGTGATCAGGAAAGACTGGTAACAGGTGTATTAAAAGGTCTTGGCGGCATTGAAAATATTAAAGTACTGGAATCTAATTGCTTTGTATTATCTGCTTCTATCTATGATGCAAATAAGCTGGATACTTCCAGACTGAAGCGACTTGGTGCAAGTAAAATTGTTGAAACAGTGACAGGGTTTGATATTTATTTTGGTGCGACGAGTACAATGATAAGAAAAGGAATTGAAAAAGAAAGAAGAAATGTTAAATGACTTGTGGAATACTGCAAGTCATTTTTCTTATCTGGTGGTATGTGCGTGCTATAATAATGACATTATGGCAAAAGAAAAAACATATTCACCAATGATGCAGCAATATCTCAAAACGAAAGAGAACTATCCGGACACGTTAGTGTTTTATCGTATAGGGGATTTCTATGAGATGTTTTTTGATGATGCAAAGATTGCATCAAAAGAATTAGATTTGATTTTAACTGGCAAAAATGCTGGTGTTGAAGAAAAGATTCCTATGTGCGGTGTTCCTCACCATGCGGTACAGTCATATATTCAGCGACTCGTCGCTAGAGGATACAAGATTGCGATTGTTGAACAGATGCAGGATCCAAAAGAAGCACAAGGTATCGTACAGCGTGATGTTATTCGTGTCATTACTCCAGGTACAGTGATGGAAGAAATCACGGATGAGAAATCGAGTGTATATTTAGCTGCGATTACAGATTATTCCTATGGCTATTCTATTGCTTTTGCAGAAGTTTCTACAGGAGAAAACTATGTGGAAAATTGTGAACATAAGGATTCTGTATTGCTGCAGCTGATTTTAAAGAACAATGCGCGAGAAATTGTTGTTCATAAGGGATTTAGAGAAAAGATCATCAAACAGTTAAGAAATATGCAGGTAACAATTTCTTATTGTGAAGATGACTCTATTGACAGTCAGTATTTCCCACTATGTGAAGCAGTCAAAAAAGAGTATGACCGTAGATCCTATGGTATGATGCTCCACTACCTGGAAGAAACGCAAAGACACATGCTTTCTCATTTACAGCCTTGTACAGTGGAAACAGAAGCATCTTCTTTGTATATGGATTATTCCACAAGAATTAATCTAGAATTGACAAAACCACTGCATGAAAATGGCAAGGCAATTACATTGTGGTCTTTTCTGGATGTCTGCAAGAGTGCAATGGGTTCTAGACAATTGCGCAAATGGATTGAAAAGCCGCTTGTGGATCAGGATTTGATTGAAGATCGCTATGCAAAAGTGGAATGGCTGATGAAGAATTTCATGGCTAGAAGCAGTGTTAGAGAGTCTTTGTATAACATTTATGATCTGCAAAGATTGATTGCACGTTGTGCGTTAAGTACTGCCAGTCCAATTGATATCCAGCGTTTATCAAAAACATTGCAGGAAGTACCAAATATTCTTCAAAAGCTGGATTGTGATGAATTTAAAGAATATCGTCATATTGATCCGTTGAGTTCATTATATGAAAAATTAAAAGATGCATTTGTTGAAAATCCTCCAGTGAATCTGAGTGATGGTGGTGCATTTCGTGATGGATATAACGCTGCATTAGATGAAGCGCGTTCCATTCAAAAAGGTGGAAAAGATTTTATTGCTTCATTGGAAGCACAGGAAAAAGAAAGAACAGGAATTAAAACATTAAAAGTTGGTTTTAACAAGGTTATTGGTTATTTTATTGAAATTTCTAAGGGCGCCTGTAAAGATGTGAAACCTGAGTGGGGCTATATTCGTAAACAGACATTAACAAATAATGAAAGATTCATTTCTCCTGAACTGAAAGAAAAAGAAGAGATGATCCTGCATGCACAGGAAAATGCAATTCGTATTGAAAAGGAATTGTTTTCTCAATTGTTAGATGATGTGAAGGGATATCTTCCTCAGTTACAGAAACTGTCTAAAGTATTGGCTGAAATTGACTGCTATTGTGCGTTAAGTGAAGTTTCCAGCAAATATCATTATGTAAAACCTGAATTTAGTGATGATGAATTAGATATTGAAAATGGAAAACATCCAATTCTGGATGAAATGATGAAGAATCCTAGATATGTATCAAACTCTGTAAAGATGGATCAAAGTCAAAGTATTTTATTGATTACAGGTCCTAACATGGGTGGTAAATCTACATATATGAGGCAAACAGCTTTGATTATTATTATGGCGCAGATTGGATGCTTTGTTCCTTGCAAATCATGTAAAATGCCTGTCTTTGATAAGATTTTTACGCGTATTGGTGCGAGTGATGATATTTTAAGCGGCCAGTCTACGTTTATGGTAGAAATGAGTGAAGCAAATCGTGCATTGCAGGAAGCAAGTGAACATTCTTTGATTTTGTTTGATGAAATTGGCAGAGGCACATCTACATATGATGGCATGGCGTTAGCACAAAGTATGATTGAATATATTGCGACATGTATTCATGCGAAAACAATGTTTTCTACACACTATCATGAATTAACAATGTTAACGGATAATGTGGATTGTGTTAGAAATGTCCATGTTGTTGTGAAAGAAAACAATGAAGAAGTAACATTCTTATATAAAATCAAAGATGGTCCTGCTGGACAGTCCTACGGTATTAACGTTGCTAGACTTGCGGGTTTACCGGAAAGTGTATTGTCTCGTGCAAAACAGTTGCAGAAGGAACTGGAAAGCAAGAAGCGTGTCGTTCAGCAGAATTTCCAGCTTGTTGAAATGGAAAGAGAAGATACAAAATCAGATGCGATTCGAGAGAAACTGTTATCTATCGATATTGATGATATGTCACCTCGTGATGCGTGGAATATGCTGAATGATCTTTGTGAAGAGGAAAAGAAAGATGAAAAACGATAAATTGATTATTCGTGGTGCGCGTGAAAATAATCTTAAAAATATTTCCCTGGAAATTCCTAAGAATTCTCTTGTTGTGATGACGGGATTATCTGGAAGCGGAAAAACATCTTTAGCGTTTGATACGATCTATGCGGAGGGACAAAGAAGATATGTAGAATCTTTGTCTGCCTATGCCAGACAATTTCTAGGAGGTGTAGAAAAGCCGGATGTAGAAGCAATTGAAGGTCTTTCTCCAGCAATTTCTATTGATCAGAAAACAACAAGCAACAACCCTCGTTCTACAGTAGGAACAGTGACTGAAATTTATGACTATTTAAGATTATTGTATGCAAGATGTGGAACACCGTATTGTCCAAATCATAATATTCCAATTACTGGTCAAACAGTGCAGGAAATGGTGGATACGGTTATGCAGTATGAAGATCGAAGCAGATTAACGATTCTTGCACCTGTTGTAAAAAATAAAAAAGGAACATTTAAGGATGTGTTCTCTAAATTAATGAAAGAAGGATATATCCGTGTTCGTGTGGATGATGAAATTCGTCTTTTAGAAGATGACATTGAGCTGGAAAAGAATAAACGACATGATTTAGATGTTGTTGTGGATCGTATTGTAAAAACAGAGGATTCTAGAAGTAGAATTTATGATTCTATTGAAACTGCTTTGAAGCTGGCAGATGGAAAAGTGATTGTTTTAAATGGAGAAGAGGAAAAGCTTTTCTCTGAAAATTATAGCTGTCCGATCTGTGGTTTCTCTGTAAGTGCGCTAGAACCTAGACTGTTTTCATTCAATGCACCACTAGGTGCATGTCCAACATGTCATGGTTTAGGAATTACAGAAGAAGTGGATGTGAATAATCTGATCCCGGATCCTTCTTTGTCTATCCGTGAAGGTGCAGTTCGTTATTATAAGAATATTGTTGATACAGAAAATATTGAATGGCAGACATTTACAATTTTATGCAAGGCATACAAGATTGATATCGATGCCCCTGTTTCTACATTAACAAAAAAACAGATGGAAGTGATCTTGCATGGCTCTGATAAACCAATCAAGTATACAATTACTTCTTCTGGTGGAAATACATATCAGAGAAATGATTTCATTGAAGGCATCAAAGATCTGATTGAAAGAAGATATGTTGAGACAACATCCTCCTGGCATAAAGACTGGTATCATTCTTTTATGGTGGAAAGTGCATGTCCAACGTGTCAAGGAAAGCGTTTGAATGAACAGGCGTTATCTGTGCGTGTTGGGGATAAGAACATTGCGGAATTTACAAAGATGTCAGTCAAAGATGCAAATACATGGATGGATGCATTAAAGCTGGATGAAGAAAAGACAAAGATTGCAGAAATGGTCTTGAAAGAAATTAAATCTAGATTGCATTTCTTAAGCAATGTTGGTTTAGATTATTTGACATTAGATCGTCTTGCAGGAACATTATCTGGTGGGGAATCACAAAGAATCCGTCTGGCAACACAGATTGGTTCTCAGCTATCTGGTGTATTGTATGTTATGGATGAACCAAGTATCGGCTTGCACCAGAGAGATAATGCAAAACTCATTCAGACAATGAAAAACATGAGAGATCTTGGAAACTCTTTGATTGTTGTGGAACATGATGAAGAAACAATGATGGCTGCAGACTGGATCGTAGATATTGGCCCAGGTGCTGGTATTCATGGTGGAAATGTGATGGCAAGTGGGACACCACAAGATGTTATGAAAGTGGAAGATTCTATCACTGGACAATATCTTGCGGGTAAGAAATTGATTCCATTACCTGAGAAGAGAAGAAAAGGCAATGGTGCATTTATTGAGCTCAGAGGTGTGGAAGAACATAATTTAAAGAAAATCAATGTGAAATTTCCGTTAGGAAAACTTGTTGTGGTAACAGGTGTGAGTGGATCTGGAAAGTCTACGCTTGTAAATGATGTATTTATGAAAGCAGTACTTGTTAATCTTGGCAGAGCGAAAATTCATCCTGGAAAGTACAAGTCAATCAAGGGATTAGAAAACATTGATAAACTGGTACAAATCGATCAGCAGCCAATTGGCAGAACACCTAGAAGTAATCCAGCAACATATACGGGTGTGTTTGATGATATTCGTGATGTGTTTGCCAAAACTCCAGAAGCAAGAATGAGAGGGTATGATAAAGGCAGATTCTCATTTAATACAAAAGGTGGCAGATGTGAAGCATGCCAAGGAGATGGTGTGAAAGTGATTCGTATGAATTTCCTGCCAGATGTTTATGTACCTTGTGAAGTGTGTCATGGAAAGAGATACAATGAAGAAACATTGCAGTGTACATATAAAGGAAAGAATATCTTTGATGTACTGGAAATGTCGATTGAAGAAGCAGCGTCTTTCTTCTCTAATCATCCTAAGATCAAGAAGAAACTACAGACACTTTGTGATGTAGGCTTAGGTTATATGAAGCTTGGACAATCTTCTACAACGTTGTCTGGCGGAGAAGCGCAAAGAGTAAAGCTGGCGAGTGAATTACAGAAACCAGCAACAGGGAAAACAGTTTATATTCTGGATGAACCAACAACAGGTTTACATACAGATGATGTAAAACGTTTGATTGAAGTTCTAGAGAGAATTGTTGATAATGGAGATACTGTAGTAGTCATTGAACATAATCTGGATGTGATCAAGTGTGCAGACTATATCATTGATCTAGGACCAGAAGGTGGAGATCAGGGTGGAACGGTTGTTGCAACAGGCACACCAGAACAAATTTCAAAAGTAAAAGAATCCTGGACAGGACAATACTTGTTAAAAGCGTTAGAATGGACTAGGGAACATCAAGAGGGGAAGAAGTAATATTTCTTTTCCTTTTGTTATTTAAAGAGCATGTTATAATAGGCAACAGCGGAGGTACAATGAAATGGCCGATGAAATGTATGATAAGAAAGTGACAATTCGAGAACTTGTAGATTTTTTTAAGTTTGAAAGATTGACAGGAAATGACGAATCTTTGAAACGCTGGACAGTTGTTCCAGATGTTAATAGACCTGGATTTGAATTGTGTGGTGTATATAAAAAAACAGAACCACGTAGAATCGTGGTGATTGGAAATAGGGAATCTGAATTTATTCGTACGATGTCTGAAGAAGATCAAAGATCACGTTTTCCTTTGATTACAGATGGTTTGACACCTGCTGTGATTATTACCAAAAATAATGATTTACCTCCAATTTTAAAAGAGGTTGCGGAAAGTACAAATTTCCCAGTTTTGAGAACAAACATGGAAACATATCGTCTGATGGCAGATATTATTACATATCTTGATGAAAAACTTGCACCAGAAGATACAATGAGTGGAACATTGATGAGTATTCGTGGTGTTGGTGTTCTATTGACGGGTGAGTCTGGAATGGGTAAGAGTGAAACGGCATTGGAATTGATCCGTGAAGGAAATGTATTGATTTCTGATGATAGAGTTGATGTAATTCATATTCATAACCATATTTTAGGACATGCACCAGATATCATTAAAGGACTGCTTGAAATCCGTGGCATTGGTATTATTGATGTTGAAAAAATGTTTGGTGCGATGGCTATTTCTGACAGTGCAGATGTGGATCTTGTAATTAAGCTTGTTCCATTTGAAGCAGATGCAGACTATAACAGACTAGGTGATGAGACGATGCGTTATACAAGAATATTGAATGTTCTTGTCCCTACACTTGTATTGCCAGTCTCTGCTGGTAGAAATACTGCTGCGTTGATTGAATCTGCAGTATCAAATTTCAGATTGAGCGAAGCTGGATTTAACAGTGCAGATGAAATCCGTGAAAGATTTAAGGATTTTATGGTTGCGGCAAATGAAAGAGAGGGGAAAGCATGATTTGGTTCCCTGATTTATCCACGATTGTTTCGGTTGGGGGAATTACAATCAAGTGGTATGCATTCACTTTAGTCTTGGGGTGCATTGTTGGATATCTCTATTTGTCTCAGGCAATGAAAGCACATGGGTATAAACAGGCAGTTTCAGATGATCTTCTTGTACTGATTCTGGTGAGTGGTATTGTTGGTGGAAGAATTTTCTGGGTACTTGAGAATATGAAGAATTATTCCATGTATGCCTGGTATGTATTTGCGATTGGTGATGGTGGAATCGATATCCTTGGTTCTTTACAGGCAATATCTCTTGTGATACTGCTTTATGGCAAGAAACATCATCTTTCCTTCCGTAGAACGATGGATGTTGTTAGTACGGCATTGTTATTGACAATTACAATTGCGCGTGTTGGTAGAGCGTTGGAACTGCCTTCAGTGTGGTATTGTGTTGGAATTAATATCTTTGAATTCTTGATCATCTATTGCGTGATGAGAACGTATTCTCCACTACGCAGAAGAGGCGATGCATTTGCGGTCATGTTTATGTTGACGGGATTTGATCGTCTTGCGGCAATGGCATTCCATTGGGATCCTTTAGCTGTTAGAAACTTTCCTTCCTGTATCGTTGTGGAAGTGATTGGTATTCTATTGTGGTCATATTCAAGATTCTTTGATAAAAGAAAACCAGTTGTTTTATTTGATTTTGATGGAACAATCATGGATAGCGAACAGATGATCATTGGATGCTTTGCATATTTATTTCAAAAGTATGGAAATATCAAAGATTTCACAAAAGAAGTTCAACAGGAAGTATTTGGTCCACCTTTAAGAGATGAATTGAAAAAGTTATTTCCTGATCAGAATACAGATGTATTGATGAAGGAATATACGGAATTCCAGAAATCTTTGCCTGGCAGACACTTAGTATCTACACTTCCGCATGTTGAAGAAGTGTTAAAGGAATTGAAGAAAAAAGGTTATGTTGTGGCAATTGTAACTTCTAGATTATCTGAATCTTGTGAGACTTGGGTTGAAGATCTGGAAATTGAGGAATATATTGATCTTGTTGTTGGCACTGAACGCTATAGACATGCAAAACCAAAACCGGATGGCATCATTGAAACATGTGAAATGTTGAATGTTGGCCATGACAGCGTTATGTATGTTGGTGATAATGTTTCAGATGTACAGGCTGGCAAGAATGCTGGTGTATATACTGTTGGTTTTATCACAAATGAAGAAAAACGTGAAAAAATCGAAGCAGAGAAACCAAATGCAACGATTTCTGATATCACAGAATTGTTGACTCTTCTGGATGCAAAGCATGCATGGAGTAATGATTTGATCTAATCAAAAAAAGCTCAGAATGATATCTGGGCTTTTTCGTATTTAGTCTAATTTTTTAACTGGTCCGTTAATATCTTCTTCAGAGAGTAGGCTTGCGGCATCTTCATCTGCAATGACTGTAAAGTTAGGATGCAGACGCAGGATTGTTGCTGGGAGTTCTTCACTGATTGGTTCTGTCAGGAATTTTTTGAAGATTTCTGCTTTATGCTTTCCATTTACAATCAATACTAAGTGCTTAACTTTCATTAAAGAAGCAGGTCCCATTGTGATGGAATATGGGTGTGATGTATTATTTGGATAATTTGGATTTGCTTCGACTGTTACGTGTCTGGCACGTGCATATGTCAAAGCATCCATTGGCGTACATCTTGGACAGTTGGAACAAAAATGACCATCAAATCCAAGTCCAATCAGCATGACATCAATACCACCGGCTTTTGCAATTTCTTCGTCAAATGTTTCGTAGTTTTCCATGCTTGGGCAATGAATCTTTTCATCAGGAATATTTGCATCTTTAAAAAATAATTCCTGCATTTCAGACCAGTTAGGACCAGGCTGCCCTTTCTTTTCTCCAACTTCTGGTGCTTCATCAAAAAGGTAGTAGTCAACATCTTTGAATTGTGGCTTGTCTTTTACATAAGGAACCATCATTTGATACATTGTTCTTGGGGATGATCCAGATGTAAGTGAAACGTTTACTTTCTTGTCCTGCATCATTGTGCCTAAAATGATCTGCATGGCACTTTCGCTCATTGCGTGTTCGTCTTTTTCAATAATGATTTTCATTTGAATTCTCCTATATCTGAATTAACCATAGAAAATCTAGACTGAAATGTCAATGGATAGTGAAAGAATTGGAATAATGTTTTATCATTATATAGAAGGAGGATGTTTTATGGAAAAAAGTGTTTCAGAAAAGAATAAAAGAGTCATCTTGGTATCTGGAATGAGTGGCGCAGGCAAAAGTGTCGCAACGAGAAGTCTGGAAGATATGGGATATCATGTTATTGATAATTTTCCTGTACAATTGGTTTCATTGCTTGTGGATATGATTGAAACAAGTATTGATCCTCGTTATAGCTATATTGCACTATCAACTTCAGCACAGGATTTTCCAGCTTTTTTAAGACTTTTAAAGGGACAGAATTTTGAAGTGCAGGTTTTGTTTTTAGATGCAAATGATTCAGTGCTTTTACATCGCTATAAGAGTACAAGAAGAACACATCCTCTTTTATTAAGTAATACATGTAATACACTGGATGAAGCAATTTCAGTAGAAAGACAGATGTTTTCTAGAAATTTAAATAATTCCTTTATTACAATTGATACGTCTTTCTTGAGTGAAAAGGAATTTAAAAAGAAACTGGAATCTTATTTCTCTAAGGAACAAGTGCCTGTGTTTTCTATTTCTTTTGAATCTTTTGGGTATAAGTATGGTGTTCCATTAGATGCAGATCTTATGGTTGATGTACGTTTCTTGCCAAATCCGTTCTGGGAAGTTTCTTTAAGACCATATAATGGAAATGATAAATGTGTTTATGACTATGTCATGGAAAAACCTGAAACAAAAGAATTCCTGGAAAAGCTGACTTCTTTTATGGATTATGCATTAACACAATACGCAAATGAAGGAAAGAATCATTTTACAGTAGCAATTGGCTGTACAGGTGGTCAGCATAGATCTGTCAGCATTACAAACTGGCTGTATGATCATTACAGTAAGAAATATAGATGCTATAAACAACATCGTGAAGAAAAGGAATGGCTTCGTAATGAAGAATAAAAAAGTTGTTATCATTGGTGGTGGACATGGACAGTCTACCATCTGTAAAGGAATCAAAAATATTGAGGGAATTGATATCAGTGCAATTGTAACTGTTGCAGATGATGGTGGATCTACAGGTAGATTGCGGAAACAGTTTCATATTCCAGCAATGGGTGATATCCGTAATGTCATGATTGCATTGAGTGCAAATGATGATTTGATGACAGAATTGATGGAATATCGATTTGATGATCCAAATGGTACCGAAGAAGATGTTGCGGGGCATAATCTAGGAAACTTGATTTTGACAGCATTGACACAAACTTGTGGATCATTTTTTGAAGCTGTTCAGAAAATTCAGAATATTTTAAATGTCAAAGGTAAGATCATACCTGCGACTTCACAAGTCATTACATTATATGCACAGATGGAAGATGGTGTTGTTGTTAGAGGTGAAGCAAATATTCCTGATGTGAATAACCATATCAAAAAAGTATTTTATGAAACGTTTGTTGTTGCGGAAAAGGAAGCAATTCATGCAATCAAAGAGGCAGATTTGATTATTTATGGTATTGGTTCTGTCTATACAAGTATCTTGCCAAATGTTATTATTCCTGATATTCGTTCTGCTTTGCAGCAGTCACATGCAAAGAAAGTATATTTCTGCAATGCAATGAGTCAGCCAGGAGAGACTGATGGCTATAGTGTGGAAGATCATGTAGAAGCACTGAAAAAACATGGAGCACCTGTAGATGCAGTGGTGGTTGCTTCTGATCCAATTCCCCAGAAAAGCATTCAGGCTTACCGTGCAGAAGGCAGTACGGTTGTATCTATTATGAAAGCGCAACATGATTATCAGATCATCGAAGAACCATTGTTATATTTTGATGGACATTTGATTCGCCATGATCCTGAAAAAATAAAAGAAGTTGTGGAAAAACTAGTATCTGCGTTATAGGAAGAGAGTTGTAGAGAGTGTCATTTTCATCAATTGTTAAACAAGAAGTTTCACAGAAAATTATGGAAGGTAACGATGCAAGAGCAGAGTTATCTGCTTTAATACAGATGTGTTCATCATTATCTTTTTCTAATCGAGGGATGACGATTCTAGTAACTGTTGAAAATGCGGCAGTTGCCAGAGTGATTTATCGCATGGTGAAAGAAAGATACAATAGTGAAATTGAATTGTTCGTTAAGAAAAAAATGAACTTGAAGAAGAATCGTATTTATGGATTGCGTATTCTTTCTGCAGCGCCCGTAATACTGATGGATCTTGGTATCTACAGTGCAAGAGGCTTGTTAGAAAAACCATTACAGAAAATTGTTGCTTCAGATAATAATGCACGTGCATATCTTGTTGGTGCATTTTTGGCTGGTGGTTCTATCAACCCTCCAGAAAAAACAAATTATCATCTGGAAATCACAGCCGCAAATGAAGAACATGCGTTCTTTATTCAAGAAGTGATGAATCGTTTTTATTTGAATGCAAAAGTGATTGAAAGAAGAAATAAATTTGTTGTATATATTAAAGCTGCTGAAAAAATAGCGGATTTCTTGAGAATTATTGAAGCGGAACAGGCATTATTCAGTTTTGAAAATATTCGCATCGAAAGAGATCTCGCAAATAATATTCAACGATTGAATAATATTGATGTTGCGAATGAAATGAAAGCGCAGTCTGCGGCCACAAAGCAACTGGAAGATATTCGAAAAATTGAACAGATGGGTAAATATGAGACATTAGATCAGAAACTGAAAGATGTCATTGAAATTCGAAAAGAATATCCAGAAGCATCGTTGAATGAACTATGTAATTATTTGGCTGAAAAAACAAAAAAATCAGTTTCAAAATCTGGTATTCGTCATCGTTTTGTGAAGATTCATGATATTGCGGCAGATGGTGAAGAAGATGCGTAAGAAAGATATGTATGTCGTTGGAATAGATGTACTCATTGTACTTGCTCTTATCGTATGGAAAAAAGAGTTATGGATGCTTTTTGTGGTTCTTGGTGTGATGAGTGTAATGAGTTATTATAGAACAATGCATTTGATACAAAATACACAGGGAAAGGATGATAACAATCATGATCAAAAGAGCTGAAAGAGAAAATATAGATGAAATAAAAAGATTGTGGAAAGTCTGCTTTCCTGATGTTGATGAAAGATATCAAGACTTTTTCTTTAAAAATGTAGTAAGACCTGAAGATTGTTATATTAAGGTTTTAGAAGGAAAAATCGTTGCGACGCTAGTTCGTAATAAACATGCATTGATGTTTAATTCTCGTGTACTGCAGGCAAGTATGATCATGGGCGTTGCGGTACATCCAGAGTATCGTCATAGAGGATATATGCATGAAATGATGGATATCATTGTGGATGCATGTGAGCACAGTGAATTGCTGACTTTGATCCAGACAGAAAAACCAGAAATGTATGAACCATTTGGTTTTCGTACGATCTACCAGCGGACACAATTCCAGATTCAAAGAAAAGACGTCACAAGAATTACTAATTTTGGATGCGCATATGATCCAGCACCATTAGATTTGTTGAAAGTGTATTCTGCATTTATTAAGCGTTTTAATGGATTCTACGCTAGAGATTTGGGATATTTTGTCAATTACAAGAAAGAAATTAAAGCAGTTGGTGGAAAAATTGTTGCATATTATAACGGAAAAGACCAAATTCAAGGATATGCAGCTATGATTCCTGATGGAGAACAGTTAAAGGTACAGGAAATGATTTATCTTGACTCTATGTCATTGATTAAATTGTGTAATGCGGCATTGCAGGAAAGAAAGATTGTGAATCTGTATGTATCAGAAGCAGAAGACCTTTCAAAAGTGTTCCCAGAAGCATTGAAAAAATCATATCCATCTACAATGGTTCGCTTGAATGATTCTAAGTTATTTACGAAGCTGTTTCGAAAGAAAATAGATACGATTGAAGAGGCTTTTGCGATATCTCATAGACCGCTGAATTTGAATGAATTTTATTAATTGTGTACCACGTGTCAATGGCATGTGGTATTTTTTCATGATATTTGCAACAGAATGAATGAATTGTTGAAAAATGAAACAAATCAAATAATTCACAATTGACGATATTCATTCTAAATTCTATAATTTAATAGCAACAAAAGGAGGTCTATTAAGACAATATGACAGATGTAAGAGTTGCTATTAATGGTTTTGGCCGTATCGGCCGTCTTGCTTTCAGACAGATGTTTGATGCTGAAGGATATGAAGTAGTTGCTATCAACGATTTAACAACACCTCATATGCTTGCTCACCTTTTAAAGTATGACTCATCTCAGGGTCGTTACGTTGAAATCGGTCACGAAGATGATGTTACTGCTGATGATGAAGCAGGTACAATCACAGTTAAGGGTAAGACAATTAAGATTTACAAGGAACCAGATGCAAATAACTGCCCATGGGGCGATCTAGATGTTGATGTAGTTCTTGAATGTTCAGGTTTCTACACATCCAAGGCTAAGGCTCAGGCTCACATCAATGCTGGTGCTAAGAAGGTTGTTATTTCTGCTCCTGCAGGAAATGATCTTCCAACAATCGTTTACAATGTAAACCACGAAACATTAACACCAGAAGACAAGATCATCTCTGCTGCTTCTTGTACAACAAACTGCTTAGCTCCTATGGCTAAGGCTCTTAACGAATTAGCACCAATCGAATCTGGTATCATGTGCACAATCCATGCATACACAGGCGATCAGATGATTCTTGATGGTCCACAGAGAAAGGGCGATCTAAGAAGATCTAGAGCTGGTGCAGTTAACATCGTTCCTAACTCAACAGGTGCTGCAAAGGCTATCGGTCTTGTAATTCCTGAATTGAACGGTAAGTTAATCGGTGCTGCTCAGCGTGTACCTACTCCTACAGGTTCTACAACATTATTATTCGCAGTTGTAGATAAGGCTGTAACAGTTGACGAAGTTAACGCTGCTATGAAGGCTGCTGCTACTGAATCATTCGGTTACAACACAGACCCAATCGTATCTAGCGATATCGTAGGTATGAGATTCGGTTCATTGTTCGATGCTACACAGACAATGGTTTCCCCATTAGCTGATGGCAAGACACAGGTTGAAGTAGTTTCTTGGTATGACAATGAGAACTCTTATACTTCTCAGATGGTTCGTACAATCAAGTACTTCGCAAACGTTAAGTAATTAACAATTAAGCAACCAAAATTAGATGGTAGAGAAATCTGCCATCTTTTCTTATGTCTGGATAACAAAAAAACACATCCGTAGATGTGTGTAGTATTGACCCTCAACAATATAATTATACAGAAAAAAATTTACGAATAATAGACTATTCTTTTGGAAAATCCATTGTATATTATAAGTACAAACAAAGAAGAAGTACTTCTCATTCAAAGGAGGTCATATCGTATGAGAGGACCAGGTATTCATTAAGAGTAGCTGAAAAAGCTACATCATTAAAATATTTCATCTAAACAAGAACTAAAACATTCTTAGAGTAAGAATGAATTAAAGATGAAAAAAATGTAGGCATCTGTCTTATAAAAGAGCATCTGCTTATAAACATTGGTATGAGGTTGCATAGAATAATTAAAAAATTGTTCATGTGAATCACATATCAACGTAGAAGGAGGTCATAATATATATGAAAGGACCAGGAATTTATTGAGAGTAGCTGAAAAAAGCTACACAATAAGAGATTTCATCTAAACGAGAACTAAAGCATTCTTAGAGTAAGAATATAATTAGAGATGAAATTCATGCCAATACATCTGACTTAACTCAAGATATATGAGCTGATAAACATTGATGTGAGGGGGTACATAGAACAATTGAAAAATTGTTTATGTGAATCACATATCAACGTAAAAGGAGGTCATATCATATATGAGAGGACCAGGAATTCATTAAGAGTAGCTGAAAAAGCTACACTAACAATTGAAAAGATCTAAAGCTGAGCAAAACAGAAAGACCAATAGATTCAATATTCGATAAAACCTGTTACAGAAAATAATTGTTTAACGATTATAACAAGAGTAACAAGTAAACATGCCGAGATTACCAGATGAATCATAGAAGCTTTATTCAGATTGTAATAAAGGAAGATATGAAATCATTTGATGAAGAGATGACAAGTTGAGGAAAGAAAAATCTAGAAGAATCATAAGTGCACAATGGTTCGATAAATTGGTTGAGTATAAGTAAGTGGAAAGCTTTAGATGAAATAAAGAGAATCCGAAAGGATTCTCTTTTGTGGTGTTGAAAACCCTTGTTATAACCATTAAAATAGTGAGGATGGAGGTAACTATGAATAAATTACCTGAAAAGTTAGTTTTATTAAGAAAGCATGCAAATTTATCACAGGGAGATGTTGCTTCTAGACTCAATGTACCTGTGACTGAATATATGCAATGGGAAAATGGAAATAGCATCTGTTCTGTCGCCTTGCTGAAAAGAATGGCAGACATGTTTGGCATTACAGTGGATGATCTTGTAGATAATACAAAATCAATCGTGATTCCTGAACCAGCCATTGAACAGAGTGCTACGATTCCATTCAATGGTGGACAGGATATTAATGCCACACAGATGTATGATGGCTCTTTGCGTGACACCATGCAGACACAACAGTTTTCATCATTGAATGACAAGAATGATCAAGATGATGATGGACATACAAGAGTAATGAATACATCTGATTTATCTAATGTTGAAGAAAAGGATGCTTCTCATTCATATGATGATGAAGATGAAGAAGAGGAAGTAAAACCTAAGAAGAAAAAGAAACCTGCATCTTCAATAAAGAAAAAACAGACAATGATTATTATTGGTGCAGTTGCGGCAATTGTAGTTGTGATTGCGGTTGTTTTATTGCTTTTTAATAAATCAGGATCTTCTTTGAATGTTGGAAATGATAATCGTATTGCATTGGGTGATACATATTCATTGTATGTTGATAACCAGGGAAATATTAAGAAGTATGGTAATTTTAGCTCAACTGAGAATTTCTCGGCTGGTGTTCAAGTTGCAGCGTTTGATGATCATGCAGCAGTGTTATTGAAGAATGGAACTGTTATTTCTTCTGATGGTAATGCAGATGTGAAAGAATGGAAACATATTAAATATATTGCGGCAGGAAAAGATCATACTGTTGGTGTGACAGCTGAAGGTACAGTAGTGTGCGCTGGTAATGAAAGTGCATGTAAAGTATCTGAATGGAAAAACATTTCTTCTGTTTATGCTGGAAATGGATTTACATTAGGTTTAACAAACGATGGTGCAATCAAAGCATCCGGCAGTAATACAGATGCGGTAAGCAATCAATCAAATGTCAGACATATCAGTATTTCAGATAACTTGATTGCTTTAACAAAGAAAGATGGAAAAGTAACAATCTACCCAATTGGTTCTGCAGAATCGTTAGATACTGGTTCCTGGACGGATATTCAATCCGCAGCTGTTGGTAATAACCTGGCAGTTGGTTTGAAGAAAGATGGAACAGTGAATATTTCTTACAGTGATGAAGAAGTGGTGAATAAAGTATCTTCATGGAAGAGTATCAAGCATGTTGCCGCAAATGGATCTACTGTGATTGGTATTGATTCTTATGGAAAGATGCACGGAGCTGGTGATAATACATATAAACAATATGTAGATACAACAGAAGATGATACAAATAAACAAGAAGAAACATTAGGTGAAGTGAAGAACATTAAAGTAGACGTTACTACAGCGAATGTGGTGATTAAATGGGATACTGTTGAAAATGCTTCTTATTATGAAGTAAGCGTGAATACAGATCCAGAATCAAAGACAAAAACATCTTCAAATTCTACAAGTATTGCGACGTCTTCTCTGACAGATGGTCAATCTTATACTGTAACTGTTGTTGCAAAATCAGATGATGATAAAGTAAAAGAATCTAGTGCAACACATACATTTACATATACCGCAAAGACAGTGCAGCTCGCTACGCCAAGTGGTATTACAGCCAATACAACAGATGATGGCTCTTGGCTGATACAATGGACTAAAGTAGAGCATGCAACATCTTATAAATTATCGATTGATGGTGGTCAGGAATTTGAAGTGACAGAAACATCTTATACAGATACGGGAATTGATACAGACGGATCACATGCAATTTCTGTAAAAGCTTGTTCAACAGATCCAACATATACAGAAAGTGAAGCTGGTACAGCGAATTTACGCTATGAAACAAAAACAATCAATGTTGACTTGTATTATTTAAATGATAAACAATTTTTGTATAAAACAAGTATTTCTGTGAAGGTTGGGTTAACATATTCCTGGGAAGATTTAGATCGATTAGCAGGAAGTTATGCAGCGAGTCAAGGATGGACTGTCAATAGTGGTAGCCAACAGGTGCTTTCTGATATGAAGGCTATCGATATTCAAGTGACTCCAACATATGCACCAGTTGAAGGACTACAATAGGAGGGGACATGGAAAAAGTTTGGTATTACATGAAAAAAGATAAATCAAAATATGGCCCTTACTCTGATAATGAACTGTGTGCTTTAATTCATCAGGGAATTATAGATGCAAATGAATGGATCTGGATGCCAGATATGAAGGGCTGGCTGAAGGTTGCAAATTCGATTTATTCTGTATATATTCCTGAAACAGAAGATGATTTAGGACTCTAGAGATTTTCTAGAGTCTTTTTTGATTACAAACTTTTTTGAATGAGATCTAAATTCAAAAACAAAACCATGAATTCAAAAATGAATTGCATGGTTTTACGTATATTTACTCATTATTTTCAGTATAAGTGAGCCATTGGTCGTTATTGTCTGCAATAAATTCTAGTTCTCCAATGTTATACCATGTATAGTCACTATTTCTTGTGATGCTGTATACCTTGTATGTACTGCCTTTTTCAACTGTTCCGACAATATTTCCGTTAGTGCTTTCTAAATCTCGTATGTTAATTTTGTCTGCTTTGATTGTTACCGTGCCATAACAATCGTTAACTTCCAGACTTTTTAAAAGATTTGTTAAATCTGAATCAGAATCGGAAACGCCGTTTGGATTTGTGTAGTACACAAACATGATGCCGTGCTCAGGATTTTGAAATAATGTCTCCATTAATTCTAAGTGTGTACCGTTTTTGGATATTCCTCCAGTAAATGTGTACGTTCCAAGACGATAGTCCTCAATTGCTTTTTCGTATACTGGATCATAACCAATACCAGCAGGGCAACGCATCAGCAGTACTATTTCGATTTCTTTATCTCCATTTATTAAGCTGATATAATCTGTAGAAATATCTAGACTTCCTTCATTGGTTGTTGTGGCTTCCCAACCTTCAGGAATCGAATATTGCATGGCACCAAACAAACTTCTTTCTTTTTCGATAGTATCTGGATTTTTGGTATCCTTTTTTTCTGACAACGCGGATTGCGTTGCAATAGGGGTGTTTTGTGTGTTGTTTGGTGTAATGCATGATGATGGATGTGAAATCTTTTTGCTGCAACTAGTTAATAATGCAGAAATAGCTAGAAATATTATACTTTTTCTCAACATAAGAGCTCCTCATTTGCTATGGTTATTATATCAAGTTTATGAAATGAAAAATGATAAAAGAATTGCAGCATTCACTATTGTTTTGCTTGATATCGCCATCATAATTCAATGGAATTGTTTTATGTGAAATATCATTTATGCACATATAACTGTTCTAATCTGTTTTGTGGTATACTAATTTTGTTGAAACCGTAGATGGGAAATAGTAAAACTTCATACATTGCAAAAAGAGAAAAGTACAAGATGGTGTGAGTACTTATGCAATAGGAATTTGAATGCATCCTGGAGGGCTTTATCGATAATGTAGATAAGGACGTTAACTGCGTTAAAGTATATGAGAAGCAAGAAAAGTGGAACCACGTTAAGTAACGTCTTTTTAATAAGACGTTTTTATTTTGGAGGAAGTGTGAAACATTATGCTAAGTAGCAGACATGACAAAAAGAAGTGGTTATCCAC
>OLPU01000914.1_pt1 | contig 24081 bp, 17 predicted proteins | sample 1673111 | NCBI WGS metagenome assembly OLPU01 (sample SAMEA3136755, study PRJEB25190) | human gut metagenome | reverse complement strand
ATTTCTTTACTATTTATATTTTGGTTATTAGTATTTAAAAAGTAAATTAATTAAAAATTAATTATAAAAAAAGTATAATTTGAGATTTTACTTAATCTCAAAAATAAATAATATTGTCTTAATAAATCCTTTTAGAAATTTAAGCATCTACCTATGAATTATTTTTATGTTTGGTTGTAGTCGTCACCAGTATCTCCGTTAGGATCATCTGATAGATCAGTTCCAGGAGTTGGTGTTTCATTTGGTCCAGCATTATCTAAATCATTATACATTCTGATATTACCATTTTCGTCTTTGGTTGTACATACATAATAGTTAAAGGATATACCTTCTTTTTTAGCTGAAAATACATACCATTCTTCATTGTTTATAGTTTGAGTTCTAACACTACTTTCATCTATTGTTATAGAACTATCTATATTTTTTAATACATGTGTAAGAGCTTGTTTAATTGTTATTGTTGTATCAGGACTTGGACTTGGTGTTGGACTTGGTGTTGGGCTTGGGCTTGGTGTTGGATTTGGGTTATTATTAGGATTGTTACTTGGATTGTTATTTGAATTTGGGTTGCTTTGTCCACCATTATTTTGGTTTTGTCCATTTGCTTGGCTATTTGAGCTTTCAGTAACAAGTATGGGTGAGTCAGAACTTATAAGTGCACTTCCACTAGTTGCACTGTTTTGTGTTCCTTCTTGGTTATCTTTATTGTTTTGACTGTTTTGTCCTGCTTGTTGAGAAGCGTCAGTAGCTTGTTGTCCTGTTTGTTGTTGTGCATTTTGAGGTCCATTATCTAGGCTATTTGATGAATCTCCAGTTGATGCGGGTGCTGCAAGTGCATCTGTCACTGGTGAATCTTCTTGTTCTATACTAGCTAATGGATTTAATAAATTATCATTAAAAGCTGAATTTTTCCATTCTATACATTCCACATATTTTTTCATTTAATTGCAAAATTGCAGTATTTTCTCCAATTCTTGTTTTGAAAATCCTTTAACTAATATTTCTTCGCCTTTCATATCGCATTTTATCTTCTTAAAATATTCCAATGCTTTATAAAAATCCACATCTCCTAATGGTTCTCCCTGAATGGGTACTAATAATATTCTCCATACTTTTACTTCTTGATCATCAACCTTTGCTCTAGGTTTACTATGAAAAATCGTATCTGTATTTTCTGTAAGTGGAAATACTCCAAATATATTATTATTACCAGAATAAAATTTTGCTTCTGCTCTATATGCATTTTTCCAATTTTTATTTAATCCTCTTAAAAACATATTTTTCTTCCTCCATTTCAACCAGTAAAACTTCACTTTTTTGTAAATTATCAAAAAGTATCTTCTCAAATTTTTTTCCGTCATTTACATAATTTCTTCCAGATTTATAAAAAGACACTTCTGGTATAAATTCCGTTCTTATACTTAAATTTATAAATTTTGCAAGCTGATCAAAATCAACTAAAATTTGTGGTTCTGGGAAATCATGCTCCTTATTAAATTCTTCATATTCTTTTATAAAACTCTTGTGTTCTGGCGTCTTAATCTTTTCACTCAATGGGGTATCTTTCAAAAATTTCATAACTATATGATACAAACCATGTATAAATATTGCCACCGTATTACCTAAAGACCGAATGTTTTTATCCATTCCATAAATATGTTCATTAATCCAATTACATTTTCCCATTGACTCACATAATTCTTGTAATCCGCAATTAATTCCATCTACATCTTTTTGATATAAATCATAGAAAAATTTTGCTAATTTCAAATCAAATTGAGTGCGTTTTTTCCCCATAAATGCACTTAATTCTGCTTGTGCTTTATTTCCTACTTCATTATCATGATAAGTCACAGCATAAAGCATATTATAAAAAGGTGCCGAATAACCGCAAGTAGCAGGTCCCTCCTTAAACGGCATAATTTTTTCCAACAAACTATAATCATTACATGAATAGGCGATTACTACTTCTATAAAATTAATTGTCTGTGCTCCACCACTATTCGAACGGTTTTGATAAATACAATTAAAACGATTTTCCTGATAAATTCCTTTCAACATATAATTCATATCGCCAGTTACAATAGCTTTATTTACTCCTTCAAATAAAATTCTGTTTTCACGCAACAAATTAAAATACATATTCCAAAAATACCCGTCTGCTTGTCCCAATTCAATTTTTTTCGTAAATTCATTTATTCCATTTTTAACATCATTCCAAAGCTTATCTGCACTAGATTCACCCATTATCTTTTCATATTTTTGTTGAAAACTTTTTGCACCTTTTATCATAACGTACCCCTTTCTTCTCCCCAGTGAGATGTTATATCCCACTGGGTATGTAAGACACTTTCTAATTATTTAATACTTTAAAATTCAAACTTCCATTCTTTTTAATATTATACAAATTTCGTTCATAATTATTACCAATGAGATTAGCTTTTTCTGTTCCTACCGCCTCTTCAAGACGCTTACCACCTATCCATTTCTTAGACATCTGTTTTGTTCCATCTTTCAGGGTACTTAATTTACTAGTATTATATTTAGCTTCACCCACAATGTACTCGTTTGTTCCTTTATTCTGATATACACCATCCAATCCTTGATGTCCAGCATCATTAAGACCCGTAACTCTATCTTGACTGATTCTTTCGAACCCAATAGAATCATAATACTGATCCATCTTCATTTCAGCATAATTCCCTTTTTGCTGATTTGTATACTGCACACCATCTTTTATTCCATTTTCAAATTTTGTTATCTCTTGTTTTTGCATTTCTTGAGCTTTTATTGTATCCCAATGTTTATTATATCTTGCAGCTTCATCAGCATCCATTAGTTCCGAAAAACTATTATATGCCTTGTTATCTTCCAGCAACTGGTTATTTTGTGATAAGTCTTTGGTTGCCATTTCAGTAATATGCCCAGGTTTAGTCGCACTTGAACTTCCCTTTACCAAATCTTTCACTGCACCAATTGCTTTTCCTGCACCATAAGTAAGCCCACCTAAAATACCACCAGAGATTGCTCCTGTCAATCCACCTGTTATGGTATCTTTCGCAATCTGTTTCAAGCTGTTTCCTGACAATCCAGAACTTATTGCACCATAGGAAGCACCACCAATTGCACCAGCTACAGCTCCTGAAACCATTGCTGTTCCTAAACCGCCCATTGCTGGCAATGCTGCCAGAACTGCTCCAGCTGCTAAACCGCCTGTTGCAGCAACCACAACACCTGAAACCACCATTGCCGTCACACCAATCGCTACATTCTTCCAGTTTACTTTACCCAACTGATCTGTAATACGATTTGTTGTCGTACACATATGTCGTACCACTTCTGAGCGGATTTCTGCCGTTCTTTCTGAAACATAGGATTTGAAAGATGTATAAGTTTTTCCAATTTTCTGTACCCCATTGCTTACAGAACGAATAAACTGACTTCCTCTGGATGTGATTTTTTGATATGTACTGCTACTGGTTACACGATTTTTCACAGATTGATATGTCTGTTTTGCATGTTTAGCTGCATTTTTGGCAGTTTTTGCTGCACCCTTCACTGCGTTAACAATAGTTTTTGCTGCTTTCTTAGCTGTATTTACTACTGTTTTGACTACCTTTTTCGCAGTATTAACGATTTTCTTGCCGACACTCTTGACTGCTTTCGCTGCTTTTTTAGCTGTACTCTTAATCCTGCTCCACAATGAATGTCCTGTCGGATCACTGTAATTCAACGGATTATTGGTTGTATAATCGTAGCGGTTTCTGGTTAATGGATTTTCTGTCGTTCCCAGGTCACTATCTTCAGTTGTAAAGGTTCCGTTCTCTGCGTTATAGTATCTTGCCCGCAGATACTGAAGTCCTGTTTTTACATTTGTGGACTCTCCATTGTAACCGTAATAATTGACTCCATCTGCTGTTCCTGATGTAAGGTTTCCATACGAATCGTACTGATAACTGTTCGTCAGGTTAGCATTTTCTGTCAGGATTCCGGTTACGCTGTTTCTTCCGTCATATAAATAATAACTGCTTTCTTCCGATTTATCAACGCTTACCCGTTCTCCGATTCCACTTTCTCCATAAGTATAAGCCTGACGGACTTTCTCGTCTGCTCCATACTCTGCAAGGACTTCTGTATTTTCACGATTGATATCGTTGATATACTCTGTCAATGTGTAACCTTTGGCATTTGAACCGCCTTTTACCAGAGATGCAAGCTGTTCTTTCGGGCTGTTTCCATCTTCGGTACGCTGGTTCTCCGGAATCAGGACTTCATCGCCATAGCAATCTTCCCATTTATAAGTGTTATCCAGTTCGAATACCCGGTTGTTATCTCCATCGTACATGGCTGCCATCAGGACTGTTCCACCCTGTTTTACTACTGCCAGACGATTTTCTGCTGTATATTCATAAGTGACCGGATCTGCACTGTTTGTCTTATCACATTCCTGGATCAGATTGCCATCTTTATCATAGCTGTAGGTTGTTCCCGGATCGCCCCAGATCTTTGCATTGGTCCGCTTGATGAGCTGGTTGGAATCATTGTACTTATAGTTATATTTTGCTTTGCTGACACCATCTTCGATCTTCTCGTAAGAGGTCCGGTTTCCAATCTTGTCATAAGTATAATTATGAACTGTCTTTTTACCGCCCTCTGCTTTTTCTGTACAGCGTGTCAGTTCCCAGTTGTCATCGTATTCATAGGTACGTGTCGTCTGGATCTCTTTTTCCTGATGCTCACAGTCTGCTTTGTCTGTCTCTTTCTGTGTATCGCCCCAGTTGTACCAGTCTTCCCAGCTTGGCGTCTTTCTTGTTCCAGCTTCCAGTTCCGTAGCTGTTTCTCCAACTACATATCCCTGATCATTGTACTTGTACTCATAAGTACTGATTACTTTGCCGCAGGAACCACAGGTATTCACAATCTTTGTGATATGATCTTCTGCATCGTAAGATACTTCCGTCTTTGTTCCATTACTTCTAGTAACTTCTGTCACACGATTCAGTGCATCATGCTTGTAAGTGGTTACTTTTCCATTACGGTCTGTCAGTTTTACGAGGTTATCATTTAAGTCGTATTCATAGCTGACCTTTGTACCATCCGGATACACGATTGCCTGCAGATTATCTGCGTCATCATAAACGTAGCTGACATCCTTTTTCGAACCGCTTGTCACTTTGGTGATTCTTCCGAGTGCATCGTATTCGTAACTGCTCTTGCCTGTCTGATCCTTCATGGATACCCGTTCCCCGGCACTGTTATATGCGTAGGTCACGTCCTTTTCGGAAGTCTCGCCTTTTGCGTCCTGATAAGATTTCTCCAACAGGTCATTCAGCTTATCGTAATCATACGTGGTTTTCTTGCCACTTGCCTGTGTATGTCCGGTCAGTCTGCCTTTTTCATCATAGTCGAATTTCTCTGTTCTTCCTGCCGGATCTTTGATGGATGTCAGGTTGCCTTCCAGATCATAAGTATAATTCGTTGTCTTATTTGCTGCATTGGTGAAGGTCACCAGGTTATCCATGTTGTCGTAACCGTAAGTTGTTACACCGCCAAGGGCATCGGTTACTTTGGTCAGATTGTCATTCTTGTCATATTCCAGACGGCTCTTTAATCCGGTCTTATCTGTAACAACCTGAATATTACCATGTGCATCGTAATCAAATCCCGTTGTGAATCCACGCTTGTCTGTAATAGAAGTTACCCTGCTGTCCTTATCATAGGTATAGGATTCCTTCTGACCCAGTGCATCGGTCTCTTCTGTTACACGATTGTCTTTATCGTAGACTGTCTTTGCAACATAGCCCATCGGGTCTGTTACAGATGTCACATTATAATTCTTGTCATATCCATAGCTGGTCTTTCTTCCACCCGGTTTGGTGATCTCAGTAATATTTCCTGCCGGGTCGTAAGTATAAGCAGTTATCTTACCAAGCGGATCAGCTGCAGAAGTCATCTGGCCTGCCAGGTCATAACTGTAGGTATTGCTCCGTCCAAGCGGATCTGTCTCCTTCACCAGATTGCCATACTTATCATAAGAAAAGCTGGTTGTTCCATCCAGTGCATTGGTAGAAGACTTCATGTTATGGAGCTTATCGTAAGTATAAGTGGTGGTACTCTTTAAGCTGTCGCTTTCTTTTACCACGTTGTCCACTTTATCATAAGAGAAATTCTTGGTATAACCCAGTGGACTGGTCATACTCTTCAGACGTCCGGCTTTATCATAACTATAGGTATACTCTCCACCATTCGCCTGTGTCATCTTTGTGACATTGTCATTCAGGTCAACACTGTACTGTGTCTCATTTCCCTTTGCATCCGTTACAGAAATGACATTGCCATGCTTGTCGTAATCATATTTGGTAACTGCTCCCTTTGGAGAAATCTGTTCCGTCATGTTACTCAGGCTGTCATATTTGTATTCGGTAATGAGTCCCATCGGATCTTTTGATTTGGTAAGATTTCCAATGGCATCATAACGGTATTCATTTGTTTCTTTTAACGGAGAAGTCTCACCGATCTTGCGGTCCAGTTCATCATACTGGTAGGTTGTCGTATTTCCATTTCCGTCTGTCTGGGATACGAGGTTGTCATTTTTATCGTAAGCATACTTGGTAACCGTACCGTTTTCATCGACAGATTCCGTCACATTATCATTTCCGTCATACTTAAAGGTGCTGGATGCTCCCAGTGGATTTGTCTGAGAAATAACCCGGTCTTTCTTATCGTAAGCGTATTTATATGTGGCTTCCTCTTCTTCTGTCATGGATAACTGGTTGCCGACTTTATCGTAGGTAAAGGTTGTTTTATGACCTTCCGCATCCGTTACCGCTGTAATGCGGTCCATAACATCATATTCATAAGATGTGATACTTCCGTCTGCTTCAGTAAGTTTCAGGAGTCTGCCGTACTGATCGTACTTGTATGTTGCTGTCCTGCCAAGTTCATCGGTCTGTGTCAGTACATTTCCGGCACCATCATAAGTATAATCCATACTGTTTCCACCATTGTCGGAGGAATGGATCAGGTTGCCTGCTCCGTCATATTGATAGGTAATTACGAGTCCCTGTGCATCCGTACATTTTACAAGCTGTCCGATGGCATCGTACTCCATCAGCACCTTGTCCCCTGTCGGCAGTATTATGGATGTGTTATTTCCCTCTTTATCATACACATAACTATACGCATTGCCGAGGGCATCTGTCATCTTTGTGCTGTTGCCCTGTGAATCGTATTCGTAAGTGGTCTTTCCTTTCAGGGCATCCACCGTCTGTTCCAGATTGTCGGTGGAATCATATTTCATTGCTGTAATGTTGCCCTTTGCATCGCTTACCGATGTCATGTTTCCATTACCATCGTAAGTCATGGTACTGGTATTTCCATTTTCATCGGTAGAGGATACCAGATTTCCATTTAAGTCATACTTCATGGATACGGTATATCCAAGGGCATCTTTGGATGTAGTCAGATTTCCTGCCTTGTCGTAAGCATAAGTATCTGTTCTTCCCTCTTCATCGGTAGAAGATACCAGATTTCCTGCTTTATCATAAGTATATGTGGTAGTTCCACCTTCCGGGTTGGTTTCACTTAAGCGGTTTCCTGTATTATCGTAGGTATAAGTCCAGGTTCTTCCACTGTCATCTGATTTTGATACCAGATTGTCTGCCGCATCATAAGTATAAGTGGTAACTGCACCTAATTCATCTGTCTCTTTAGCGAGTCTTCCGCAGTTATCATATTCCTTGGAATGGCTGCTTCCATCTCCATAAGTAATCTTGGTTTCATTTCCTAATGCGTCATATTCATATTTGGTTATATTACCAACTGCATCTTTGGACTGAAGCACCTGTCCAAGAGAATCAAACTTGGATACGGTTGCATTTCCATTTCCATCGGTATATTTTTTCAGATTTCCTGCTTTGTCATATTCATAGAGCTTTGTTCCAAAATCTTTATTACTCTCTTCTATGACACGTCCCATGCTGTCATACTTATAAGTAATTGTATTTCCTTTTGCATCGGTTGCTTTGACCTGCTGATAATTCTTATCATAAACGTAGCTGATCTGATTTCCTTTCGGATCTGTACCACTGGTCATGTTGTACATCTTATCGTAAGTATAAGTGGTGGTATTCCCCAGTGCGTCAGTACTTGCTGTAATATTACCCACACCATCCAGTGTATAAGCGGTCACACCGCCATCGGCTGCTGTCTTAGAAGTCAGATTGCCATTCGCATCGTAACTGTTCGAGGTTACATTTCCAAGTGGATCTGTCATGGTAACTGCACGATTCATCGCGTCATACGTGAATCCCCATGCTGCTCCATTTCCATCCACATATCCGGTCATGTTCGGTCCGTCATACGAATACGTTGTTGTGACACCTCTGCCGTCTGTCTGGGATACCATACGATGTTTGTCATCGTAAGTATAGGTAATGGCTGTTCCATCCGGTTTTGTAGATGTGACCATATTTCCATTACCGTCATAACTGTAAGTAACCGTTGCTCCGTTATATCCAGTTGCACTGGTCAGCTTATTCTGCTCATTATAAGTATAAGAGGCTGTCTTTCCATCCTCTCTTGTCTCCGTTGCTACATTGCCAAATGCATCATAAGTGTAAGTTTTTGTTCCGGCTGCTGTCGTTTCGGAAGCAAGCTGATTTTCTGCATTATAAGTCTTTTCACAGGTTGTTCCATCCGGATATTCAATGGATGTTGTACGGTACTGATCATCATAATGATAAACGGTCTTATTTCCTTCGTTATCCGTTGTTGTAGTAGAACTCTTTCCGTACTTGAAAGTCGCTGTCCCTTTTTCTGCATCGGTCTGCTCTACGACTCTTCCTTCTTTATCGTAAGTATTCTTTACAACCGTATTGCCATTCTCATCTTTCCAACTTGTCATACGGCTGTCATCATCATACTGATATTCTTTTGTTGTTCCTTTCGGGTCTGTTACAGATATCAGGTTTCCCTGCTCGTCATATTTGTAAGAAACTTTTCCACCATCTGGAAGAGACAGTTCCTTGATATGCCCGAATTTATCCTGTTTTACCCCGAATGTTTTTCCGGATGGTGTGGTAATCTTGCTCAGATTATAATCATCGTCATAATCCAATACTGTCTTAAATCCATTCACATCCGTTACATAACGTAAGATTCCGTATTTATCAAATGACCAGATACTCTGATCCGCATCTGTCAGTTCCCATCCGATGTAGTCATGGTCTGTATCTTTATAGCTGACTGATTTTAAATCATATACATAACCATCCGGAGCAGTGTAGCTGCCATCTTCATTCTTATCAAAGATCAGATAACTTCCGTCCCCTCTCATATACAGAAGGCTTCCGTTCTCCATCTGAGAAAGTGACTGGTCATAGTTAAAGCTCCATCCACGTCCGAACATGGAATGCTGGTCTGTTCCTTTGGAATTGTAGCTTCTTGTAATGGAGAATTCCCCATTCAGCTCATTCATCGTCGCATCGGACTGATCCATGTAGAAGTTACCAGTATTTAAGTTGACTGGTTCAAATCCAAATTCACAGTGCAGTCCTCTTCCCATCAATGCTCCGTCAATCCGCATCTTATCCTGATCCGTAAGAGGTGCCGGACTATATGGGACATTGGTCTGTGGGTTACGGATAAAGATCGTGTTATTTGCGACTACCAGTGCGTCCATAACCTGATTGTCTTTCATAATGTTCTTAAGCGGAACACCATAATATTTTGCAATCTTCGGAAATGTATCAAACTGCTTGACTTCATAGATCACAAAGCTGTCACTGGTCACTTCTTTTCCAGTTTCCAGCTTTCCCTCAATCTCTTTCGATGCTTTTGCTTTGATCTTATAAAGCTTGTCCTTCGTCAGCCCCGAATACAGTGCGCTCTGCCAGTTGGAATCTTTGCTGTAATACTTATTCGCCTCCGGAAACTGCTTATTGTATTCTGTACTGTCTGGATAGGAATACAATGGTTTCGCATCTGTTTCGTGATGCTCTTCTTTTTCCTCATCCGGGAGCAGATAATACTCTACGGTAGATTTACTCTTTGCGATTCCGTCTGCAAATACAGCATCAAATTTCAGCTTTCCATTGGTATTCTTTTCCGTCATCGGGCGAAGCAGGATAGTCGTCTCATCCAGTGACATATCTCGCAGATATGGATCTTCAGCCGGTGACCACTGGATGCTGAGTTTCGGTCCATAAACGGATGCCCTGTTATTCAGTACCTCACACTGCATAGAAGCTCCAAGGTTATTTGCCTCGGCAATGGCTACCAGTGCAAATCCGTTATTCGCATGAGTTCCCTGCACCCAGTCATTGACCAGATCTTTGACGTCATAATTGATATAGCTGTTCCTGCTGGTACTTGCATTCTGTACATCCTGGAACGTAAGATTTACTGGTTTTGTTTTCCATGTGATGGAGGTGTTCCACGACTGATCTACACGATAAAGTCCAAACTGGGATGCACCACCACTGTATGCAGTTTTCTGACTGACTGCAAATGTTGCACTGTCAATTTTGGAATCTTTCGGAATCTGACTAAAATTTGAATTTACTTTGATATAAGTCCGGCAGTTCTGGTGTGCTGTTCCAAATCCTGCAAGGTTTCCAGACTTAATACCATCATCAAATCCGACATACGGATAATTGTTATCTCCAATCTGACTGGTTGGACTTCCCTCTTCCACACCAATCATGTTAAAGGAACTCTTCTGGATCTCCACTGGTGTCGGATCGATTCTGACCGGATACTGACGTTCTTCTGCAGAAAGCCAGTCCCTGTCTGGTTTTACGGTCAGGATTGTTTTCCCATCTTCTTCCCTGAGTTCCATCGTAATCAGGAAACTGATCTCCCCGGCTGCATCTTCCATAGACGGTGCTTCCAGAAGATACTTTGCATCTTTGATTGTTTTTCCTTCTGGATAAATATATACCTGATTATCTTTTACTTCTGCCTGATATCCCGGAATCTGAAGTTCATATTCATACGATTCTCTGTCTGTTGGCTGCTGAAGTACGATATCTTCCTTAATGCTGGAATCCAGTACCGTATACTGAACATCTGCTCCTTCATAAACTTCATTATAAAGGATCGCATTGTCCTTAATAACGGAATGTGTATAATCTCCATCTACCGGAATGATCCCGATTCTGGTCTTTCCATTTTCAATCGTTACACCATTCTCTTCTGACATCTGTTCTGGAAGAAGAATGGCATAATCATTAGCTTTGTTCTGATAAACCTCAGTTTTCTCTTCCTTTTCTTCATCTGCCGATACGCTGCTGGCCTCCTGTGCTTCTTCGGATGCCGGAGTGTCTGCTTCTTCCGGCTTTACAAGAGTATTATCTACCAGCTCTGTATCACCATTTTCGTTCTTATAAGTTCCGACATAACCACCGTAAACGGTTGTATACTGCTTATCTCCAGTCTTATAAGTTTTGGAAACGGCGTCATAATCAATCAGTTCACCTTCCGATTCTTCCGGAATCGGATAGTAATCCTGTGGTTCTTTCAACTCCACTTCTTTTTCCTGCGGATTTTCTTCTGTTTCTTCCGCTGGAGTTGTCTGTTCTTCCTGAGTCTCTGTATTTTCCGATGGTGTCGTTTCATTTTGTACGTCCGCATCAGACTGCTGACTCTTGTCTTGTTCTCCAGATGTAGAATCTGTTATCCCGGCTTCCTCTTCAGTCAAAGCCTCTGGTCTGGAGAAATCTGCATTCTTCTGTACATCCTCAATGGCCTCTTTTGCCTGTACAAAGATAGGTTCTGTTCCCTGTAGTGCCATCAGGAGTGCAAGTACTAAGGCTATAGCCGACTTTCGAAATCTCTTCATAGTCTCTTTCTCCCTCTTGTAATCTTTTTCTATAATTCCTTTACAAAATAACCGCTACCCTCCTTTTTTCTGACTTTGGCACTACTATAATCTAAAAAATCACAAAATTTACACAAATGGTAAAAATGACCCTTGAGGTGGCAAAAATAGACGAAATGGGTCGAAAAAAAATAGTAAGACACCATCGCCTTACTATTTTTCATCTACTTTCATATATAATAATATTTTCACTTGAAAGGATTTCTCCGTATGGCAGATCTCCATCTGACCATGATACTTTTCTACTACGAGTTTCACATTTTGTAATCCTATTCCATGTCCTTCTTTCCTGCTTTTCGTTGTCAGATAAATTCCATTCTGCACTTTTGGTGTATCTTTTATGCTATTCTCAATCTGGATATTCATGATTCCTTTTCCATAATACATCTGAAACGATAATCTCCGTTCTTCTGAAGCTGCCGCCCCACGAATGGCATTATCCATAAGATTTCCCACAATTATACTTAGATCAAATAATTCTTCCCCTATATGATTCGGTATTTCCACAGAAATCTCTGGCTTTTCAATTACTGATTTCACATCTTCCAAAATATAATTCAGCAGATTATTCATATTACGGTTTTCTGTATATAAATGATGACATAAGGCTGTTCCGGCTATATTCTCCATTTGTTTCAGATACGATAGAATCTCTTCATTTCCTCCCGTTTTTGCCATTGCACCTATCGTTGTAAGATGGTGTTTATAATCATGATGTATCTTATTCAGCCTGTCCTGTGATTTCATCATCATCTCCAGTTCTTTTGCATACTGGCTCATCTGAATCTTCATCTCTTCCTGTTTTGCTGTTTCAATATAACTTTTCTGAACCTCATCGTGCAGATAGAAAATAAATACATTGATAAACAGTAAGAATAATACAATCGTAGACCGCACACCTCTTCTGTCTGGCAGCAATATCCTGATGCAGACTATAATACTGATCACCGGGACAGAAAGCATAGCCAGCCAATGACTGTTCTTTATATAATAACTTCTCTTTATATCCACTTTTCTTTCAATAATGACTTCCAGTAAAAAGAATATAAAATTTCCCATTACGATAGTTCCCGGTCCCATGTGATGATGTACCGGATTTCTTGCTACCGCATACCGTTGAAAGAACACGATTGGAATCCCATCACATAAAATTCCCATAATATATACCATAAGTGTATTCCAGACATGATGTTGCCAGTCTGCCTGATATGCCACTGTTATAATTAACAGAGCGATCAGCTCAAAGATCAGATCTCCGTACATCGTTCCCCACTGCATACTTCCCCAGCAGGAAAGCAGATATGCACAAAAATATGCAAATAGCTTTTGTGTATCCTCATTTTGAGGATACAGGATGGTATTGTAACGGAACACAGTATAAATCCAGAATAATTTACTTGTCAGATAAGTAATCAAATGTATATTCATAATCTTTTCTTCTCCGTTTGTAATAGTCTTTCTCTAACCTTCTTGCGATTTGCTTTACTGATACTGAGACGTGTCTTGTCTTTCATAACCACGTTGTCATATTCGTAATGCTCCACGTGTTCCATATTGATGAGATAGGACTTGTGGATCAGTAAGAAATATTCTTCTGTTATATCCGCTACATCCTTTAATTTTCCTCGATATTCATATTCTTTTTCCGATGTCACGATATGTACTCTTTTTCCCAGACTATAAAAATACAGGATCTTGTCATAAGAAATTTTGTGGATTCCTTTTGTATCCGTATATTCAAATATCTTCTTCCGTTCTTTTAACAGTTCCCGTAATTCACCTATCACCCGGAAAAGTTCTTCCTCTCGGATTGGCTTTACAAGAAAATCAAATGGATGAATGCGAAATAATTTCATAGCATATTCCTGATATGTTGAAATATAGGTAATCCGCAATTCTTTTCCATAATTTTTCTTTCGTATCTCCGTTCCAATATCAATTCCATTTTCATGTCCCAGACAAATATCAAGGAATAACATATCGTAGGATTCTTCTTCCAGCCTGTTAAGAAGCTGCTCCGCAGAATAGTATATTTCTACAGATATCTGACAGTCATTCGCTTTCCCATAATGGAGTAGCTTCTGTTCTAACCAATTACATAGGATGATGTCATCATCACAGATTGCAAGTTCTAGCATATTTTCTTACCCTCAGTCTTTCGTAACACGACAAATGGGGAAAAGAATCCCCTTCAATTCTTTTCCCGAATGGACATCACTAATTTTGTGTCATTTTTCCGATGCAACAGCACCACTTCCTTTGCTGTCTTATTTTGTCCTCTATATAATAAACACTTGAACAAGAAAAAACTGTCGCCATTTTATAATTTATTTATATTTTTTATGTTTTATTTATATTTTATCCAAATATTACAGCGATAACTAATAATGTCACCCCCTGCATTATTCTTTTTATTTTTAGCGTCATTTGATAAAACATCAACGTTTTTGATGGCAAAAAGGGAACCTGCAAAACCAGATTCCCTTTAAAATACATGCTCTTCTCTAAAAGGATGATAAATCCACCATCCTCTGCTTATTTTTAAAAACTTTTTCCTTTTTTACAATACTTATAAATATTAAATGGTTTTTCTTTTTTTTCAAATAAAATCCCTGTTGTTTTAATAATTTTTATAAGTTCATCCGACTCCATATCTGTCGTTTTAAATATAAATATTTTCTTTTCATTTGTTATGAAAAAAAAGAAGTTTTTATATAAGAACATTCTATCAATATTTTTAAATTCATAAATTTGATCTTCATCTATTTTAATTGCGTTTTCATCGATATCCACCGTTTCATATCCTGATCTACCCCAGACAAATTCATGAACATTTTTTTCAAAATTTTTACCAATCATTTGATACCAAATAATCCAAGCCACACAAGCCACACAAGTTCCAATCCCTATTCCAAACATCAAATAACTTTCCGACAGATAACAATTAATCGACAGTAAAAATTCTACAGGTGTAAAAATATAGATAATCATTCTACTTTTCTGTCTTGTTTTAAATAATTGATTAGGAATTATAAACCCAAGCGAAAGCATTCTTTCTAATTCTTCCCTATCCTCATCTGACACAATTGATTTAATATGCATTCTTCTTAATCCCCCTTTTGCCAGAGGTCCTCTTTATAAAATCGAACCTCTGGCCATTGTCTCTTTTATTCTTTTACAATTTACAGCGCTTGAATCAACAAACCAAAAACAGTACCTGCTCCAGCTGAAAATAAAGCAATAATTGACGGAATTGCATTTACAACTAATGCACCCGCAAGAACTAATATTACGGCTCCTGCCAGTATATTACTATGCTCTTTTGTGAATTCTACAACATTAAATTCAAGACCACTATTAGAATTTAATGTCATTGTAAAAATCAAAGCAACCGATATTGTCCACTCTTTTTCCTCTTCTGGCAGCAAATCTGATGTACTAAATACAATGGAAAACTCTACACTATTGGCAAAAACATTATTTATTTCAAAAGCAATATTACCAGATTTAACCGATAAAGCAATTTTTTCTATCGTATTTCCAAAGTTATCTGCTCCCTCTATACCTGTATCTGATAAATTTGATGAAATCTCCATAATTTGATTTTTGCAAGTTTGTGTCAATTCTCCATCATTTCCTATATCCACTTTTATATTATAAATTTTACCAGTTGAACTTTCAAGCGATGTGGATATTTTAGTAGAAATATCAATTGCTCCTTGAGGACTCATCATTGTTCCCAGTGAAATTTCCTTATCATACTCCACACCCACATCCATAATTTTATTCAGATAACCAAGCGGCTCCATTACATTATAGACATATTGATTTCGTGCTATTTTTACCTTTGCCCGAAGATTTTCTTGCGCTATTTCCTCATCTGTTTTTGTCGATACGGCATCGAACTTTTTAAATCCAGTATCTCTCCCTGAATATGCATCTTTATCCAGTGGGAACGAAGGTGATGAAGAAAATGAGTTCAACTCACAAAATTGATCAAATGCCCAGTTCTTCGGCATCGAATATCCCAAATTACAGCTAAATCCAGTTGACATATCTGCCACAAATGATTTACTTGCCAATCCTGCTTCATAAACTTTAGTACATACATATCTTGGTGCATAAATGCCGACTTTATAATTTTTATCATTTGTCGAACTGAAAAAGATCATGTGAATCTGTTCAAAATAAGGTATAATAAATGTATCAATCTGATATGAATAACAATCAAAATCCACTGCAAAGTATATAGTCGTTCCACTTGGTATACCGATTCTCTCGGCTGCTAAAATTGCTGTCTGTGCATCAACACTTCCCTGGGACGGATCCTTAAAATAGTTTAATTCATATCCTCCATCCTGATATATCGGGAATACCGATAATCCTGCATTTTCAATGTTTTTCACTTCTGTTGATGTCAAATATTTCGGTGTATGTTCTTTTCCAACAGAACCTGTCAGATAACGTCCTACATGAGTATACCCTGCATTTTTTATATCTAATGCCTGTTGTTTATTTAATACTGTTGCACAGTCACACGCTTTTGCTGCCCTGTTTGTATCGCCTTTACTCGTAAGCAATGATTTCATAGTAGAAACATTTACTTTTCCTTTTGTTACAAGTCCAATTCCTGTCAGACCATAAAACTCCTGAAATTCTGACACCTTTGACTCTGTAGTCGAATCAAACACGCCATCGAATCTTCCCGGATTATATCCGTTAAAATATAGTCCGTATTGAGCAATCTTATTAAATGGAACATATTTCGTCGAGTTCTGTCCGTTCTGTAATGTACCCGGAAACGCATTTGTTGTTGCATCGCCAAAATTAACTGAATTCAAATCTGTAATTAATTCAGTTGTAACTCCTTCAGCCGCCTGCAATGCACCAACTAAAGACAAAATTGTCTGTCTTGAGGCAATTCCATCACAAGGTCCAACACCAATAACATCTGACCAGTCACTATTTAATTGCTGTTGAATAAGAACAATATTGGAATCCCCACCAGAAACCTTTGTAAACCAGTTTAGGGATAACAATCCAGACCAAACTTTCCAATCAATTTTGCCCGTAACTTCCAGTCCTGCATTTTCCTGCATCTTTTTAACTGCATTTACTCCTGATGTATAATAAATTCCAGTAATTCCTCCAGCAGCATATCCTTTGCAAAACAGAGCACACTGAATCAAGCATACATTAACCTGCGGAGTATCATTCGGATCCATTTTTGTAATAATGGCTAACTTCTTCATGGTATTAATAGTAAGTGGTCCAACCGTTCCTGTAATCGTTGAGATTCCATTCTGAATCTGAAATGCACGAATGATTCCCTGCATCACGGCTGTTCCGGTCTTTCCATCTTCATCCAGTTTTACCCAATCCTTATGTCCACCAAACATCGCATTTAAATATTTTTGTGCTGCTTTTACATTCTGATCACTCATATTCACTACCTCCTAATTCAAGTCAATTATAAAGATTTCTAACTCTTTATATGTCTATCACTAAAAGTTACAATAACAATTTATCAATCAACTGTGCCTATTTTGTGACTATTTTCCAAAGGATTCATTAACTCCCTTATAAAATCCTTAACAAATTATGAAAGAAACCATCAATTTATCACCCCATATCCCATTATAGAACTGTAATCTACTGCATAATTTCTCTGCCGTACCTGATCACTGGAATTTCCCTCAATCGTGTAAACTCTTCCACCTTCACATTTCTCTACGATTCCTACATGGTCCGAGTTTCCATCATGATCCCAGTCAAAAAAAATGATCATTCCGGCTGTCGGGGTTGTTCCGCCACTCTGCCACTTATTCTTTCCCTGAAACCAGGACACTCCATCACGGCACAATGAGAACTTTGGAACATTCCCACTTGCTATCAGACCGCTTTGATCTGCACACCAGCTCACAAAACAGGCACACCATTCTACTCGGCTGTCGAACCCATACCAGCTCCAGAACTTCTGGCCGCCACTGTTTCCGATCTGCCCCATTGCCACCGAGACAATCTGCTGATTTCCAAACAAACCAGCAAACAGGCTGCCACCGGAATAATACCGCATCACATGGGGAACGTATTCGGGATCTCCGTAACTGCTCCATCCATGTGAAGCTGCCTGCTCCTGTGAAAATTGTAAAGCATTAGCTTCTGTGTATCCGCCTCTTTGCAGCGCCCATCCTATGTATCCGTTTCCATAGTTATATCCCTGCCATGCAAGTTTTAACTTATCCATATCCTGTGGGCTGCTGCATCCTGCCTGACTGATACAATCTGCAAAGGTCTGCACTCCCACCTCTATCGAATAATCCGGATCGGTAATAGAACCGGGACTGTGTGAGAATCTTGTATTATACGGACTTTCCGAACACTGCATCGGGTCTGTTCCCCTGCCTCCAGATTCCTGCATCATGATGGCCTGAATCGTAGATACATATTCCAGGATAGTAGCCGTGTCGCTGTGATAACTCCCTGCGGTTCTGCATGATTGCTTCATTGAGGTGGGCTTCTTTCCTGTCAAGCACTTTTTCTTCCATACGTTCCAGCCCATCTTCAATTTTCTGAAGGAAGCTCATATCCTTCTCAATCAGATGATTAAAAAAGGCAAGCAGAAAATCCTGAATAGAGAACCCCTCATATAGTTCTTCCCGAATCTGTTCCACCATGTTCGGCAGTTTTGCATCATCACTCACAAACCACAGCATGTTCTGATACAGCAGGAATCCAAAAAGGAACGGCTTCTGCCTGTGCCCATCTGTCAACGGTGACCGGATAATTCCCTGAATACAATTATGAAAGAACTCTACTTTGCAGTATTTCTCACAGTTCAGACTGTGAAGCAGCTCCTTTTTACAGGGATGCAGGATTTCACTTGCTTCAAATTCCTTTAGTGTTGCTGCCAGTATCAGACACGTATTCTCTTGCTGGTTTTCTGTTCCATCCCAGCCCATTTTTCTCTGTATCGGTTCTTCCTGTATGGTTCCCATCCGGGTATCCAGTATATATTGTTTCATCACCGTCACCTCTCGTTCATTTTCTCTCCAAATAGCACAAGAGCGGAGGAGCATTTCTTCGCTCCCCCGCTCACCTGTATCTTCGCATTAGCCTTCAATGGCAATGTATTTCTTTTCTTCTACTGCCGGTTTATCTTTCTTCGGAACAAGCAGTTTCAGAATACCATGTTTAAACTCTCCTTTGATATCCGCTTCCGTAACATTCTCTCCTACATAGAAGGAACGCTCGCAGGCTCCGGCATAACGCTCCCTGCGGATATATTTTCCGGATTTCTTCTCCTGCTCATCCTTGTCCAGGCCTTTCGCCGCACTGACGGTCATATAACCGTTGTCCAGTGAAACCTTGATCTCGTCTTTCTTGAATCCCGGAAGATCCATTTCCAGTTCAAAGCCAGAATCTGTCTCTTTAATATCAGTCTTCATCAGGCGTTTTGCATTGTGTCCGTACAGTTTTCTTTCTGTCTTTCTCAGATCTCTATCATCAAAGAATGGAAAATCACTCATAAAATCATCAAACAAATTTTCTCCAAAAATACTAGGCATTAACATAAGTCATTCCTCCTTTTTATGAACCTGTCATGTCAGTCGGTCTTCCTTTGGAAGTCCGGCAGATTGAACATCTATGTCATGAATACATTATCCTTCAATGGCAATGTATTTCTTATTTTCCACAGCCTTCTGCTCTTCTTTTTTCGGAACCAGCATCTTCAATGTACCGTTTTCAAATTTGGCTTTGATATCTTCTTCAGTTACCGCATCACCAACATAAAAGCTTCTGCTGCAGGAACCAGTGTAACGTTCACGACGGATGTACTGTCCTTTATCATTTTTCTTAGCACCAGTAAAACATGGTAGTACATATTTAAAAAATCCATTATTTTTATTTTGAACTATTAGTTTTATTATATTTTCTTTATCTAAGTTAGTTAAATAATTTTTATATCCATATGTATCAAAGTATATTTTCATATCTTGTTGTACTTTTGTTGGTTGATTTTTATTATGTTCAATAAGATTGTATTTAAATATATTTCTAAAATATATGTCTACTACTTTATCTGCTATTTCTTCAAATTTTATAATTCTACTTTTTGGTTTTATCATTAATATACTAAGACCTAATACATATTTATACGAGTTATTATTTCTTAATAATAGCTTTTCATATTTTTCTATCAATTCTATTGTATATATATCCTTATCAATCATATTCTGTCTCCTTAACCCACTGTATCTAAACTAAAATTAAATTCTTAATGCTCAAAAGGAGTAGTAAACCTACTCCTATTCATATAAATATATTATTTCATAGTTAATATTATTAAACTAATAACTTCTATACAAATTTTATTTCAATCTATTTTTAAAACTCTCTTCCCACATGGCAGAATGTCCCATTCCACACTTACAGAAATATGAATCCCATTCATCATCCCAAACCATCTCACTACTGCATCTACCGCATCTAGTCATTCCTTTATAAAAATAACCTATCATCCATCTAAATATCCTACAAGTTATGTACTCATCACCTAAATCCTTGTATTCACTTGGTAATTCTTCAATATCTATAATTCTATCAACAAATCCATTTTCAATCTCAACTTTCCATCCCTCAAACTCATAAACATCACTACATCCTTCTTTAGGAATAATAGCTAAATGTACATTATGAGGATAGTTAGCTTTCTTATAATATCCTTTATTTATAACTCCACAAATATATATAGCCTTATAACTTCCTTCTTCAACTTCATCAAATACAATAGTATTTTCATTATTAAAGTTTTCATTATGCTTACTAAACTTCTTACTATATTTTCCCTTTAAACAGTTTGTACAATGTTTTTTATCATTACCTTCTGCTACATACTTAGACCATAACCATTTAAATTTACTACTATCAAAATTATGTTTTATCTTTATCATTTATATAATCTCCTTATCTTTAACTTATAATTTGATTATATATTCTAATAGTGACTTATCTTGCACCTTTATAAATATTTTTTAATATATTTTCATATTCTTTAATTATTTCATCTTTAAGTGCTTTAGGTTCTAAAACTTCACAATTACTTCCCATTGACATAATCCAATTTATTATATGCTTTTTGCCAAAACACTCAGCTTCATATATTAAGTATCCTTCATCTATATAATCAGTTATCTTTTCATCTTTAATCCATGATACTTCGCTAAATCCTTTTGCATATGGGTAGGATATTTTTAATTTCATTTTTACTAATTCATCTTTAAATAGCCCCATTGTATTATATAAATAGCTATCTATATCAAAATCCATTTTTTCAAATTTTTCATTCAATAATTCTATATTATCTATTCTCATTAATTTAAACTGCCTTAATTCTTTTCTCTCTTCACAGTATGCAATACAGTAATTTGCTTCATAATAAGTAAATAGTGCATATGGTCTTATTACTCTTTTGCTAGATTTTCCTTGTGCACTTTTATATTCTATATTTAATTTTCTATTATTTATTATTCCATCATTAATAGTCAGCCACTTTTTTCGCTCTACTTCATACTCTATTTTAGCTTTTGCTCCTTTGTGGTTTGTTTGTATTTTATTAATTATTGTATTGCCTTTTGGTGAAACAGCTTTTATCTTATTGATAGCACTTTTAAGTTCTTTGTAATATAGAAAATTTTTATCTTTTGTGTATTCTAATACATATTCTAATGAGTTTTCTTCTTCTTTAGATAGTTCTAAGTTTAGTAAATAGTCTTTGTTTTCTAGAACATATCCACCGTATTTGCCTTTTATATTAGTTATATACACTCCAGCACTTTCAAGATCATCTTTGTATCTTGATATTTCTCTTATTCCTACTTCTAATTCTTCTGCTAATTCTTTTCTTGTTACTTTATATCTACTTCTTAATATTGCTAACATTTTTAATGCATTATTTACTTTTCCCATACATACATCCCATTCTTAAATATAAATTTATATCATTTCATATTATCTATATAACTTAATCATATCTTCTAAACTCTTTCTTACATCCTCTCTAAGTTCAGCTGGACTTATAACATTAGCATCTGCTCCCAACTGTAAAACCCACTTAGTAAGACCTGTTCCATACTGTGCATTAAAACTTGCTTGGAAAGTGTCATCATCTATCTTATGTAACTTAACATCATCACCTAGTTCATCTATAACTAAATTAAGTAAGTTCTTATTAATTCTTAAAACTACTTCACAGTCATCTCCTGAAAACATTTTAAAGTTTTTCTTAGCATATATAGCTGCATTAAACTTTCCATCTTCATATCCTTTAATTTCTTTTAATGATCTTCCATCTTCGTCTAGTACTATTACATCTTTCATTCTATCAACTCGGTAATTTGTTAAGTCATTATATTTATTGTGAATTGTAACTAAATAGTAATGGTCTTCTTTTAATATAAGTCCTATTGGTGTTACTGTGTATTGTTTTTTATCTTGGCTATCTTTATATGTTCTATATACTAATTCTTTTTTATAATTATAATCACAATAGTTAAATGTAATTTTTTTTCCTCTACTTATAGCTGCGTCTATACTATTTATATTATTTAGAATTCCTTCATTTATAGATTTAGCTCTATCAGGTATAGATACTTGCTTGTAGAAATCATATCCTGCATATTCATTTTGAAACTTACATAGTTTTCCAATTAATTCTGCAGTTTTTTTCTTAGTCATAAATCTATTTGCTGATAGAGAATCAACTAGTATTCTTAATTCATAACGCTCTATGTCTTTAGTTACTAGTGCGTATCCAATTTTATTATCTTTATATGTAGTAATTTCAAATCCCAATTCTTTTAAATCATCAACATATTGATATATAGTTCTTCTGTCAAGATCTTGTTGTAGTTCTATATTCATTCTTTCATATATTTCAGTTTTCATTTTTTCATTTATTTCTTTTACAGATAATATCATATGATTTAACTTTGTTTTTTTTACTTCTTTTGATATTTCTTCGTGTGGATTTATATTTGAATATTTCTTTAGAACCTCTAAAAATATATAAAATTTAATATTATTATTAACTTCGTTGCTTTTCATCTCTTGTTGTAGCTCCTTAAATCTTTACGTTACTATTTTAATAATTTTCTGAATTTTTCACAATGTGTAGTCTGTACATATTTATGTATACGTAGATTTTTTGGTAAACTTTACATAAAAATTAATTTTAATAAAATAAAAGCCGTTAATTTAATAACCAACGGTTTTTATTACTATATTTCGTCTAAATATACACTGTCGATTTTCTCGACACCTATTTTAATCTAAGCTTCATCTTCAATATCTTGTAATCTGTCGTATATTTCTATACATCTATATTTTGCATAGTATAAATGTCCAACATAATTTAAAAATTCTTCTTTACTTTTATTTTTATAATCATCCTCTATATCATCTATTATAAAGTCAATTTCTTCTTCAAATATTCCTCCACAGGGACCACAACCATCAATAATACTTCTGTATACTGTTGCTACTTCATATAATTCAAGTTCTAAATCATTATCATTTGGGTCAATTGCTTTTATTGTAAGTTTCTCTTCATTAATAGATACTTCTCTCATTATGCTAATTCCAATTTCGCTTACTATTTCTTCAAATTCATGTATAAGTTCTACTGCTTCATTGGCTAGTTTTAGTCTACTTTCTATATGCTCAAGTTTTTGTATAGAATCTTTCGTTTGACTATTCATTATGTTTTCTCCTTTATTAATCCTTATATATTATCGCTTATTACATCTTTACTAGATACAATAAATCCTTTTTCTACTAATATATTTCTATCAGTGTCTGATGCTGGTAAGAATCCTTTCATTAACAATTCTTTTATATAAAGTTTATTGTATACAAACGGAAATACTAGTGTAGATATTCCAGATGTTATAATTGCACATACTAGCATTATACCTGCATATTTCCAGTCTCCTCTTAGTGCTGGCACAAATGCTCCAAAGAAAAATGTTGTGAAGCTAAATCCGATTTTTGCTTCTTTTACCATACCGATGTCGTTTTTTAATCTTACTATCATTTTTTCACTCCTTATATTTTTCTTATGAGATTATTATATAAAAATTTTAAATATTCCTGAATTGTCAATTTAAATCAGACAAATTACTTATGAATCACTAAGCAAA
>OLPU01000913.1_pt1 | contig 24085 bp, 23 predicted proteins | sample 1673111 | NCBI WGS metagenome assembly OLPU01 (sample SAMEA3136755, study PRJEB25190) | human gut metagenome | reverse complement strand
TAGGTGGCGTGGTTGGCTGGATAGAGATGGATGGAGCGGTAGTCCACGCCCATTTGTTTGAGCTGTTTTTCGTTTTTGCCAGTGGAGGCCGCCTGCACCTTGAAAACGCGCACGATCGAGCTGCCAAGGCTGCCCTTGTAGTGTTTGTCCTTGCCGCAGATAATGTCTGCCACCATGCGGCCCATGCGATTGGCAGGGCCGGCCAGCGGGATCTGCGTTTTTTCGCCAAAGATGCGGTCTGTCGTTTCTACGGCATCGCCGATGGCGTAGATATCCTCTGCGCCGGCGACACGGAATTGATCGTCGATGACGATCGCGCCGCGTTCGTTCACGGTAAGACCGGCGTCTTTGATGAGCCCGCTTTCTGGGCGCACGCCGATGGCGAGCACTGTGAGATCCGTAGCGATGCGGCTGCCGTCAGCGAGAACGACGGTTTTTCCAGCGTCGGCGAAGCCCTGGATAGCAGTGCCGAGGGAAAGCTTGACGCCATTCTTTTTCAGCTCAGCGGCGATGAGCGTCGCCATTTCCGGATCAAGCGCCGTCATCACCTGATCGGCTGCTTCTACGAGATGAACATCCAAGCCCTTGTGGCGCAGATTTTCCGCCATCTCCAGCCCAATGAAGCCGCCGCCAACGACCACAGCTGTTTTTGGCGCAGTGGTGTCCATAAATCCTTTGAGCGCGTCTACGTCAGCAATGTTGCGGATGGTGAAGATGCGGTCGCGCGCTTCTTCGAGACCTTCCAGCCGCGGCACGATCGGCGATGCACCAGGGGAGAGCACGAGCACATCGTAGCGCTCCTGGCGTTCCTCGCCAGTGCGCAGATAACGGACCGTCACTGTTTTCTGCTCAGGCTGAATGGTGATGACCTCTGCCTTCGTGTGGATCTCCAGATTGAACCAGGCGTTCATCGTCTTCACATCCTGCACCAGCAGCTGCTCACGTTTTGGGATCACACCGCCGATATAATAAGGAAGGCCGCAGTTTGCGAAAGAAATATATTCGCCGCGCTCAAAAAGCACGATCTCCGCCGTTTCATCCAGACGGCGCAGGCGGGCAGCACAGGATGCACCACCGGCAACCCCGCCGACGATCAAAATTCGTTTAGCCAAAATAAAAACTCCTTTCAAAATGGATTGTTCCTGACTCTGATTATACGCCAAATCTCCGGCTGCGGGTAGTCTTTTGTTCCGGCAGCTGGCAGGTTTCGTTTTGAAATGGTCGCAGGGCGACTGCTTACAATATTTTTGTGCAAGACAACTGCTCACAGGCAAAAAAACGGCATGGACACATATGTGTAAAATAATCGTGGACGCCGACAGACAAAAATGGTCGCAACGCTACCAAAAGACGAGGCGATCACAAAAATACAAACTGTTTGAATCTTATGTTAACAGAGCCGTTCTTTCGTGGTCGACATGTAGTAGTGAGGCGTCATAATTTGCTTTTTTTGCTCATTTTTGATGAAAATTTCTGGTGATCGTCGCGTGGTAAATTACGGAAATGGTGATTTATGAGCGCTCCGGGCAACGCGCTGCGCCATCCATCGCAATATTTTAGTCGTACCTATTAAAAAATCGGTCTTGACGCATCCGCGATGATTTATGATAATAATAATGAAGAACAATGGATTTGCGCTTATGCGTTCGAAAATACCCTTTGAAATAGTCTGAAAATTATTGTAAGATAAGAGAGTACAAATTGTAATTGTGCGACACAATTGCAAAGGATTTTTCGGCGCCTAAGACGCCAAAAGGTATGAGTTGTTTAAATCTCAATATTAAATGAGGTGGGAGAAACATGTCAGAAGAAAGATTTGAAGTGATCGTCATCGGCGGTGGCTTAGCAGGTTTGTCTGCGGCATATCGTCTCTCCAAAGCAGGCCGCAAGGTCCTCGTTTTGGAAAAGGCCCCTTACAGTGGTGCAAAGAATGTATCCGGCGGCCGTATCTACACCTATGCTCTTGACAAGCTCATGGGCGACGCGTGGAAGGATGCTCCGCTCGAACGCGAAATCAATCAGGAATATCTGATGATGATGAACGACGAAGACGCTGTCATCATCGATACCACGACCAACGCGCTGGGCAACCAGTCCTACAGCGTGCTGCGTGAAAAATTCGATAAGTGGCTCGCTGGCAAAGTTGAAGAAGCTGGCGGTCTCGTTATCGGCGGCGCTTGCGTAGACGGTCTCATCCGCAAGGATGGCCGCGTATGCGGTGTTACCGTTGGCGAAGAATCCCTCGAATGCGATCTCGTCATCGACGCAGAAGGTGTTAACGCCCTCGTTGCAGAACGCGCTGGCGTTATCGATCCAATCCGTCTCGAAAACATCGCAGTCGGCGTGAAATCCGTCATCCGTCTCAAAGAAAACGTCATCAACGACCGCTTCAACACCGACAGCGACAAGGGTGTCGCTCTCCTTGGTATGGGCTCTGCAAACCAGGGCATCTTTGGTGGTCTCTTCATGTACACCAACAAGGACACCATTTCCATCGGTCTTGTACAGGATTCCAAGACCTGGAAAGAAAGCGGCCTGCATCTGCCAGACGCTATGGAAGCGCTCAAAGAACATCCAATCATCGGTAAATACATCGATGGCGGCGAACTCGTTGAATACACCGCACACCTTATTCCAGAAGGCGGCTACGACTCCTTCTCCGAATTCTGCGGCGACGGCATCCTCGTCACCGGTGACGCTGCAGGTCTCTGCCTGAACCGTGGTTACACCGTTCGTGGTATGGACTATGCCATCATGAGTGGTATCGCAGCAGCTGAAACCGCTGAACAGGCACTCGCAAAAGGCATCTTCACGAAAGATTTCCTGAGCATGTATACTGCACGTCTTGAACACAACACCCTGAATGACTTCAAGACGCTCAAGAATGCGCATCACTACATGGCCAACAGCGAACACCTCTTCACGACCTACCCAGATCTCGCTATCAACGCGCTCCAGAGCATGTACAAAGTTGATGGCGGCGCAGCTCAGGGCGTTGTGAAGACCATCGTTAAGGGTCTGCCTAAGGTCAAAGTGTTTAGCGTAGCAAAAGATGCAATCAAGGGGGTATTCTCATTATGATGAAAAAATTGAACATGGACGACCGTCTTGCGGCCGACCGTTTCGACAGTGATGACGAACACGCACACATCGTCATTGATAAAGAAGCATGCCGTACCTGCACCCATCGTGCCTGCACCTATAGCTGCCCTGCTGAACGTTACAAATGGGACGACATCAACGATATTATGACCTTTGACCACGTCGGTTGCCTCGAATGCGGGAACTGCCGTCTTGTTTGCGAACGTCTCAACGAACGCCGCCCTGGCTATGACTGGAACTATCCAACCCAGGGTCACGGCTTCCTGTCTAAACAAGGCTGATTGTTAGAGATCGTTGAAATTTCATAACGAAGAAAGAGGAGCAGTGAACTATGAGAATCTTAGCATGCATTAAACAGGTTCCGGATACCTCCGAAATTAAGGTCGATCCAGTAACCAATACCCTGATCCGTAAAGGGGTACCAAGTATTGTTAACCCAATGGACTTGAACGCAGTTGAAACTGCAGTCACTCTGAAAGAACAGAATCCAGATACCACCATCACCCTGCTGACCATGGGGCCTCCTCCTGCAGAAGAAGCGCTCCGTGAATGCATCAGCATGGGCTGCGATGAAGCATATCTCCTCACCGACCGTGCATTCGGTGGTGCAGATACCTATGCGACCAGCTACTCCCTTGCAGTTGCAACGAAATATCTGGAAGAAAAACAGGGCGCACCATTTGACCTGATCGTCTGCGGCATCATGGCTGTCGACGGTGATACCGGTCAGGTTGGTCCTGAACTTGCAGAACACCTCGGTCTGCCACAGATCACCTACTGCATCGGCGCAGAAGTTGCTGGCGAAACCCTGAAGACTAAACGTGCTCATGAAATGGGCTACGAAGTCCTCGAAACCAAGCTCCCTGCACTGATCGCTGTTACCAAAGACATCAACAAACCACGTCGTGGTACCGTTCGCGGTAAGATCGCTGCAAAGCGCGCTAAAGTTGAATGGATCTCCGCTGACATGCTCGGCGAAGCCCTCGACCGTACCAAGATCGGTCTCAAGGGTTCCCCAACCAACGTTCGCAGCGCACATCCACCAAAAATGCGCACCCGTGGTGAAGACGTCACCGGTAAGGACGCCAAAGAATCTGTTGCGAACCTGATGGCAAAACTGACTGAAAACAACTTGATCTAAGGGAGGCTGAAAAAACATGGATCTGAAAGAATATAAAAACCTTTGGGTCTTCATTGAACAGGAAAACAATGAACCTAAAAACGTCGGCCTCGAATTGTTGAACGAAGCAAAACGCATGGCCGTCGAATGCGGCCAGGAAGTTTGGGCTATGGTCATCGGCGAAGACAACAAGAAATGCATCGAAGAAGCTGCTGCTTATGGCGCAGACAAGGTCGTTTCTGTTGAAGGCCCTGAATTTGCACACTATGGCACCGAAGCTTATTCCCAGGCTGTCATCGAACTGATCAACAAGCACAAACCATCCGCTATCCTCTTTGGCGCAACCTTCAATGGTCGTGACCTCGGTCCAAAAGTTGCCTGCAACATGCACACTGGTCTGACCGCAGACTGCACCGAGCTGGAAATCGACAAAGACGGCGTTGTAACCTGGATCCGTCCAGCACTCGGCGGTAACCTCATGGGTCACATCTATTGCCCTAACACCCGTCCTCAGATGGGTACCGTTCGTCCAGCTGTGTTCAAGAAGGCTGAACGTCAGGATGGCCGCAAGGTTCCAGTGATCACCGAAAAGATCACCATCAAACCTGAAAACCTCCGCACCAAATTCCTTGAATTCGTGCAGACTGTTGACGACGGCGCTATCCGCATTGAAGATGCAAACATCATCGTTTGCGGTGGCCGTGGTCTCGGCAAAGCTGAAAACTTCAAGCTCCTGGAAGACCTCGCTGATGCACTCGGCGGCGTTGTAGCAGGTAGCCGTAAGACTGTTGACGCTGGCTGGATGCCAGTTGCTCAGCAGGTTGGTCAGACTGGTAAGACCGTTAACCCTGACATCTTTGTTTCTGTCGGGATCAGCGGCGCTATCCAGCACCAGGTTGGTATGGAAAAATCTGGTACGATCATCGCTATCAACAACGATCCAGAAGCTCCTGTATTTGAAATCGCAACCTACGGCATCGTTGGAGACCTCTTCCAGGTTGTTCCAGCGCTGACCGAAGCTGTCAAAGAATACAAGAAAAGCAAATAATCCTCATACCTGAATCCTTTGGATACGCCCTGCCTTTGCGGTGGGGCGTATTTTTTGTGACAAAAAAACTGAGCCGCACATTTTCGCGGCTCAGTTTCGTTCTGAAGATTATTTTTCGCCCTCGTTGACTGGTGTTTCGGTGACGGTGACTTTTTTCTTGAGTGCGCTGTCAACGTCCTTGAAAATTTCCGGTTGTGGGCGATTTGGGTCGAATTTTGTTGGATCGCCAGGGAAAGCCTGATGGCGATTAGCGAAGGCTTCAACATTTCCGGCGTCATCAAGAATTTCGCCGACGGCCTGCGCTGCGCTTGTGATGGCGTTGACAGTAGCGGCGCCAGGCGTTGGCTTCACGGGCTCATCGGTGAGAACTTCGTCGTACATCGGTGGGATGTGGACGCGATATTCTTCGATGGCGTCGTTGCAGGTTGGGCTCTGCTTGCAGTTGGCATAGCTTTCAAGCCCTTCTGTCTGCTTGATGATGTTGCGCACTTCGCCGAAGAAGCCGAGAATGTCGTGCTTGATGATCGCTGCAGCGTGTTTCAGCGCTGTTTTGTTTTCCGGCTCGCGGAAACGGTCGACGGTCAGTTTGGAGCGGCGGACGCCTTCGCGGACGCGCTCTCTGGCGGCTTCAGCGTGTGGATGGTTGTGTTCGTGTGTTCCCATAGTCATTGCCCCTTTCTGTCATTGCGTGTGGCCGCTGGCGGCGACCACGGTTAATCCTTTTTATCGGTTCCTTTAATTTGAATTATAACAGGACGGGCGGATGGAAACAAGCGGCAGCATTAAAATTTCAAAAATTCATACGACTTTTTTATATGTCGTCTGCTGGCGGGACTCTGGGCTATGGGCGGAGAAGGCTGGTGAGGATTTTTCACTGATGGCTGACTGCGAAAATTTTTCGCGGAGGAGGATGGGCGAAAATCTGATGCGCGCGGTGAAAAATCGCCGGCTGCGGCGTCGCTTGCGATTGACGCGGGGGCCGACTCTTGCTATACTTAAAATGGCTTGACAGGCGTCTCGTGGCGAGGCGCGCCATAGAATCAGCGACATTTTCTTGGGAAATGGAGAGAGTGGAAGATGAAAGATAAGCTCCGCTTGTATGGGTTCAATAACCTCACGAAGGCTTTGAGCTTTAATATATATGATGTCTGCTATGCGCGCACTGTTCGCGAGCAGCGGGATTACGTGGCATATATCGATGAACAGTACAACTCGGATCGTCTCACGGATATTCTTGTCAATGTCACGGATATGATCGGGGCCAATGTGCTGAATATCGCCCACCAGGATTACGATCCGCAGGGAGCGAGTGTGACGCTTCTGATCGCTGAGGGATCGATGGTCCCATCGCAGAAGAGTGACACGATCGTCGGCCATCTGGACAAGAGCCATGTGACGGTGCACACGTATCCGGAATATCATCCGGAAAATGCGATCGCTACGTTTCGTGTGGACATCGATGTTGCGACCTGTGGCGAGATCACGCCGCTGTCGACGCTGGATTATCTGATCGGCAGCTTCGATTCGGACATCATCACGATGGATTATCGCGTGCGCGGATTTACGCGCGATGTTGATGGCAAAAAGATCTTCAACGATCATCCGATGAGCTCTATCCAGGAGTATATTGATGACGCGACGCTGAAACGCTACGACGCTGTCGATATCAATATCTATCAGGCCAACATCTATCACACAAAAATGCTCATTAAGGAGCTTGATATCCAAAATTATTTATTCAATACGGACGCTTATGAACTGCAGCCTCAGAAACGTCTGGAGATCACACAGAATCTTCGTCGCGAAATGATTGAGATCTTCAGCGGCTGCAACGTTTACTGAGATAATGAGCTGCAATGTTAACTGAGATTATGAAAGGAAGGGACCATTAGGTGAATCAGGATCGAATGCCAATCTTGGACGCGCTGGAGGATTTTAAGAGTCAGCGCATTGTTCCCTTTGATGTACCTGGTCACAAGCGCGGCAAAGGCAACAAAGAACTCGCTGCTTTCCTTGGAGAGGCCTGCGTTTCCATCGATGTCAACTCGATGAAATGCCTGGACAATCTCTGCCATCCAGTCAGCGTGATCCGCGAAGCCGAGATGCTTGCCGCCGATGCTTTTGAAGCTCAGGCGGCTTTTTTGATGGTGGGCGGCACGACATCTGCTGTGCAGGCGATGATCTTATCGGTCGTCTCGCCTGGGGACCAGATCATTTTGCCGCGCAATGTGCACCGCAGCGTCATCGATGCGCTTGTGCTCGTTGATGCGGAGCCGATCTACATCAATCCACAGCTGAACCAGCGCCTGGGGATCTCTCTCGGCATGGAGATCGAGGATGTGAAAAAAACGATCGAGGCGCATCCAAATGCGAAGGCGGTGCTTGTCAACAATCCAACGTACTACGGCATCTGCTCCAATCTGGAGGCGATCGTCGAGATCGCCCATGCCCATGGCATGAAGGTGCTCGCTGACGAAGCCCACGGCACGCATTTCTATTTTGGCGATGGCCTGCCAAAGGCAGCGATGCACGTTGGTGCAGATATGGCGGCGGTGAGTATGCACAAGAGCGGCGGCTCGCTGACGCAAAGCTCGATCCTGCTTCTGGGGCCAAATATGAACGCGGACTATGTGCGCCAGATCATCAATCTGACGCAGACGACGAGCGGCTCCTATCTGCTCTTGTCGAGTCTGGATATTTCCCGTCGCAATCTGGCGCTGCGCGGACATGAGACGTTTGCCCGTGTGCTCGATATGGCGGAATATGCGCGCCGGGAGATCAACGCCATTGGCGATTATTGGGCGTATGGCTACGATCTGATCGATGGCGACAGTGTGTTCGATTTTGACCGCACGAAGCTTTCTGTCAATACGTTGGCCCTTGGTCTTGCTGGCATTGAGGTGTACGACCTTCTGCGCGACGAATACGACATCCAGGTGGAGCTCGGTGATCTTGGCAATTTCCTGGCGTATATTTCCATCGGCGATCGCCCTGCAGATATTGAGCGCCTGATCGGCGCACTACAGGAAATCCGTCGCCGTTTCAAAAAGCCTGCTGTTAATATGTTTGAGCAGGAATACATCAATCCGATCGTCAAGATGACGCCGCACCGCGCGTTTTACGCGCCGAAGAAATCTCTGGTGCTGGAGAAATGCGTCGGCCATATCTGCGCCGAATTTGTCATGATTTATCCGCCGGGCATTCCGATCCTCTCGCCAGGTGAGCTTGTCACCAAGGAGATCGTGGAATACATCCGCTACGCCAAGCAAAAAGGCTGCAGCATGCTCGGGCCGGAAGACATGGGTGTCAACAGGCTCAACGTCATCGACTAAGGAGGTACACAATGGAACTTTGGTATACAGAACCCCATTCCAAGGATGTTAAATTCTCCATCAAATTTGACCGCCAGCTCTACACGGAGCAAAGCGATTTTCAGCGCATCGATGTGTTCGAGAGCGAGGAATTTGGCCGCTTTCTCACGCTGGACGGGATCATGATGCTCACCGAAAAGGATGAGTTCATCTACCACGAAATGATCGTGCATGTGCCAATGGCTGTGCATCCAAACGTGCGCAAGGTGCTCGTTATCGGCGCCGGCGATGGTGGCTGTCTGCGCGAGCTCACGCGTTATCCGGAGATCGAGCACATCGACGTTGTCGAGATCGACGAGCGCGTCATCGCTGTCTGTCGCGAATGGCTGCCGCAGACGGCCTGTGGCTTTGACGACCCGCGCGTGCACATTCACATTGCCGACGGCCTCAAGTATGTGCGCAAATGTGTCGATGAGTACGATCTGATCATCGTCGATTCCACCGATCCGTTCGGTCCTGGCGAAGGGCTGTTCACGAAAGAATTCTACGGCAACTGTTTCAAGGCGCTGCACGCCGACGGCATCATGGTCAATCAGCATGAAAGCCCGTTCTACAAAGAAGATGCCCGCGCCATGCAGCGTGCGCACAAGCGTATTGTCGACAGCTTTGCGCTCTCCCGCGTCTATCAGGCGCACATTCCAACCTATCCATCCGGGCACTGGCTCTTCGGCTTTGCTTCGAAAAAATACCATCCTGTCAAGGATATGGACGCTGCGCGCTGGAATGCGCGCGGATTGGTCACCCGCTACTATAACACCAATCTGCACCATGGCAGCTTCTATCTGCCAAACTATGTGCAGGATCTGCTCATGAACGTAGAGCCGGAGGAAGACGACGAATGAATCCAAATATCATGAACTTTATCGCTGCGGAAGCAGATTTTGACGAAGCACGCGCTGTGATCTTCGGTGCGCCATTCGACGGGACGACGTCGTTTCGTCCGGGCACGCGCTTTGGTCCTGGCGCCATTCGCGCGGAAAGTGACGGCATCGAGACCTACAGCCCATATCAGAACAAGGACCTCGAAGACATCGCCGTGTTCGACAGTGGCGACCTGCTGCTGCCGTTTGGCAACACCGAGGCTGTGCTCGAAGCGATCTGCGCGCGTACCGCTGATATCCTGGAGGCTGGAAAGATGCCAGTCATGCTCGGCGGCGAACATCTGGTCACGCTCGGTGCTGTGCGTGCCATGGTGCAGAAATATCCTGAGCTGCACATCATCCATTTCGACGCACACACCGATCTGCGCGATGACTACCTCGGCGAGCGTTTGTCCCACGCCACCGTCATCCGCCGTTGCCACGATCTGTTGGGCGATGGGCGCATCCACCAGTTTGGCATTCGCTCAGGCGAGCGCGCTGAGTGGGATTTTGCCTTTGCGCACACAGATTTTCATCCGTTCAATGTCAAGGACGTGCTCGATGTCGTGCTTGCGCTTGGCAGCGACGTGCCTGTCTATGTCACGCTCGATCTCGATGTGCTCGATCCATCGCTTTTCTGCGGCACCGGCACGCCAGAGGCTGGCGGCGTTTTCTTCCAGGATCTGGAGGAAGCCCTGCTTGCGCTGGAAGCGCTTAACGTCGTTGGCTTCGATATGAACGAGCTCTCGCCGCATTATGACGCCTCCGGCGTCTCCACCGCTGTTGCTTGCAAGGTATTGCGCGAAATGCTGCTTGCCTATGTTAAATAAAATCACTCATCCATCGCAAAATTTTTAAGGAGGGACTTTCAATTGGGAAAAGCGTTAGTAATTGGTTGTGGTGGTGTCGCTTCTGTAGCGATCCACAAAATGTGCCAGAACAGTGAAGTATTTGAAGAAGTCATGATCGCGAGCCGCACAAAGAGCAAGTGCGACGAACTCGCAGCAAAACTCGCCGGTGGGAAAACAAAACTCCACACTGCGCAGCTTGACGCTGATAAGACCGAAGACATCATCGCGCTGATCGAACAGTTCCAGCCAGATGTTGTCGTCAACCTCGCTCTTCCATATCAGGATCTCACCATCATGGATGCCTGCCTGGCAACCAAGACCGACTACGTTGACACTGCCAACTACGAACCAGAAGACACCGCCAAGTTTGAATACAAATGGCAGTGGGCGTATCGCGAACGCTTCGAAGAAGCTGGCATCACCGCGCTCCTCGGCAGCGGATTTGACCCAGGGGTCACCAGCGTTTTCGCAGCGTATGCGCTGAAGCACGAATTTGACGAGATCAACTACATCGACATTCTCGACTGCAACGGCGGCGACCACGGCTATCCATTTGCGACCAACTTCAACCCTGAGATCAATATCCGCGAAGTTTCTGCCAAGGGCAGCTACTGGGAAGACGGCCACTGGGTTGAAACCGAACCAATGGAGATCAAGCGCGTCTACGATTTCCCACAGGTTGGCAAGAAGGATATGTACCTCCTGCACCACGAAGAGATCGAATCTCTCGCGCTCAATATCCCTGGCATCAAGCGCATCCGTTTCTTTATGACCTTCGGCGAAAGCTATCTCACCCATCTGCGCTGCCTGGAAAACGTCGGCATGACCTCCATCGAGCCGATCGAATTTGAAGGCAAGCAGATCGTTCCACTGCAGTTCCTCAAAGCCGTTCTGCCAGATCCTGCCAGCCTCGGCCCACGCACCGTCGGCAAGACCAACATCGGCTGCATTTTCCGCGGCAAAAAAGATGGCAAGGATAAAACCTATCAGCTCTACAACGTCTGCGACCATCAGGAATGCTACAAAGAAGTTGGCAGCCAGGCTGTCAGCTACACCACCGGCGTTCCAGCGATGATCGGCGCCATGCTCTTGATGACCGGCGTCTGGAAAGGTCCTGGCGTTAAGAACATCGAAGAATTCGATCCGGATCCATTCATGGAAGCCCTGAACAAGTGGGGCCTGCCTTGGATCGAAGAACGCAATCCGGTGCTCGTCGACTGATGAAGAACTGGCCAGTATTACAGGGGGTGCAAACCCCCTATTTTGTTGTTGATGAAGAAATTTTAGATACGAACCTGCAGATCCTGAAATACGTCATGGACGAAAGCGGCGCCAAGATTCTCCTCGCTCAGAAAGCGTTCAGCGTCTATCAGTGCTATCCGCAGATCCGTGAGGTTCTCTGTGGCTCTACAGCCAGCGGACTTTTTGAAGCGCGCCTCGGCCATGAGGAAATGGGCGGCGAGACCCACGTCTTCTGCCCCGCTTATCAGGACCACTGGTTCGACGAGCTTCTGACCTATGCCGACGACATCGTCTTCAACAGCATCGCCCAGTGGCAGCATTTTAAGGACCGCGCCCTCGCCAGCGGCAAAAGCTGCGGCCTGCGCATCAATCCCATGCATTCCACCCAGGACCACGCCATCTACGATCCCTGCGTGGAAGGAAGTCGCTTCGGCATTCTCGCTGACGCGCTGCATGCTGCAGATCTCGCAGGCATCGACGGGCTGCATTTCCACACCCTCTGCGAACAGAACGCAGACGCCCTCGTGGAAACGCTGGAAGTCGTCGAGCGCGATTTCGGCGATCTTCTGCACCAGATGAAATGGCTCAATCTCGGCGGCGGTCACCACATCACCCGCATCGACTACGACATCGATACATTGATCGCCACCGTGCGTCGGTTGCGCGAAACCTACGGCGTCGACGTTTATCTCGAACCAGGCGAAGCCGTTGTCTTGAACGCCGGATATCTTGTGACATCTGTCGTCGATCTTGTGCATAACGGCATGGATATCGCCATTCTCGACACCTCTGCCGCCTGCCATATGCCAGATGTCATCGAAATGCCCTATCGCCCACCGCTGGAAAATGCCGGCGAGCCAGACGAATTCGCCCACACCTACCGCCTCGGCGGGCCAACCTGCCTTGCCGGCGACGTCATCGGCGACTACAGCTTCGATGTACCCCTCGCCCTCGGCGACAAACTCGTCTTCGACGACATGGCCCTCTACACCATGGTCAAGACCAACACCTTCAACGGCATGCCACTGCCAGCCATCTATCGCGGCTGTGCCCAGACAGGCTATCAACTCGTGCGAGAATTTGGCTACGAGGATTTCAAGAGAAGGCTGTAAATAAATCTTTGCATACACGTCTTGCATGAGGCGTGTATTTTTTGTTGACAGTATGTCACAAATGCGGAACAATAGAGGAAACATCAGGAAAGGTTGCGAGCGTTATGTACAATCCTCAGCTTGAAACATTTATTGTAGTTGCTGAAGTAGGTAGCTTCAATAAAGCCGCAGAAAAACTTTTTATCTCGCCGCCAGCGGTGATTAAGCAGATCAATGCGCTGGAGCGCGATCTGGACGTACAGCTTTTCCGCCGCACTCATCGCGGTTTGATTCTGACGGCGGCGGGGCATTCTATGCTCCAGGATGCGCGCTATGTGATCCAGTATTGCAAGGATTCGGTGACGCGGGCAAAAAACGCCATGCAGGAGAGCGAAGAAGTCATTCGTATTGGCACCTCGCCGATGACGCCAGCGCAGGTGTTGGTGGATCTCTGGCCGCGCTTGCAGGAATATTGCCCGAATATCAAGTTCCAGCTCGTGCCGTTTGACAACACGCCGGAAAACGCGCGGGAGATTCTTGGAAATCTTGGACAGAACATCGATGTTGTGCCGGGAATCTTTGATGCCACCATGCTTCATCTGCGTCAGTGCGCCGGCACCGTGATTTCGCGCGAACCGATCTGTGTGGCTGTCTCCGTGCATCACCGATTGGCGCAGAAGGAGCGGCTGGACATCCGTGACCTTTACGGCGAACAGCTCATGCTGATGCGCCGTGGCTGGAGCTATTATGTGGATATGCTGCGCGATGATGTCTGGAAAAACCATCCTGAGATTGAGATCGTTGACTTTGATTTTTACGATACCGCCGTTTTTAACCAGTGCGAGAACAATGATTGTGTGCTCATGGCTGTAGAAAACTGGCGCTACGTGCACCCACTTCTGAAAATTATGCCGGTGGATTGGGCGTACACTATTCCCTTCGGTCTTCTGCATGCTCCAGAACCGACATCAGTGGTGCAGCAATTTTTGGCGGCAGTGCAGCGTGCGACAAAAGAACGAGCGTAAACCAATAGGTACATAGTGAGTAACAGATCGAGACTTCTGTAGAGGTCTCGATTTTTTTATACTGTGAGTAAGAAAGGAAAGGCAAGTCTGCAGCAGGATTGCCACGCAGACGCGTTTAGAATATACAGGATGATCAGAAAGGATGACTATTATGAACAACTTTATTTTTCAGAATGCAACCAAGGTGTATTTTGGCAAAGGAGTGGTGAAGGAATATCTGCGAATGCTCACTGCTGAGGCCCAGACGGTTCTCCTCGCTTATGGCGGTGGCTCCATCAAACATAACGGTATCTACGACGAGATCACTGGGATTTTGCAAGATGCTGGGAAAACTATTGTGGAATTTGCAGGCATTATGCCTAATCCAACCTATGCCAAGGTCCAAGAAGGAGCCGAGCTTGCCCGCGAGAATAAAGTTGATATGATCATCGCTGTTGGCGGCGGCTCGGTGATGGATTGCTGCAAAGCGGTCAGTCTGCAGGCTGTCTACGATGGCGACATCTGGAACGATTTCTGGGCAAAACCAGGTATCTTTACCGTGCAGCCCCTTCCCCTCGGCGTCGTTGTCACCGTCACTGGCACCGGCAGCGAATGCAACGGCGGCGCCGTGATCACAAACGAAGCGCTCAAGGTCAAAACTGGTCGCGACTATCCAGAACTGAACCCACGTTTTGCGCTGTTGGATCCAATCTACACTTACAGCGTACCAAAACGCCAGATGGCTTCCGGCAGCTTCGACATTCTGAGCCACATTATGGAGACCTATTTCAGTGAGCCCAACGAGGACAATGTTTCCGATGACATCATGGAGGCGTTGATGAAGAGCGTTATCTGTAACCTGCGCATTGCGATGGAAAATCCGGAGGATTACACGGCTCGCTCTAATCTGATGTGGGATTCCACCATGGCGGAGAACCGGCTCATCAAGATGGGAAAAAAGTGCGACTTCGAGTGTCACAACATGGAGCACCAGCTTGGCGCATTCACAGACTGCAACCATGGCGCAGGGCTCGCTGTACTGCATCCGGTCTATTATCGCATGATTTACAAAGACGGACTCAGTAAGTTTGTGCGTTTCGCTAAGAACGTCTGGGGTATCTCGCGCGGTGAGAGGACTGATGAAGAACTGGCCTTGGCGGGGATCGATGCGCTTGCTGATTTCATCAAGGAGATTGGTCTGCCTACAAGTTTTAAAGAATTGGGCCTTGCGCTCGATGCTGAAACCCTGCGCACCATCGCCGATTCCTACGGGCTCTCCGCCGGCAGCTACAAAAAATTGACGCACGACGATGTGTACGACATTTTTTGCCTGTGTAACAAATTATGTGATCTTTGAAAGGAATAAGTCTCAATGAAAAAATTAGCAACCGTTGTTTTATCGTGTCTGTTGATGTTTTGCCTTGTCGCCTGCTCTAGCGGAGGGAGCGGTTCAACTTCCAGCGCTGATACATCCAGCAGCTCAGTATCTTCTGCCAGCGACGAAACCAGCGCAACCACCGAAGAATCATCAACAGACCTCGGAAATGTGCTCGTTGTATACTATTCTGCGACCGGAAACACAGAGCGTGTGGCAAATTCAATTGCAGAGGCAACCGGCGGCGATCTCTTTGAAATCGAGCCAACCGAGCCTTATACCGATGACGATCTGAACTGGAACGACGAATCGAGTCGAGTCAGCCGTGAATACGAAGACGAATTCTTGCGCGATGTGCCGCTGGTGAATACCACAGTGGATGGCTGGGACGATTACGACACCGTATTCATTGGCTATCCGATCTGGTGGGGCATTGCCGCCTGGCCGGTGGACGGTTTCGTCGAAGCCAACGATTTTTCCGATAAAACAGTGATCCCATTTGCCACCTCCGCAAGTTCCGGCATGGGACAGAGCGGCGAATTACTCGCAGACCTCGCGGGTACCGGCGATTGGCAGGATGGTATGCGATTCTCCAGCGGCGCTGGTGATGATGAGGTGCAGGAATGGGTCGAAACGCTTGCGTGATCGATCGTGAGAGGATGATAAGTCATGAAGAAATTACTTAGCGCAATAATAGTTGTGGTGCTGTTCTTTACGTTTGGGAGCAGCGCCTATGCAGCCGTGGATGATACAGGCTATGTCGACGTGGCGGCTGACAGCTGGTATGCTGATGCTGTCGCTTATGTGACAGATAGCAGCCTTATGGTCGGGGTCGCAGACCAGACTTTTGCACCCGATCAGACAATGACGCGCGCCATGCTTGCCACCACCCTCCATCGTATGGCTGGCAGCCCAGCGGCGACAATGGAAGATAGCTTCAGTGATACGAATGCGGACGATTGGTTTGCAGCATCAGTCGCATGGGCTGCTGAAACTGGCGTGGTGCACGGTATTGGGGACGGATTTTTTGGACCAAACAATACGGTGACCCGCGAGCAGACTGCAACCATGCTGTGGAATGCCGCCGGTAATCCAGAAACGACAACGACAAATGTTTATGCAGATCAGACTGAGATTTCAGATTACGCTACGGAAGCAATCGCCTGGGCAGCAGAAACAGGTCTTATGAATGGTCGCGATGGCAATATGTTTGCGCCTCAAGCAGGCATGACCCGTGCAGAAGCTGCAACGGTGCTGATGAATATGCAAGGGACTTTGCCTCCGGAAGAAGAACCAACGCCTGAGCCAGATAATGGGCGTACGCTCGTGGTTTATTTTTCCGCTAGCGGAAACACAGAACGCGTGGCAAATATGATCGCTGAAGAGACCGACGCGGATCTTTTCGAACTCGAACCGAGCGACCCTTATACGTCTGAGGATCTGGACTGGACCGATCCATCGAGCCGCGTTAATGCCGAACATGAAAACGAAGCCTTGCGCGATATCGCCCTCGTTCAGGATACCGTGGATAACTGGGACGACTACGACACCGTCTACATCGGTTATCCGATCTGGTGGGGAATCGCAGCATGGCCGGTGGATGGATTCGTCGAAGCCAATGACTTCAGTGGCAAAACCGTGATCCCATTCTGTACATCTTCCAGTTCCGGTATTGGCCAGAGCGGCGAACTGCTCGCAGATCTCGCTGACACTGGCGACTGGCAGACAGGCTATCGATTTTCCAGCGGTGCTACGGAAAGCAATGTGCAAAACTGGCTTTCCAGTATCGCTGCGTGAGTAAGTGACACTTGCAGTTGGATGATTTTGCCGCGCGGCTTTGGCGTGCGTGGCAAATGACTGCCAGCATAGGACCGTTGGCAGGATCGTCTATTTTTCGGAAACTGAGGAAAGTTTTTTCCTTTGTTTCATAAAAAAACAGGCCTGTCCTGGACAGCTTCCCCTCTATGCCAGGACAGGCCTGTTTACTTTTTGTCTGGTAGAGACTCTAAACCAAATGGTTCAAACTTCGTAACAAAGCGAGACTTCTGGCTCGATGAGAAAACAGTTAAGATAAAATCATAGAAAAAGAGGAGGCGTAACAGATGGAAACAAGAAAATTAGGACAGGATTTGTCAGTATCCGCTCTTGGCTATGGTTGCATGGGGCTTTCCCATGCTTATGGCGAAGCCCTTGACGAAAAAGAAGCAGTGCGCGTGCTCCGCGAAGCCTTTGAGGCGGGGTACACCTTTTTTGACACGGCGGAGGTGTATGGTACGGAAGACGACCCCCATGTGAATGAACGGCTTGTTGGCGAAGCTTTGAAAGAGGTGCGCGACAAGGTGCAGATTGCGACAAAATTTGGCATTCGCTTTGACCTCGCGAGCAGCAAACGTCCCTATCCGCTCATTCCGGATTCCCGACCGGAAACGATCCGTCGGTCGGTGGAAGGATCGCTCAAGCGCTTGCGCACCGACCACATTGATCTCTATTTTCAGCATCGTATTGATCCACAGGTGGAGCCGGAGATTGTGGCTGGCGTGATGGCAGATCTCATCAAGGAGGGAAAGATCCTGCACTGGGGCATTTCAGAAGCAAATAAAAACTATCTGCGTCGGGCGCACGCTGTCTGCCCAGTGACGGCGGTCGAAAACCGCTACTCGATGATGGTGCGTCATTACGAAGCGCTCTTTCCGGTGCTGGAAGAGCTGGGCGTGGGGCTTGTGGCTTTTTCGCCGATGGCCAACGGTTTGCTCACCGGCAAATACGGAAAAGGCGAACACTTTGATGCGAAGGTTGACTACCGTGCTACGATGCCTCAGTTCACGGATGAGGCGATGGATCAAAATCGGGCGCTGTTCGCTCTGCTGGATGACTTGGCGGCGCGCAAAAATGCGACACCGGCGCAGATTTCTCTGGCCTGGATGCTTTGCAAGAAACCGTGGATCGTACCGATCCCAGGCAGCCGTCATCCGGAACGCTTGAGAGAAAACGCTGGCGCCGCAGATGTCATGCTCTCGCATGAGGAGGTTATGGCCATCGACGAAGCACTGGATGGCGTGGAAATGTCGCAAGTGTTCGGCGGCACAGAGATCAAACAAATATCAGTAGAAAGGATGAAATAATCATGGAATATGTAACTTTGAACAATGGGATCAAGATGCCGATGGCTGGGATTGGGACTTTCCTGCTCAGCCCGGACGAAGCGGAGGCGTCGGTGCTTGCAGCGCTCGAATATGGCTATCGGCTCATTGACACAGCCAATGCTTACATGAATGAAAAAGCTGTGGGCCGCGCTATGAAACACTCTGGAGTGGCGCGCGAGGATATTTCCCTTGAGACGAAAATATGGCCATGCTTCTATGAAGAGAACGATGCCATCGATAAAACTCTCGAACGTTTGGATACCGATTACATCGATCTCCTTCTGATCCATCAGCCAGCGGGAAACTACGTTGCTGGTTATCGCCAGATGGAAAAGGCCTACAAGGAAGGAAAGGTCAAGGCTATTGGACTTTCTAATTTCAATGAAGATCAGATCAAGGAGATTCTGGATATTTGTGAAGTGAAGCCACAGGTTTTGCAGACAGAGGTACATCCTTATTCTCAGGAAAAAGCTCTGAAAGCTTTCCTCGACAAAGAAGGCATTGTCATCCAAGCCTGGTATCCACTCGGCCACGGCGATAAAACATTGATCGAAGAGCCGCTTTTTGCCGAGTTTGGTACGAAATACGGCAAAAGCAGCGCGCAGATCATTTTGCGCTGGCATATTCAGGATGGAAACATTGTTATTCCTGGCTCCAAAAATCCTGATCACATCAAAGACAATTTTGACATCTTTGATTTTGCGTTGACAGATGTCGAGATGGAACAGATTGCTGCCATGGATAAGCAGAAACGCTACTATACCAGCACGCCAGAATTGCTCGAAAAATATGTGACGATGGTGCCAGACGTCGACGGCCAGAAGTGAGGGTAATGTGATGAATCGACCATGGGTTATCTGCCATATGTGCACCTCGCTGGATGGCAAGATCAGCGGTGATTTCATGGAGACTGCTACAGCAGCGCCGGCACTCAGGGCTTACAACGAGCTGCGCGGGTTCTACGACTGTCGGGCAACGCTCTACGGCATGACGACGATGCTTGGTGGATACGCCAACGGTCTGGCGCAGTTGGATGAAAATTTCGCGTCGGTGGCTAGGGAGGATTACCTTGCGCCAGCGGCGCAGGAAGCACAACAGCTCATTATCGCGCTCGATCCCGAAGGCAAGCTTGGCTATAAGTCGCCGATCATCGAAAGGGAGGGGCGCGCGCCAGCGGTGGTCGTCGAGGTGCTGACAGAGCAGGCCTCGGATGCGTATTTACAGTATCTGCGGACGCTCGGCGTGAGTTACCTCTTTTGTGGAACGCAAACGATCGATGTGCCGCCGCTGCTGGAAAAGCTCTGTGCTGCTCTCAGCGTACGCAGCCTCATGCTCGCCGGTGGTGGTGTCACGAATGCACATTTTCTTACGGCAGGCTGCATCGATGAGCTGAGTCTTGTCGTTGCACCAGTGACGAGCGGCAAAGCCCGCGGACTCTCGATTTTTGAAAGCGCAAGCACAAAAGAGATCACGAAAGATTTTTCCCTTGTGGAAATGCAGAAGCTTGAAGGTGACACTCTGTGGCTGCGCTACAGAAAAATATGAAAGGATGAATAACCATGGATTATGTAACTTTGAAGGGCGGTGTCAAAATGCCACAGCTGGGTTACGGTGTATTTCAAGTTCCAGGCAAAGATTGCACGCGGTGTGTGCTGGATGCAATCAGTGTTGGTTATCGTGCTATTGATACGGCGCAGTCATACGGCAATGAAGAAGCTGTTGGAAAAGCGGTCGCTGGTTGCGGATTGGCGCGTGGAGAACTCTTCCTTACAACAAAGATTTGGATGTCGAACGCATGCTACGAAAAAGCAGCGGCGTCGATTGACAAATCGCTGAAAAATCTGCAAAGCGATTATATCGATCTCATGCTCATTCATCAGCCTTTCGGCGATTATTATGGCGCTTATCGTGCCATGGAAGAAGCTCTCAAAGCGGGCAAGCTGCGCGCTATCGGCGTCAGCAATTTCTATCCAGATCGTCTTATCGATCTTTGTCAGTTTGCTGAGATCACACCAGCGGTGAATCAGGTGGAGACACATGTGTTCCAGCAGCAACGCCTCGCACACAAGTACATGGAAAAATACGGGGTACAGCATGAGGCCTGGGCACCATTCGCTGAAGGGAAAAATGGATTTTTCACCAATCCGGTGCTTGCAGAGATTGGTGAAAAGCACGGCAAGTCGCTGGCTCAGGTGGCCCTGCGCTTTATGTTGCAGAGCAATGTGGTCGTTATTCCAAAATCGACGCACAAGGAACGCATGCGCCAGAATTTGAATGTCTTTGACTTTACGCTCAGCGATGAAGAAATGGATGCCATCCGTGCTCTCGATACTGGGAAGACTCTGTTTTTTGATCACTACGCGCCGGAAACGGTTGAGATGCTGACGGAAATGGGCAAGACGCGAGTCGTTTAAGAAGGTGCACAGCATGAGCACAGGAAAAAGCCGCGCCTGGCGCGGAATGCTTGCAACATTTCTTCTGCTTGGCCTGCTCGCAGGCTGCAGTCGGGAGGCGGTGCCATCTGGACAGGAAGCTGCCGAGCAAACGTCATCCTCGGAGACTCAGTCTGCGACAGGCTTTGTTACCGAGCAGGTGCTGGAAAGTGACGAAGGCACCATTCATTATAGCTACTACCTGCTGGAAGCATACGATCCAAATGGCCGTTATCCGCTTATGGTGACGATGCCAGGCTATGATATGATGTGGTTCGGAGAAGACTCCTCCGGCGAAAATGTAGACTGGCGCGGTTTTCGCACCTGGACTGAGCAGTCAGAACCGATGATTGTTGTCAGTGCGCAGCTGGAAGATTGGGGCGAAACTTCAGCGCGTCAGGCTATTGCGCTCACAGAGTATTTCATCACTCACTTCGCCGTGGACACCGATCGCATTTACGCAGCAGGCTATTCGGCCGGCGGTGAGACGATGTCTCAGGCGGTGGCGATGCGTCCGGATTTGTACGCCGCCTATCTCCATGCCGCGTCCCAGTGGGATGGTGATTACGCGTCGCTTGCTGAAAACGGCGTGGCTGTCACTATCTATATGGCGGAGGGCGATGAGTATTACGGCTCAGAGCGTGCGCGTGCAGCTTATGATGGTTTGCATGCTGCTTATTCGGCAGCAGGCTACAGCGAGGATGAGATGCAAGATCTTCTACAGCTGCAGTTGCCCGATGCGACGTATTTCGCCGAGCGCGGCATCAATGGCAATTACCACGGCGCAGCGAACATTGTTTTCGACGATCAGAGCGTGTTGGATTGGATGCTGACACAGAGCAAGTGAAGAGAGGAAAGGGACCATGAAACAGACAATCATGCGTATGCGCAGAATCATTGATCTTTTGATGACGCTCACATTATTTTTCCTCATGGGCTATCAGCTCTGGGGCGAGGCTGCGCATGAATGGGTAGGCACAGTCATGGGCGTGCTTTTCTTACTGCATCAATGGTATAATCGCAGATGGTACTGCACGCTTACGCAAGGACCATGGTCGTTGGTACGTACTTTCCATATGTTGGTGAACTTGTTGTCGGTTTTGGCAATGTTGGCCCTTCTGGCCAGCGGCGTGGTGCTTTCGAGCCATGTTTTTGATTTTGTCGTGCTGTCAGATTTCATCGGCACGGCGCAGCGCGTTCATCTGGCGGCGTCCCACTGGCTGTATGTGCTTCTGGCGCTGCACATCGGCTTGCATGGACAGTTGCTGGCGGGTGCCTTCAAGAGAAGGGCGCATGCGCTTCATGGTGCTGCCGTTGCAGCTCTGCTGCGTTTGGTAGGTGCGGTATTTGCACTCTATGGCCTGACGGCTTTTGTGGCGCGGGACTTTTTGGATGCAATGTTTTTGCGCGTACACTTCTTTTTGGGGGATGCGTCAGAATCGGCCCTTGCTTTCTATGTTGATTACGCGGCGATTATGGTTTGTTTTGCCCTGGCAGCTTACGGTTTCGTGCGACTTGTGCGGCGCCTTGCCAGGGGATAAGGATAGAGACGGAAATGGAAAAGGAGATGTTAGTGTGAAAGTATTTTTGGTCAATGGCAGCCCTCATCAGAAAGGGTGTACGCACACGGCGCTGGATGTTGTGGCGAAAGCCCTCAACGACGATGGCATTGGCTGTGACGAATTTTGGGTTGGCAATCAGGCGGTCAGCGGCTGCCTCGGCTGTCACCGCTGCAATGCTTTGAACCGTTGTGTTTTGCAGGATGTTGTGAATGAATGTCTTGAGATTGCTGGCGATTACGATGGTTTTATTTTTGGCACGCCAGTACACTGGGGCGGGCCGTCAGGCTTTATCGTGTCGTTCATGGATCGCTTGTTCTATGCCGATCTCAACGGCGGCGGCCATCGTTTCCTGCACAAACCAGCAGCTGCTGTGATGAACGCGCGTCGTGCGGGCACAACGGCTACCTGGGATCAACTGAACAAATATTTTGGGCTTATGCAGATGCCGATTATTACATCGCGCTATTGGAACATGGTTCATGGTCAGACGCCTTTTGAGGTGAAACAGGATCTTGAGGGCATGCAGACGATGGCGGTGCTTGGGCACAATATGGCCTACTTTCTGAAATGCAAGGATGCAGGCGAGAGAATGGGCGTGGCAAAACCGATGGATCAGCCATTTGTTTTTACCAATTTTATTCATTAAGAAATGAAAATGATCGGCCGGGGCGAACGAAGTGGTTCGTTTCGGCTGTCGTTTTTTTGTGGCATAAAAAATTCCCGTCGTCAGCCGGGGAGTCTGACGACGGGGTGTAAAAAGATTGCTTGTGCCCCTCGTGGGTAGAGGAGAATAATTATCCTTCCTTGGCGGTTTTTCTGCTGTGTGCCCCTTGGGTGCTTACAGCGTGCACGCTTTCGCTTTCTGCGAGACGTGCTTTTTCTTTGCTCTTGATGGCATAGACTGGCAGGCCGATAAGGGTGAGGATGACGCTGCCGAAGCTGATGAGGGTGGTGGTCATGCCGGAGAGGAAGAGCTGGTTGGCGACGACGTAGATACCGCTGATGATGGCGATGAGTGGGATCACTGGATAGAGTGGGCAGCGGTAGGTGCGTGGGAAATCTGGCTGGGTCTTACGCAGGCGCATGACGGCCATGAAGGTGAGGGTGTAGAAGATCCAGCTGGAGAACACGGCGAGGTTGGTGAGCATGTTGAACTGGCCGCTGATGGCGTAGATGGCGCCGAGAAATGCGAGCACGAGCAGGGCGAAATGTGGCACCTGAGCGCTGTTGAGCTTGGAAAGCCAGCGGCTGCCTGGCAGGAGGTTTTCAGTGGCGAGATGATAGGTGACGCGGCTGCCGGAGAGCAGGAAGCCGTTGGCGGAGCCGAGCACGGAGATCATGATGCCGACGGAAATGATCTTCCCGCCGACGTCGCCGAAAATGGCGATGGCGACTGCAGATGCTGGAACGGCGATGTCCATCATCTGATCTGCTGGCATGACCCAGAGATAGGCGAGGTTCATGACGAGGTAGATGGCCATGATGATGGTGACGCCGCCGACGATGGCGAGCGGCAGATCTTTGCCAGGATTTTTCATTTCACCGGCGATGGCGCCAACGGTGGTCCAGCCTTCGAATGCGAAGAGCACGGCGATGAGGAGCTGACCGAGGACGGTGCCGAAGCTGAGTCCGTCGGCGAGCATTGGTGTGAAGACTGGGTTTTCACCGCTGCCACGTACGAAACCGAAGACCATGAGCATGACGAGGGGAACGAGTTTGCAGATGGTGAAGAGAACCTGCGCGCCACCACCGACGGCGGAACCGAGGACGTTCAGCACGAGGATGATGAAGACGCAGATGATGGCGATCGGCACGATCATGGCGTCGCCGAAGAAGAGCGCGGCCTGCTGGCCAAATGCAACGGAGAGGGCGGCGATCATCGCT